>VIKC01047116.1_pt1 | contig 9417 bp, 16 predicted proteins | sample 4699981 | NCBI WGS metagenome assembly VIKC01 (sample SAMN08893020, study PRJNA449175) | gut metagenome | isolation source: rumen sample fed with green roughage | place: India: Nagpur | reverse complement strand
GGTACCAGGGATGGTATGGGGATCGACACCTCTCTCTATCGCCAACCCCTCCAACAGAGGGGAATTTAATATGGAAAGGCGTAAGAATAAGATAAACGCCGAAGGAGGAATTTATGAAGTATTACAGTGAAATGGTGAAGAAGGTTTTCGACTCAGTTGAAGAGCTTGAAGCGGCAGAAAAGAAGGCTGAAGAGGCTAGAGATGCCCGCAAGATCGAGGCTGATAAAGTTGAAAAGGCGTACACTGCTATGAAGGAGGCCCAAAAGGCTTATGAAGTTGCAACACAGGAGTATAATAAGACTCTTGTAGACTTCTGTAATAAGTATGGAAGTTATAAGACAACACTTCGTCCTGGTGATATGCTTAAGATCGATCCATTTTGGAGCTTCTTTAATTTCTAATTGAACTTGCGGCTGGCCGGTCGATGCACTATGCATAAGCGGCTGGCCGCATTTTTTATTTGTTTTTTATAAAAAATTATGATACAATATATATATAAAAAAAATAAAGGGAATAAAAATATGACACTTCAATATGCTAAGGAAATACTTGAAGGATATAAACAAAGACTAACCGAATCTTGTTCTAATCAATTAGACAAAGATATTAAAGCTTTTGATTTGGCTATTAAGGCATTAGATGGAGCAATAATATGTATGTCAGAAGTGGAAATGCGGCCGTACTTTGAAGGTTACAAAGCTGGAAAAGAAGACTTTGAACCTCCTAAGGGTGAGTGGATAGATACTGGAAGTGGTCAAGAATGTAGTGTTTGCCACGAAACACAGTACGGATATGATAATTTTAGACATTTCTGTGCTAACTGCGGTGCAGATATGAGGAAAGGAGAGAAAACTAATGACTTGTGAAGAACATTATTTTGAAAATCTTTTATTTTATGGAGAAGATTGTAAAACTAATTGCAACAAGAATGCATTATCTCCTGAAGTGCAGGAAGCGATAGAGATGTGTGCTTATTATGTACTTTATACTATTTTTATGACCCGAGAAAACTTCTTGGCATACGTTAGAGAAGATAATGCAAGAACTAAAGGTGAGTGGATAGCACGAGAAGATATGGACTATATTGATGAAAATAAGGTAGTTCATAATCACTTTGAGTGTAACAAATGTGGGTTTATCCACGATTTTATTGATGGTCACACGGCACAATATAACTTCTGTCCTAACTGCGGTGCAGATGTGCGAGTTAAAGACGAGTTAAATCGAGTTAAAAACGAGTTAAAGGAGACAGAGAATGACAAATAAAAAAGCCATTAGGGTGTTAGAGAATATAGAGCACTATCTCACAACACATACTAATGAAAGTTGCGAAGAAGAACACACGGCTCTTAACATTGCTATCAAGGCTCTGGAAGAAAGACAACAAGGCGAGTGGATAAGGACAGGTTCACTCGGAAACGGAAATGCACAATATGAGTGTTCTAATTGTCATTATGGTGATGAACACGCTGAAAGTCAGGAAGTCCCTTATTGTTGGTATTGTGGGGCGATAATGATGAAAGGAGACAAAGAATGAGTAATATTTCATTATGTGATACATGCATTTATTCCGATACTTGCGAGAGAAGTGATAAAGGTATCAGCTTTGCTAATCATTCTATTTGTTGGAAGCATAAAGACGAGGAGATACAAACGATGATCGACCGAACCTATCGTAATGACCCTTATGAGTATATGAGCCAAGAGCCTTGTGATTATTGTCCTTATCAGAATACAGATAAGTGTGATGAACGTGATTGCAAGTTTCTGACTTATGGAATACAGGAAGGAGACAGAGAATGAGAGATATTGCTACTTGTTTCTTTTGTAAACTTTTCGGGACTACTTGTGATGGTTATACTGAGATATGTACATTTGTACCAAGAGAAGATATGCCAGAAGAAGAAAGACACGAAAAATTAAATGAATGGCTGAAAGGAGACAAACAATGACGATAGAACAAGCGATTGAACACTGCCGTGAAAAGGCAGAGGAATTAAAACAAAAAGCAGAACATTATGGGATTTATACGGATTATGCTGAAAAAACACAACAAGATAAAGCCGATTGCCTTGAATGTGCAGAAGAGCACGAGCAGTTGGCAGAATGGCTTGAAGAATTACAAGCATTAAGACTTTTAGCAGCAGAAGAAAACTAAAACTTGATTTTTTATAATTTTTATGATATAATATATATGTAAAAAATAAAGGAAACCATAATAATGCGGTCCACTGGTGTAATCAGCAACATACATGACTCTGGATCATGAGTACGGGGAGCATAGCCCTGGTGGACTGCCAAATACTGAGGATTGGTGTAGCGGTAACACGTTTGGCTTTGACCCAAAAATCACAGGTCCGAATCCTGTATCCTCAACCACCTAATATGAGGGTGTAATGGTTTCGACTGGGTTGAAAAGATTTAAGTTGTAAGTAGAGGATTCTCGTTGTGCCTCTATAAAAAACGAGGGACTTAAAAATAATCGCTAATGATTACGCTTTAGCAGCCTAAATGACTGCCATTCACTTTATCAAATCTGTGAGATTTAGTGAACGTACGGATTCAGACCTTGCTTATTAGAGGTTAAATAAGTAAAACTTACTAACAAAGCTGTGCGTTAGATAGGTGCGATCGAAACAGCTCAGAACTTAAAAGTTTGTTAATGGACTCGTTAAGAACTGAATAAATCTAAACATTAACTAAGCTTATAGATACTTGAATTGATTCCGTTCAGGACCGGGGTTCGACTCCCCGCACTTCCAATCTGATAAGCAAAGTCCCTCCACGTGGGTTCAGATGGGCAACATATTTTATGGCTAAAACTTTGCATATAAGGAGGAGGAAAAATGGCTTTTATTTATAAAATAACTAATTTAATAAATAATAAAGTTTAGATAGGTCAAACTAGAACTCGTTTTTCTGAAAGAATGAGTAAACATTTCTCTAATGCTAAAATAAAAGAAAATCCTACAGGAATAGATGGGGCAATAAGAAAATACGGAAAAGAAAATTTCTTAGCAGAAATAATAGAAGAATGTCCAATAGAAGATTTAGATGAAAGAGAAAGATAGTGGATTGATTATTAGTCAAGTTACACGAATGGCTATAATTTAACTCTTGGTGGACAAGATGGTTTAGGAACTACAATAATCTTTAATAAAGAAGAAGTAGAAAAAGCTTTACAAGAACAAGGTACTATAAATGGTGCTGCTAAAGTATTAGGCTGTTGTAATAAAACTTTATCAAATTATATGAGGGAAAATGATATAAAAACTCCTTTTGTTAATAAGGGAAAACCAGAAAATTTTATTTTATATCCAAGTCCCAATACTTATAAAGAAGGAGATGGAGCAAAAAAAGTTTATTGTAAAGAATTAGATATGACTTTCTCTTCTTTAAAAGAATGCGCTCAATACTTAGTAGATAATGGATATTCTAAGGCTAGTACAATGGATTTAGCTAGAAAATCTTTAAGTAGGTGTTTAACCGGAAGTAGAACAACCTATTTAGGTATGCATTTTACTTAGGCTTAAATAAAACAGTAGTGGCGGAATAGGTAGACGTGACCAAGAGCGAGCATAGAAGCAGTGTAACCGCCCGGAAAAGTCTTAAAGACTGTCCTTGCGCAACAGCACAGAGTTACAGCACGAGAGGATAAGACGCAAGGGAAAGATGCTCATGTGGGGTGCAAATCCCCACCTACTGTTTTTTATTAAACTACCAACCGGCTCGGCAAAATCCGAGCCTTAATTAGTTGGTTTACGGCAGACGTGCCATCGCTGTTAGGAGGTAGGATTAAAAGAGTCCATCCTTTAAAGAACGGAGGCTAAGCGTATGTAGCTTCCCTTGGGCAGGCGGCCGCACTACCAGCAGAATTAGAGGGACTTCGGTTCCTCTTTTTTTTGTCGTTTTGAAAAAACGACAAGGTGAGCTGCCGAGCGCACAGGGTAGAGGTATACGTCTCCCCGAATCAAAAGACCTCAGGGTATTTTTAAGGGCAAATACAAGTAAAGTATATAATCTTTTTTTTATTATAATTAAAGATGTATTCCCTTAAAAAATAAATTAAGAAAGGAGATAAAGGAATGGCAATAGAAGATAATAGAAGTATTACTACCAATATGGAAGAGATATTTCTTTTGCAGTCCATTGACGGCGGTGGTGCCGGAGGTGGCGGTGGCGGATTTAATGGTAGTTATTTGACTATTGGCGCTGCCGTTAACCAGCAATATGGTATCCCATCTGTATCTGTTGGTGAAGGTTCATTTGCATCTGGCATTAATAGTTTTGCTTATGGATATAATAATGTTGCAGGTAATTTTAATAGTTTTTCTTTGGGCGTAAGTAATACTAACTTACAGCAAAATGCTTATATGATTGGTAATGGTAATTTTGGTGAACCAGGAAGCTAGAATGGCTATGCTAATTTATATTTTGGTGAGACCAATATTACAGATGCTAATATAATAGATACAACAACTGGTTTAACGGCTAGAAGTGTTTCTTATACAAATAATAATATCACTTATAGAGGAGTTCCTAAGAAAATTTATTATACACAAACAGAGATGAGAGACCTTACTAATAATGGGGACTTATCAATAGGTGATTTTTGTATAGCCCCTGCCGATTATAGTAGTTATAATGGTAAGATGCAAGTTTTTAGAAAAGTAAAACCTGAACCTTATCACGATTTAACAGACGATGAAAGATATGCATTTGGTGATGTTGTTATTTATAATAACAATTATTATTTATGTACTTCTAAAATAAGTGGTTTTAAACAAACACAAGATAGTGAAATTGTAGAAAATAAAAAATACTATACTCGTACAGGAACTGGCACTTCAGAAGACCCATATATATATACATTAGTAGCATCCCCTGTTCAGCAAGATCTTCCAATTTATTTTGACCATATAGAAGATTGGGTTCCTTGGGGATAGGATGAATGGAATACTGTTTCTTTTAATAGTAATAATTCTTATACTGCTGGTACTATAGTAAAAAATAATAATAATTATTACAAATGTTTTAATTCATATACTGCAGGAAGAGAATGGAGTATATATAACTGGGAAATAATGTGGCAAAAAGTTGAATTAGAACAAGTAAATTCTGATGGCATTGGATATGTGCATATCGGAGAAGTCAGTGGTCATGCAGATTTAAATAGTTCAAAAACTTGGCCTTCAGATGAAGATTATGATAGATATGTATCAAATACACATTCTATTGTAATTTTGAATTCTTATAGTACTGGATATACTGATTATATTTATGCTGGTAGTATGCGTGGTAATGGCTACGTAGCATTCCGGAGAGGTAAAACTCAATTAGAAAATTATTCCAGAAATTATTTAGATATGCACTTTTTAGAAGAAGATTATCCCATTGGTACTTATTTTTATTCTTATGATTATTATCCTACTCAAACAACAGATCAATATAATATCTTTGTAAAAGTTAATAATGCAACAGAAGGAGATATCTATCAGAATTTTCAAAGTTTAGGTTCTTATGACCATCATGCTTTTACCACAATTTATGGATATAAAAATGAAGACTCTTTTTATACAGAATTAAACTTCTCTGAAGCTAATAAAATTGTTTATCAAAATGGTGTTCTTTATGTTGATTTACTTAAAATTGGTGAGACAGGACTTTCTTCCGATAATAAAGATGGTATTTATTTTTATTATAATGATACTCTTATTCCATATAATCAGTTAAGTAATAATAATTTAAGAGGAAGCTCTTAGAACCAATGGCAAAATGTATTTATTGGTGTGGGAAATAGTTTAATTCGTAGTGGAAGTGATAGTGTATATCAAAATGCTATTTTTGGTCATAATAATTTAATTGAAAATAGAGCATATACATTACATAATTATCTTATTGGTAATGGAAATATAATAACTACTACTAAAGATAATAATACTAGTGCTCGTGCTTAGTATAATAAAATCTTTGGTGAAGGAAATAAAATTGTAAGTAGAAGTGATGTTCAAAATAATTATTTATTTGGAAAAAATAATGAACTTATAGCTACTTCAACTGTTTTTCCAGGAGATAAAAAATCTCAAAAAAATTGTATTCTCGAAAATAATTATTTTATTGGAGAAAATATAAAGCTTAAAACTAACGGCTATGGAGGTCGTAATAACTTTTTTGCGGGTAAAGGTATCACAATAGACAATAGTGATAATTTAGGAGATTCTTATGACAACTTAATTGTTGGTGAGGGTATCTCTTTTACTGGAAGTAAATTATATACTAGCCAGCCTTTATCTTATTCTTCTATTTTTGGAAGAAGTATAGCAATCGATTTAGCTTCTGCAGATGAATCTTTAATGGGAAGTACTAGCAACCCTACTAATTATTTTTATAATGGACTTGTTATGGGTAATAATATTAATATAGCTAATGCTAGACAAGCAGGACAAAATAATTTTATTGGCCAAGGGTTAAATATAGGTTCTGTAAATGCTGGAGTTCCTACAATTCAATATATGTATAATACCAACCTTTATGGATAGAACGTGAATTTAACTGGCGCTAATAGTTATAATAATATAATTGCTACAAGTCCTTCTTCTTCTTCAGATACAATTTCTTCAAATACAGGAAACTATAATAATTTAATGGGTTGTGGTATTAAAAATTTTGGTGATAAAAATGTTATTTTAGGAAGTTCTATAACTAATAGCTATTCTGATAATAAAGGTAAGCTTTATGATTATTATAAAAATTATGCTTATGGAGATATAGTTGTTTATCCTAACTCTAATGGAGATTATAGGTTATATAAATGTATAGATGAAAATGGTTCAGCAAAAGGAGCTTGGAAACAAGAAAAATGGCAATTAGTTGGAGAAAATACTAGTTTTACTGCAGATGCTGGTGGGTATGGTAATGTTTTAATTGGTAGAAATATAACAAATTCTGGTAATAATAATATAGTTATTGGTAGTAATATAACTTTATCAAGCGATTATAGTAATAATGTTATTATTAATTCTAACTTCCCTGGCGGCGTTGCATTAGGTGGCGGAACTCAAGCCACTAGTAAAAATGCTTTTGCTTGTGGTGGAGGCTCTATAGCTTCTGGCCAAGGAGCATTTGCTTGTAATGAAGATAATCATGCTACTGGTTCCAACAGTTTCGCAGCAGGCGCAGGAACATATGCTACAGGATCAAATGCAACAGCTTTTGGTGGTGGAACAACTGCTGAAGGATATCAAAGTTTTGCTATAGGTGGAGGAACACATGCCATAGGATCAAATTCTTTCGCTGGTGGTGGTGCCTCAACTGCAGCAGGAGGAAATACCTCATTTGCTTTTGGAGGAAAAGCATAGTCATATGGAATTAATTCAGTTACTTTTGGTGGCGGCGTTGGTGCTTATGGTCAAGAGTGTGTTTCAATAGGCGGAGGTAATCAAAGTTTTGGTAGTCAGAGTTTTGCCTTTGGTCAAGATACTATTGCCAATGGAAAATGCTGTACAAGTTTTGGTCAATATACTTAGTCAGGAATTACTCCAAATGCACTAAAAGAAACAGGGTTAAGTAATAATATAGATTTATATAGTACTACAAGAAATTATGTTGTTGATGAATATTGTATATATGAAAGCATTTTATATAAATGTATTTCTGACACAAATGGAGATTTTGATAGTAATGCTTGGGAAAATATATTAAATAGTGGTCAATCTTATAATACCACATTTGGATATGGTACTATGGCTCTTGGTACTGCAAATACAGCTATAGGCTTTAGAAATGAAATTGTTGGTGGTGGTTATAGTTTTATTGGTGGACTTCAATCAAAAGCTAAAGGTTATATGAACTTTTTATATGGTTATTACTTAGACAATGGTTCTGATACTCAATATGGAACTACCTATCAAACGATAATAGGAAGTTGTAATCAACCCGATAGTACAAAAGCATTTATTATAGGTAATGGTACTAACGTATCAGATGTAATTACTCGTTCTAATGCTCTTACAGTAGACTGGGATGGTAACCAAGTGCTTGCGGGCAAGCTTACAATCGGTGCAGCACCAACAGCAAATATGGATGTTACAACCAAACAATATGTAGATAATATAAGAGAAAATAATGAGGGTTTAGTAGCCAATACTTATAGTGATAGTTCTACATATGCGGCCGGAGCTTATGCGATCTACGAACATGTTCTTTATAGATGCACGACACCTGTCACTGCCGCAGAAACATTCGATCCCGCTAAATGGACAGCTATTAAATTAGCTGATAGAGTAGCTATTTTAGATAATGATATCAATAATACTAGTTTAGGACTTAAAAGAAGAGTATCTAATTTAGAAACACAATCCTATTGTCTTAACGAAGTTTCTGAAGTTCCTAATATACCAGTAGATACTACTCAAATTCCACTTGGCAATGATTATGATGCAGATGGTTATATGACTGTTGATATTTATATAAATAGAGCACATTATACAAATAATTTAGATTATACAATAGAACAAGATCCTAATAGTGGAGAATTCTATGCAGATTTCAATTTATCTGGAACAACAATTCATGCTGCAACAGACACAGTTCAAATAGTTTATCATTAGATAACAACAAATTAAATCCTTTGGGGACTAGATTAAAATCTAGTCCCCTTTTCTTTTTGGTCAAATTACAATAATTTTTATTTCCTTTTTTTCATATTATATGAAAGTTATTTTAATACAAAGGAGGTAAAAACGAAAATGGCAATAATTATTACTAAAAATAGTGGTAAAGCCCATTACGCAGTAAAACAATTTGTTTGTGATACTGCTACCGACATTATTGATTTACCAATCGATGGAGTCTGGGTTGGAAGTACAGCGTTTATAATCTCCTCTGGTGAAACTTATATGTTTGCCTCTGACAAAACTTGGAAGAAAGTAAACATAGGTTCCGGCGGAGGCGCAGAGATTGATGATAATGTTATTTCCCCAGATACCACTTGGAGTAGTCAAAAAATTGTAACGCAAATTGATGAAATAATTGCGGATGAATATGACCCTGCTCAAACATATACAATTAATACATATGTTACCTATGAGGGTGATATCTATATAAGTAATACTAATATAGATCCGGCAGAACCTTGGACACCTGCACATTGGACTAAAGTAACAATTACAGAAATGCTTGACGATAAAATGGATAAAGTTAATCCAACTGGCAGTGGTTATTTTAGTTTGAATAGAGCCGCTAATTCTACTGTTGGTGAATATTCTTTTGCTGAGGGACATAATAACATCGCAAGTGGTGATGCTTCACATAGTGAAGGTGAATTAACTACAGCCTCTGGAGATTGCTCTCACGCAGAAGGTGGTAAATATCACGAAGGTGGAGCTACAGAAGTTTTTGTTGTCGCAAGTGGTTATG
>VIKC01008483.1_pt1 | contig 9417 bp, 9 predicted proteins | sample 4699981 | NCBI WGS metagenome assembly VIKC01 (sample SAMN08893020, study PRJNA449175) | gut metagenome | isolation source: rumen sample fed with green roughage | place: India: Nagpur | reverse complement strand
ATCACTGTATCAACCAGAAACTGTAGTGTGATAGATGCATCGCTTCACACTCGATATTACAATGAACGTCAAATTCTGTTGGCATGGATTCAAAATCGTTTACAAGAAAAACGTGCATGGTTCTTACGACAGCTTGTCGATGCTTCAACTGAATTCAACATGCTTGAAGGAAAACGTTTTATGTTATCTCCAGAAAATCTTCAAAAGACAATCAAAGTGTTCCGTTCTTGTGAAGAAGAATCTGAAATCATTCAGAAACTGGTTGACACATACAAAGGTAAAGTTTCTACCTCACAAGCAAATTACATCTCTGATATCAAAATGAGTAAATTGACAAATGGTGAATATAAACGAACATTAGAAAAGATTGATAAAATATCCGAAGAAATTAAACGGCTAAAATCAATCGTCAATGATCCGGAATGCGTCAAAAATGAAATTGTAAATGACATTAAAAGTATTCGATCCGAATTTGGTAATAGCAGAAGATCTACAATTCTGAATTCTAAAGACGGAGAAATAAATAATATTGGAATTTGTCAAATCCTGACGGACGGTTCCGTGTTATTTTCTGAGACCGAAAATCCAAACCACTTTGCGTCAGACATTACACCAATTGATGGCGATGCAGTGTGTTTGATTGATAAATGTGGACGATTCATGTGGGTGAATGTTAATAAAGTTCCACATAATAAACCACTCACACTCACATCCATTGGTAGAGAACCAATGGATGAATGTGTTGCCGTTATCCCGAATTCATCAAGGTCCATTGTAATGTTATCGAATCGAGGTCGAATCAAATTAATGCCGATCGAAAAAATTCCGTCAAACCAATCCAGAAAACCATTGATTCCGTTAAATAGTGATGAAACACTTGTCACGATATTAACAGTTGATGGATCAGAAGATTTACTGGCATATACATCAGATGGATACGGAAAGCGATTCTCTGTATCGAATCTGAATTTAGTCAACTCTCCCGATGCACAAGGACAGTTCATCATCAAAGGATATGAAGCCGCAGGAATGTTTCCGGTAAACTCGAATAAACCGTATATTTTCTATGTTACACGGCTTGGAAGAGTACGTTTGAATCATTCTCGATTCTTGGTATCCGGAAATAAGTTTGATGATCTGAAAACGATTATCAAATTATCTCCGCAAGATGATCTCGTTGCAGTATTCTGTGTCAACAAAGATGAATCTGTTACATTGTATCATGCGGACGGAAGGGTCACGTCGGTAAATATCGATTCACTCGAAACATCTACAATGAACACACCCCCATCAAAACCAAAACACGTTCCTGCGGTGAAAGTAATCCGCGCGACGTTATCATGAGAGGATGTTCAAAATGTTATTTGATATTTTCAAAAAGAAAAATGAACGCATGTTTTCGCGTTCAACAATTCAGACGAGTGAATCTGGAGACGAAGTCCTCACGAAAACCGAGGACTTTCGTCTTTATGTTATCAGAAATTCCGATAATGATATTGTCGGAACAATACTTCTTACAGAAGCACAGTATAACATATTAACAAAAGCATGCGCGGGTCAAGGTATAAAATTCACAAGGAAGTGATGATTTGTCATTCAAAGTGACAGTACGTGCAACATCCATAACGGTGCAACCGGGGCAAGAATCCATGCTTCCGTTAGCACCGTTATTGGATATGCATGAGTATGAAGATGAATATCAGGAAACGACAAAAGTCCTCGGATATATGTTAGATGAAGAACATGATACGCTGTATCTTCATAAAGGTGTCGATATTGATTATATTCGAAGACTGTTAAAAGACATTAAAGTTGTATACGATTATTTCGATTCATATAAGGAAATGAACTATCAATTTGAAGAAGCATTTTCTCCGCGTGACGATGATCAGCAAGATGTTATTGATTTCATATCAGCGAAGCCGCCATACAAAGATAATGTTCAAGAGTCTCAATTGTTCGTTGTCAAAAAAGGTGGATTCGGAAAGACATTCTGTTCTGGATATGCATTAGGTGTCCTCGGTATGAAGACACTTATCATTATACATCGTGATACACTTCGTGTACAATGGGCAAAATCATTATTTGATTTGAATGGATATCCATCGTCATCTGTGTGTGAATTAACATCTTCTGAAGAATTATATCGAATTGCGAATGGGACATTGAAACTTGATTATGATATTTATTTGATGACACATGCAACATTCCAAGCTGCACGTAATCGAATTCGAGATTGTGAATTGATTCGAAATATCACAAAGAATCTTTATATCGGAACGAAAATCATTGATGAAGCACATCTATATTTTAGAGACACATTGATGATTGATTTTCTATTTAATGTAAAACGCAATATCTACTTGACTGCAACGGACGGTCGATCATCACGTGATGAAAATGCAATTTTTCGTCATGTGTTTTCAAAAGCGATATTCTATCGGAAAACGATATCTACAAATACATCAAAACATCCAGACAAATGGGTCGAATACATAACCGTTGATATTAACTCACATTGCAATCCAAATGTTTACCGATATCGAGTAAACGGTGGACGTGGAATGTCTGCGGTGACATATGGTAAATGGGTGATACAACATGACAAAAAACAAACTCATTTCAAAGTATGCCGTGATATCATTAAAGAGATTTACAAAAATGAACCAACTGCAAAAGTGATCTTGTTTTTACCATTGATTGACTTGTGCACTGATTGTGCATATTTCTTGAATATGGAATTGGAACATGATGAATCGTTTGAGTATTCTCTTGATATCAAAACAGTCAATTCACACAACTCGAAATCAGACAACGAATACAACAAGAAACACGCGGATATTATTATCACAACAATTCAATCACTGGGAACTGGTTCTGATATTAAGGGTGTGACAGACATCATCAATTGTTCGCCGATTGTATCAAGAATTGTTGTACAACAAGTATTATGGCGAATCCGATATATTCCAAAACAATGTCATTACTATGACATCGTAGACCAATCAGTTCCAATGGATTGTCATTGGTGGCGTTCTCGTAAGAAAACATTAAAAGCAATGACAACAAAATATTCTCATATCGAATGGAGCGAGGAGGTTCGCGAATGACTCCAGCTAAATTAATTCGAAAGATTATCGAATACAGAATGAAATTGTTTAAATTATTCTCGATAATTTACACAATTCCGATCATCACATATGTAATTCTCGATATATTTCAATTCGAATTTGTATATAAAATCATAATCGCAATCATCATGTTGCTAATCATCAGATATGCATTCATCAAATATCTTAATCGTAAGGATCATGAAATATTAACAAATCTAAATGATAGAATACTTGAAGAATCACATGAACTTGCGACGTTACTTATACAAAACGGACTGTATCGGGATCACCATTTGAAAGACATAATAATCGAAATGGCCAAGGTGATTGAAAATGAAAATAATGAATAACGTGTGGAGGGGCGAAAGCCCCTCCATGTAATAACGTTATTCATCATCGTCATCGTCATTGTCATCATAAACATCAGGTGGATCGGGAAGATCAGGAAATTCAATTGTCGGGTCCAACTCTTGAAGTCGATTTTCAAGCCATGAACGATATCGTGCATCATCTATTGTAACCCATGTCATCAAAGATGTTAACCGCTGACTCATTTTATCGACTTTCTTCGTGAGATTATGATTTGCTTCCTTCAATTCATCAATCTCAGCTTTGTGGGACTTTTTCAATGCATCCATTTCTTCTTTCTGTGATTTCTTAAATTCTTCAAACTGACGTTTTGTCTCTTCGTTGATGTCTTTCAACGCGTTTGTAATATACGTCATCTCAGTTTGATAATTTTCAACCTGCATCTTGTCTGCCTCAGCTTTATATTTTCTATAAGAAAAAATCGACGATATAACAGCACCAAGACCGGTTCCACCACCAAGTGCGATAATAATTGCCGCAATAGAATCCATTATAGTCTACCTTCTTTCCTTAAATAAATTCATGGACTTGTGAATCCATTACAAACTGGTTTTCATTCAACACTATGTAACGCATTGGCGTAATTTCAAATTTTGGAGGTATGTTATGAAAAAAGGAACGAAGATTACACGCGTTACGATTCACAATGGAAAAGTGACAGCATATGCTCGAATTAAGAATGGAGACGAATTCATTCTACCACTTACGCGAGCACAACGCAATATCTTCTTAAGGCATAATCAATCTGATTTTCATGATCAGTTAATGAATGAATTCAAAACCGATATTCTATCAGATTCATTTAAAATAGAATCATAAATATTTGGGGGCACAGATGTGCCCCCAAATATAGTGTTGATCTCATCAACGATCATCATTGTCATCAGCATTGTCTTCTTCGGTTGGTGTATTTTCTGTATTGTCATCATATTTCAATAATTGTTTGTAAATTTGATGACAACCTGTTGCTGCACCACCTGCGGATAATCCGATGAATAATGCTTCGACAATGTTATGACCCATGTCAACCGTGTCGATAAAATACCCACAAATACCAAGGCATGCCCCAAATACAATTGAACATATTGGGATGTAACGGTTGACATTTTTGCCTAATGACTTTGCAATGAATTTCACCATTTCATTCAAAGCACCGACAAATGCCGCGATTGTCATGATTGAAAATTCTATCATAAAAAATCCACTCCTTCATATGTATATATTTAATCAGGAATACCAACCATATATTGGTATTATCAAAACGTGGAGGTATTATTATGCAAAAGAAAAAAGCACCGACAGACATCGTTCGACGGAATATTCATATTCTGCAAAAAGGTATCCGAATTCATCGTGGTGATACACGAAGATGTATCATCGAAGGAAAACCGGTACCAAAACTTCGTAAGGAGAGTGAGACCAATGGATGAACGTATATCTCGAAAATTATGGGGTGACCCAAACGTATCCGATGTGACAAATGATCGGGATGTTTCAGATGTTGTTGAAGAATATGATACTTCATCTGAAATCATGGAACCAATGGATATTCCGGTTGTTGATGATGTACCAGAATCATCAGTTGTATTTTCATCACTCGATGGTCGGAAATATCTGATTGACAAAACAACAATCAACTGGGATGAGACTGCTGCAAACGAATCAAATTTGGTTGCGAATAAATCTATGATTCTCAATATGCTGATGAGTGTCATTTCTGAACGCTCATCAGCTGCTGATACAGAATCGGCGGAATATGCGACCTCGGTGATTCGTAACTTCATCAACGAATTCGGATTGATACCGAAATACAATGAGGTATATCCTGACGCGTCTGTACATGATATTGCGATCTGTTATTGTGTTGATGCAATAAGTATCATTGATACTATATTGATAGAAATCGCACGGTATAATGGAAACAAATCCGTTATGGATTGTTTAATAAATTCACTTTCAAACAAGGAGGAAATCAAAAATGAAGATCACGTACAAGAAGCTTGAAAAGGCTCCGGAGAATGCCCGGAAAGTTATGGACGAACTCATCGTCGTCGATAACAGCGGCACATCGGAGAATGTTCTTGATCTGTTTGCAATTTCTAATTTGGATAATACTGTGTATAACTTCACGGTGTATCCGGAAATTACACACGGTCGTCTCTCCGATCTTATCCAGGCAATCATGTCGGCAATGTATGATCATACAATTGAGGGTATCGCGGATTCTGATGTCTCTGATATTTTCAAGATGCTGACCATTATCGGTGGTAAATTAATCAGCAATGATCAGAACGCACCCAGCATATTTAAATATGTTGATAAAGAAACAAAACCGGAGAACAAGATCTTTTTCAAGCTGATGAACGGTCGTGTTCTGTATGCAGATATGACGGATTTCAACTGGGATATGCAGATGAAAGAAATCGAGAATCTGTATCAGAATTCTGACAATATCATGAACTTGATAAGACTGACAGTGACATCTGATTCTGTAAATAAAGTTGATGAAAAGGGTGAGGTGATTCCGGACTCCGATAAACCTACACTTGAAGTCATCAATGCCGAAATCGATCAGTTCATGAAGGCACAGAAGCTGGATATTGACTATAGTCAATATGAAACAGATCAAACCACACCACGTGAACTTGCTGTTATCAAGCTGATTGACATGCTTACGATTCTGAAAGAAATCATTCTCGTGACAACATCACTTGGTGCGCAGCGGTCGGTTGTTGACTTCTACGAGAAGAAAAACACAGAAACCGAATCCACCGAATCAATTGAATCTATCCCTGCGGCTGATGTCGAGGTTGTTGAAGAGGGTTAAATATATGAAACGCATTCTGATAGGATGTGTTATCGCATCAATCGTTGGATTGATTGTAAGACATATCATCCATCAAAACCATGTCAATTATATTCAACCAGATGTAGGGGCAAATAACTGCCCCTACCTGATTGAACCAGACACGAAAGGAGGTTGTCCGCATGCAGTATATTATTCATCATAATGACAATGATGGTCGTTGTGCAGCGGCGATCATCTATAACGAAATCAGTATGATGTCTGGTCTTAATATGACAAAAGATAACTTTTTCGAATACACACATGGTGGTGTGATTCCAGATATTGATGTCACGAAATTAACCGACAATGATGTGATATATATTGTCGATCTGGCACTGGATGACGTGATCTATGGTATCATCAAAAAGATTCGTGAAAGTAATCCGAATATTAAGATCGTTCATATCGATCACCATAAAACGACACACGCTTATCTTGCTGATCACAATGATGATATAATGAACACTGTTCATCAATTTTATCGGATTGGATTATCAGCATCTATGCTATGTTGGGTCTATTGTTCCATGACGGAAGAAGAGCGTGAAAAGATCGTTCAAGGTTCTCCAGATATATTTGATTTCACAGAAGGATATTCACACGTCGGATTCAATATCGGAAAGAGTAATGAACGTGACATCCGAATTCCCATGGTTGTCCGTTTCGTTAATGACTGGGATGTGTGGAATCATGAGATTCCCGGATCAAAGGCATTTCATTTTGGATTTGGCATCGTGGGTGATAAACATCCAATGAATAAATTATGGAGTGATTTGTTATACGCATATAATGATCATTCCCTCGTGGAAAAATATATCACACCCGGTGAAGCAATCGTTCAATATCAGAACACTGAATATGAACATATGCTAAAGCATGCATTTGAATATACTCTCGGTTGTGTGAAAATGTTATGCTTGAATGCATCCGGCTCATCACTCGTGTTCGGTGATAAGATCAAAGACTATCCAGCGGTATGCCTGTTCCAGTATCACGGTGATAAAGGCGTGTGGCATTACAGTCTTTATTCATCAGATGAGGGTGTTGATGTGTCCGAAATTTGTAAAAAGCTTGGCGGCGGTGGACATGCTCATGCCGCAGGATTTACTTCGGCGGAATATATTTTCATATAATGAATATTTATTAGATGAAATGTGGGGGCTGTCCGCCCCCACAATGTTCATCGCAATATCTGGACTATCCGGTTCTGGATGTAGACATCCGAGCGACATTAAACTCGGATGTCCACATTCTGCTTTCCCTTGACATTACCGACCGAACACAAGAATCATCGAGAGGTGGGTGAGATTCAAGTGTAAGACAATACCATCGGCTTATGTCAAATATATATTAAAATCACATGTTATCCACAAATCATATCACATGTTCCAGAATCTGTTACATATTAACAGATTGATGCGCATCTTTACTGAATACATATGAATCATAATATGAAATAATGAATGAGTTCTTTTTTTTACACAAACCGTGTCATGGCTTCTCATCGTATTAAATCATGATTATGATTGCATATTACACATAATATGAAATTGAGAATAGCATGTAATTAGCAATATATATTAAGCTTTAATAACCTTCTCAAGAGGTGTTGCCGTTGGTGTGATTCCATCGATTGTTTGTGCCAATCCCACATTAATAGCAGTTGATATATCTTGGAATAATAATCCTTGTAGAATACCTGCGCGTTGAACTGCTGTTCGGAAATCTTCTTTATCATATGACATCGGGTCAACACCGCCTTGACCATACCGTATTGCAAATGATTTACCACCTGCACGGCAAACACGACGTGCCATAATTTCATATGTAATAGATGGTCCTGTCAAGTCTATCTTGTTAATTTCCATGCAACGGAACATCATTTCTGTCATCATGTTATATGGGATTTGTGCAGTCTTTGAATATAGATATACCTGATTAATGAAGAATTCGACATTCTTGACTGTTTGACGAATTGCAACTGAACAAATTTTTGATCCCGCATCATATTGTAAAATGTAATAATCTGGATCTTCTTGAATGTCATCATAAATAGCAAAGTCGAGTGTTGTTGGAACAGTCAAACGTGTTGACATGATTTCCTTACCAGAGTTATCATAGAACTTAACGGGGAGAACACCGAAAGACGATGCAACAGTTGCTTCCAGTGAGAATCCTTTGAACTCATCAAACATTCTTGGAATAAAGATCTTCATTGGAACTTTGTTTACGATATGTCCTTCAACAACATCGCAGTAGCTGTTCGGTTGTTCGAATAGTAATTTCTTATCAATGACGGCAGCACTTTGTGACAAGTCATGTTTTGATTTCAGTTTGATATTCAATAATTTCTGTGTGATGGATGTAACCAACAAACCAATTTGTGTTGCACCAAGATTGTGGAATATTCGTCCAGCACATTTCCCACAGATGGATTCATGTTTACAACATTGCGGTGAGTACAAATTCACAGTTTTACCAACGAATGTTTCCACATTGTCCGTTGTGATCAATGTTGGTTTTTTCCCACCGGTATTGATATAACGATACAAAACATATTGTTTGTTTTTGTTTGTGATCGTCAATGGAATTGTCATTGTCGTACCGCAATCTGAATCCGGATTTGGATCGATATGTTCGGATTGTAACAAAGCAAGAATAATCTTTGCCATGTAACCGGCATCCGCGGTACCGATTGCAGAAGGATATGCACCTGCAACAACAGAGTTTGCAAATGATGGAATATCTTTTTTCTGAATACCATCCATCAATGATGATTCCGATATATCAAATCTACCGGTCAGACCATTGAACACGGCACCACGCATGACATTGATCGTTTTGTAGTTGTTGTCCAAATTACCATCACCAGACGCATACATATCATAACCATAGTCATTTGCAAGATTTTTACGAACGACTTTCATCAATTCCTTTTCAACAGCATTTGACGCAATCAGTTGTTGTGTTGGATCAGATGAATGTAGTTGATCTTTATATTGCTCAAGCAGTTGCAATTTCAATTGCTTTACATCATTCATAGGTCGAACAAGTGATGGTGATATGGATGATGATAAGAATGATGCT
>VIKC01008687.1_pt1 | contig 9486 bp, 3 predicted proteins | sample 4699981 | NCBI WGS metagenome assembly VIKC01 (sample SAMN08893020, study PRJNA449175) | gut metagenome | isolation source: rumen sample fed with green roughage | place: India: Nagpur | reverse complement strand
TAATAATAATATATATATGAAATATTAAAAAATACGATATAAATGGAGACCTACCGGTCCCCACAAAACGGTTCTGTAACTTTAAATGAAAGGAGTATCCATTCATGAGTATTATGAATTACAACGATTGGTTTCACAAGTACCATGCATATTTGAAAGGTACACGTGGAAACATTACATCGTATAATGATACAAAATGGAACACAATCAGTGAACGTTATGACGCCCTAGTCAACTTGATGTCTGGATTATTGGATGAGCAGCCATTCAATGTTGTCGGAAACTACACCGGATTCCAGCAACTGACTGAATTGATGGAGCAGTCCAATTATACATATGAGGATATTGATGCGTCATTGGTTGAAACATATCGTCAGACATTACAGGATGCAATGTCGCGTATGTTGGTCAATACACATTGTGTTGTTGCAAATTATCGATTCGATGATAAACGCAATGTGTCACATGATAAATATGGGCATTATTATATCATTGATATTCCATATGATCAGTTGCATTTTGGTGAACGTGATGAATTCGTTCGTCAGAAATTGCATGCTTTCTATGAAACCGAAAGTGAATACTATATGCCATCGGATAGATTTCTATCGAATGAAATATCGAAGATTCTCGGGTTCACTGTTATCTGCTGCGTGAATGGTATGATGAGTGACGATTGGTCTGTCGGTATTTCCGAACAAGGATTCCGGTTCAAAATTGGATGGAAGTATTCGTCTGACGCAACATTTACCATTTACAAATTGGACGAGTCTGATGTATATGATGTCGTCATCCCAATACCCGCGGCAAAATCATACATGAAGACATCATTACCATATGCAAATATGAATTTATCTGATCAACATCTTCTGGAAGGTCGCAGATGTATTGTTCAAATCATGGATAATAAGATCAATAAAAATACGTTGGTTGTTCCAAATTTCGGTGTGTTCGGAAAAAATGGTCTGCAGATTAACAACATCCAACAGAAAACATTAAATGATTTGGATTTGTATCAGACATCTTCAGTGAAATTCAGAATTTACGTGATCAAATATCTCCGCGAGATTCCGGGAATCTATCCTGCTGTCAATTATTATGACATGATGGATACGAAACTCGTATACACGGAAAACGGATCACATGTTATGACAAAGGATGGAAAACGTGTTATATTACAAAACATCCATTCAGAAGAAAAACTTCCGATATGTACACCACCGATTTCATTATCACATGTGAGTGCAAATGTATCTGCACATACAACAATCCGTTTGGCACATGATATCATTAATGAACTGAATCAAACAATTCCGACAGTTCAAACATTGTGGACGGCAGCTCGCACGTATAATCCACCGTTGAAACCTGGTGAGATACCATCTGATTATTATCAAACAAATGTTTTGAATGTTTCAGACAATTTGTATCGGATATTAACAACGTTGGCATCACGTTATACTGAAGCGGCAATTCTAACATCTCTCATACCGGTAAACAATATCAACATGTTTGAAAACATGTTGGAATTTTTTAATTCGTTACGTTCATGCAACCCTGACTGGTATTCAATCCAATCTGTCATCACCGATATGATTGAACCGGATAATTATAAAACATTCGTGACATCGGTAACAGAACCATTGAATCAACCACCATTCACGACAATGGGTGTGATTGAGTATCCTAATTATTTTAATAACAATTTGGATCCAGTCAATCGTCCAGTTGCAGAGCAATGCTTCATTGCATTGAAATATAATGCAGATGAAGATATGCAATGTTGGGTATTCGATGTTCCGAAGTTGAAACACTTCCAAGGTATTGATAACGTATTCTATGTGGACAATAACCTCACCGGCAAAGAGATTTATAAGTTCATGTATTTATATACGGATACAGAGAATCCTAGTGAAAAAAATCGTATTGAAAACCCGAAACGTTTTTCAATGGATTTCGACATCTTCACAAAAGAAATCGACAAACATATGGGATACATTCGTTATTGGGATGCAACGAATCGGTTGTTCAAATTGGCGAATATGTATTACTCGAAAGATGACCCAAGTTATCAATTGGCAATTCTAACAAAAGTATTGAAAAAGAAATTGGATGGAGATGTATTCCTGGAATATGCATCCGATGTGAATTATGAATTATCAAACGTATCATCGGATAATATCCGTGGATATGATGAACATTCACAACGTGCACCTTTCTCAATCAATTTCTTATTCTATACATTATCTTTGTATCGTGGACATAAGAATCGTATGCAATCATATCTCATGCATATGATTACGAATAAGAAATTCTATCCACGTTATGCTGACTTGAAAGTTTCTGAACTAACAACTGATCTGTTGAAAGAACCGATCAATTATTCCGTTATATCACATTCACCAGTCACGCTTCGTGTGGAAGATCAATCTATATCAAATTTACCTGATACATCAGATATTACATTATATGCGGGATTAATGTTCCCCGTTCGGACGGCAGATTTTCTTCCGGTAAATCCTGATGTCGGTTTAATTCGATATCCATATGTATTTAATACATATAAACCGAATCGCAAATATCATATGATGACAGAACATAATCTGGATCAAACACATTATATCCAATATACAAATCCGCGTCATGAAATGGGTGATCATCCAGAAACAAAGTATTTTTATGATGCGCAACTCGCAAGTATGTTGACAGTATATTTGTCTGAAGTTTACAATGGAATCAACGATCTCGTTACAAACTATGCATCCAGATGGGATCAAACAACAACGATTAATTCATTGAAAGATGTCATCGAACGTCATACTGAGAAAATACAAACATTTCTGAATTTATATGCAGAAGATGATCAATTTTATGCGCAAGGGTTTGATGATGTACTCCGTCATTTTTCCGGAACAGTTTCATCCAACCCAATATACATTTTATTGAATCAGATCCAATCTCGCACGAATAATATGAAAGGTTTGATTATAGACCAATCTAATCGACAATATGTGAATCTCTTTAAACTGAATCAGATTTTATTGACCGATATTCGAAAAATTCATGAACAATGTGGATTTAATAGAAATGCCGTTGGCCGTATCCGTAGGTTGTATATACAAATGAAGAGACTGAATCAATTCATGAACTTGGAAGATTATTGTGAATGGTTAAATCATTCCGATGAATTCTTGTTCATATCGGGTATGAATGGTCATAAATCATTAATTGATTTTTATTCTGATAATAAAGCAAATGCTCCGTATAGTGATACAAAGATCAGAACGGATATCACGAACTTTTTGGCATCTGTTAATATGGCAAAATTATACTGCAATGGCATGCAAACGACATTAAACAGATTGATTCACGGTGATGTGCAAACAGAATACATTGATCAACTCGTGGCTTACTGTGATGACGTGATTCAAAATCACACATATAATTTTTACACAATGAATCCAATATCTTTTGATAAAGAACTGGCGGTCAAACCTACATACGCAGAAGTTTTGATTTCGGACACGGCATCGCATGTTGCGTGGGATATTGAAACATATGAAACTGATACAACATTCGCGATCACAACAAATGTTGTATTTGATCAAAGTGAAAATGGTTATAAGATAACGGAATTGATTCCAACATGCGCATATGCATTTTTGGATGGAGAACCATTACAAGTATCAATACGGCTGATGGACGCTTCTGGTGAGTTAATCGAATTGTGTGAAAACATTTTGATCACATTTACAAAAATTGGTAACTCAGGAGATATTCATTCGGAAACGATGAGATATGTCCCGATGCAAACCATTCCACTTGAAGTCCAGAATATACATGAAACATTTGATACGAATCTTAGTGGTGATATCATCAATAAACGACATGCAAATTTACATTACGAATTATTATGTGGAAATCATTTTACACCACTGGATTACACTTCCGAATATTGTTCTCCACCGAAGGATGATATTCAAGGACCGATCGACAAGTTATATTTATCATGTGATAGATTGAATTATCTGTCATTGATAGATGAAACGAATCGTCCTAAATCAGAAATGTATTTTCGTGCATGTGACGTATTTCACATCACACCAATAGATGATACAGTCACATCTATTGGAGGAAAGTATTTTGTTGGACAAAAAGTGTATGCAATCACAGATGACAAGCAATATATTTTTCCAATGATTATTACATCAATCGACCATTCTCAACAGCGTGGAATGATAGAGGCAAAAGTCGACCTGCAGCATACAAAATGGTTTAAAACAACGGATTCAGAAATGATGCATAAATATCTGACGGAGAATATCATATGTACAATTGTTGATGATAATATCCGAAACTTTTTGGATGAATATTCCAATTCATCTTATGCGCCATATATTACCGATACAATGATGCAAGAGCATCTCGTTTATATAGGAAATGGTGCGGTCGTAACGGATGACAGTGATGATAATTTCATAATTGTGAATATGATAAATCATAATTTCAATCCATATTCATTACCGGAACTTTACAATGTTTTGCGTACCGAACCTGATGATCATCATATCTGGGATCAAGAGATTAAAGTATTCAAAAGTGAAGGAATGCGGGCTTTTCTGAATATGACCGGATATGCTAAAAAAATCAATCAAGAATATGAGAAACTGAAAACCGCAACAACTGATGAAGAACGTATGGAAATTCGTATGAAAATAGACGATTACGAATGTAAACGTAAATATGCTGAAGAACATATGAAACGAATGGATTCATATATTGCACAACTTGAAACACCGACGACATGGTATAATATTCGTGCATATGATGATGCTTTGGTATATATCAATAATGGACGGGCACATTTATCAAGAACATTCCATCCACACGTTCAAGATTTATCATACACTGATGCAATTGATGTATTATTGTATGATTGGGAACGTAAGGTATGGATTGACAAACAGAAATACACAATTGAAACTGTGGTGGAAAATAACATTGCAATTGATCCGGTTGATGATTTCCTAACGGACAATGTATTGACCACATTGAAAATCACATTCAATGATCCGTCATTCAAATCGAAAAAGATTCTGATTTATTTCGGATATGAACAATCAGATGTTTTTGATAATATCCAGATGAATGACATGAATTGCGAAGTACGATTCCAACCAGTTTTAATCACACAAGATTTCACCGATCAGGAAACTGTCGATCCGTATTCCAAAATTCGTATTCGGAAGCATTATGACGAAAATGAGAAATATACAATCACGAAATTAAAACCACTTCCGGAAACATTTGGCATGCATCGTGGTTTTATCTTCGATAGACCGAATCGTTCCGGATTGTATACAAATGGTTCACCCATTCGTTTTTGTGACATGACAATACAAGTTGGAAATATTACATATGGATTAAATGATGTTGATATCTATATTCCTTATCCGATGCAAGACACGACTGTTCAACATGTTCACAGAGAGTTGGTATATACCGTATCACTCAATCATCTGAATAATCCTCTTGTGAACGGTCAGAAAGTAACACTAATGTCTGTCGATAATCATTCCGATGCAATGTTTCATATCACAGCATCAAATGTGTTGTTTGAAGGTATTGTAGCGGATGATCAAATTGTCATCACATCATCGAATTTACCATCAACAACGACAAATGTTTTCACATGTACAATTTTACAAAACAAACACCATACGATGTTTGGTGGTGTTATCACAATCCAAGTTCAATCGGTTCCGACTGATTATGAAACAATTCCGGGATGGTTTCATTTAAACGGAGTGCGATCGGATATCATGCACATTGGATATCGTTTAATTCCAGAATCGGTTGCAATTGTAATGCGAGATGATGATACATTAGACACCACAGTCACAGTCACATTACAAAATCATTATGAATTGGATACTTCACATGATGTGTCGTCAAATAATGATAATACGGATGATTTATTTACGTATTATTACGATAAAGAATATGATGTTAGATATCCTATCGGGCATGTATATGATAATGACCAGAATCATCGATTAACGATCGACCGTACAATGAATCCATCTGTTGAAACGATACGTTCAAATCATATCGGAGTATGTCGATACACCGTACAAAAAATTCCGTCAGATGGAATCATCGATTTAACCGGATATATTCCAACTCCATTGACACGCGATCGTTATGAATTTTGGGTAAATGGAAGATATATTTCAGATCCGGAAGATATTGTGATTATGTCACCAACGATTGTTCAGCTTCGGAATTTAACATCGTTGAAAAATCTGGATATTGTTGAACTGATTGACGATCCGTTGAATAACATCATCAACAAACGTGATGCAATATATGTTGATATCGGTGGAAAAACATATACATCATTTTTAGAAATGCTTGCACATCGTGGAAACATTTCCAACCAATCGATTCAGTATGTGTTCAATCAAGACATCAATTCCGATTTTGATTCATATATCATCGACACTATGAGAAGACCGAATAACAATGATTACGAACCTGATATAATGAAATACATTACAACTGATGATGCAGCATCGTACACAATGTTGAACAATCTTCCAACAATCAACGGTGAAACAATTCTGAACCTACAAACATCAGATCTCGGATTGATGGAGATTCCTAATTCTGATATACTATCAAAGTTTGACAGAGTATGGAAATATGAAGGATTGAATGGCATCACACCATTCAAACATCTGGCAAGATATGTTGATACACGTGGAACGAATCAAACAATTCATGTTCATGAATTGGAAGATTATTATGAGATATTCTTCACCGGTTTGTCTGATCTGTGTTTCACATTATATATCGCCAATCATTCCGTTGATCAAATTTCGGATCGAAATAATGTGATTCAGATTATTCCAATGATTAAACCGGGAACACGAATTCTGATTCAAAAATCATTTAAAGGAAAATGGATTCATACAACAATACCGACATCAAAACCAATTCATCTATAAAAAATAAAGAAAGTGGTGGGGCGAAAGCCCCACCATAATCTTTATAAAGAAAGGGATGTTGGAAATCAACTCATTCTGCCCACAATGAGAACACCATGCCCAACAACTCATGGTATTATTCAAACGTTTGGATTTGATTGACGTATCAGATCCATCAAACGATTTTCAATTGCAACCGCTTCATCATGATGTTCAAGCGATGTTGAAATCAGTTGAGACCGTTGTACATCTGATCTTCCGTAATTCCATGCTGCCGTAAAATCACGCATACTATTTCCGATAACATGGTTTAGTTTCCGATCATTTTGCTCGTTCAACAATCCGATGATTTCCGTTGTCGGGTTTGTTTTCTTACCATATTTGAGATCATAATACGAATGTCCGGCTCCAGGCTGCATCCAATCGATCTCATCCGGAAGATTTTTCGATGCATCCATGTCCCATGTAAATGATGTCGGAACAACATATCGATTATAAATTGTCGAACATGATTTCAGAATGGTTGAGATATCGGTATTATAACCGGACTGATGTATCTTTACCATTTCATCATGATCTGCTTTACCGATAACATCATATCGGAACGAGACCGGCTTCGATTTCTGTTTCTTCTTCTTAACAGGTTCTGCATCCTTATCAATCAAATTGACTTCACCAGATACGATACCGGCAAGAATCTTTGGATCAGAAATCGGTGTGTTATAATCGATATATAACAACGGAATTTGTGCAAATGTATAACGGATTTTTCCTTCATTAAACTGCTTGACCGCTTCATCATATGAAAGCCATGGATAATCATTCCGTAAAGAATATTCAATGGCTTCCATGATTATGTTAATTGCGTTTCGATAATCAGCTTGATGATAATACACTTTTCCAAGTGTTCTGAGTTGTTTGTACAAACGTCTGCGTGTTTCATCAGATGCGATATCGTCATCTGACAGATTGTAAGATGAATTTGGATCCGAGCGAATATATGACATCGATATCCCGTCTTCCAATTCAGCGGCTTCCTCGTCGGTTAAATCAAGAATCATAACATTTCTTGAATGTGATTTACGACGTTCTTCATCGATACGTTTCATTGCAGCAGCATGTTGTTCTTTTGCTGCCAAAAACGTTTCGTCTTCTTCATCGTCGTCATCAACTGTATGAATCAATTCTTGATAACGCAATTCAACCTCAGCTTTGAGATCCGGTGTCATCATTGGTGTCATTCCCTGATCATAGATCATTTCCACCAATTGATCCAATTTTTCAATCGGATAATTATATTGGATATCTCCCATTTGATATCCCTCCGTTTAATTAATTGATGAATTCTTCCAGTTTATCGGCAATTGCATTCACATCATAAATCTGCGGAATCGTGAGTGTGAGTGTATTATATTCATAGATGTATGTCGCATTTGTCACACGCCACTTCATGAGATTTCTCTCAGTCCGGAGCTGTTCATATGTTCCATCTGTATGGAACGGAGGCATCATCGGATGATCCGATTCGTTAATTTTTGCTTTATCCTTGTCGAAATACACTTCCTTTTCAAATGTATCTCCAGGATCACGCGGAAATACAACACGACGAATGCCAAATTCGTCAAGCATATTCTGCAGGACTTCATTTCTGAAGAACGCATATGTGTCATCATTTGATTTACCTTCTGAAATACACAGAGTTCCATTGATACCAGATCCTGCATCATAGAACATCTTGCAGTCTTTCTGATATCCCATGACATACTTCCGGACTTCGATAAAACGTCCTCTTACGTCATTCTCCTTCGGTTTTACGGTGAAACGGATATCTTTCTTTTCACATGTGACCATCTCCTCGTTTGCATCTGCATCTCTGTAAATGCATACATGCCATCCCTTTGCGCGCATTTCTGTTACATCAGACTGCGACTTGCTTGAAATCTTGATTCGTACCATAATAAATACATCCTTTCTGCACGGTTTGAAGATTATTTTGTTTCCGTGCTTGCCAATAATATATCTGTTAAAAAATAAAATATTTTCATACATTGTTTCAGAGATAAACCGCATTGTAAACGTTGATAACTTATAATAGTTCATCCCGTTTGAAAAATATTCATTCGAAAGGAAGGTGAATAAAAATGGCTTCTCAATTAATTTATGATGAACAATCTCTTGTCGATCAGCAAATGTATAAATACGACAAGTTTCTCCATTCTCGTATTAATAAATATACAGGAAGTGGTAGAACACTTGTTACCTATTTAAATATTGATGAAATGCATACAACCGATTCATTGGGATTGAATGATGCATATCAAATCATCGGTCGTGATTCTCCTCTTCGATATCGAAGAATCGAGAACATGATATTGATTGGACTATCACCATTGTCTCCAGAAAATGGAAATGTACAATCAACAAATATTCGTGATTACAATTTGAACGGTGAAGCTTTTATTATACCGGGAACCATCATGCCAAAAGAAAATGATTT
>VIKC01021556.1_pt1 | contig 9503 bp, 7 predicted proteins | sample 4699981 | NCBI WGS metagenome assembly VIKC01 (sample SAMN08893020, study PRJNA449175) | gut metagenome | isolation source: rumen sample fed with green roughage | place: India: Nagpur | reverse complement strand
TCCGGGCAAGGCAAAGACTAGCGAGAACTCCGCATCCCAGTGGGCCGGGGTCCCGTTTAAATAATCGTGCTTTGTTTGAAAAGGTCGCCCATGTTGGCTTCCGTGGCAACCAGCCAGTTCACATTCTGTGAACGGCACCACAGCTTCGCGGCTTCCCACTTGGCATAGTTCACCAGGACATCCATGTTCTTGCGGTCGTAGGCTGCCATTTTCTTCCTGTATCTCTCCATCTTTTTCGGATCCGAAAGGCCGCTCTTTGGCGGTTTCGGGGGTTCAGGAATTGTGGAATAGCTTTCGGGCTTAATCTCGATAAGATACCGATCGGTTCTCCCGTCCTTATAGCAGCACTCCAGATAGATGTCGGGCTTGTAAAGGCACTGCTTCTGGTAAAGCGGGGAGTAATAGGAAATCTCAAACGGCTCGTAGCCCCAGAGAGTTACGAACGGGTTTATGTCGCACACCACGAAAAACCGCTCCTCCCACGACGACTTGTATTCGGGCGGGGCGATGTTGGGCATATACTTCTGCGGGTTGCGCAAGGTATAGGTGCCCTTCTTGCAGTCGGTGTAGTAATTAACCTGCGAGGACACTATACCTCCTCGCGTAATGCGCCTGCCGCGTACCCCGCTTTTCGGAATATCCGGCAAATGCCGTGGCCGAGCTCAACTTGGCGACACGCGTCTCGTCATAGTCATCTTCGAGAGTGTATGAAGCGACAGTCTCGGGGTCGTCAAAATCGACATCCGTCCGCCCGGTATCGAGCTGCATGTAGTCGCCGGTGTAACGGTAGGTCGTATCGACCGCCTCGATAGTCGAGAGCAGCTCGTTGGCCTTGTCGATGAACTTCGACGATGTAGAGTAGGAGCCCATCAGCCTTATCAGCTGGTAGAACTTCTCCACATAGTAAGACTCGCCGGCAGCGTGCATGTTCTCCATCATCGCGACAATGGCGTTCTCCGCATTGATGTCGATAGCGTCATCGCCCTGGTTGGGGCTGTTCTCCGTATCAATCTTCCCGTCCAATGCAACGATGTTGGAGAGCGGGTCCGGCGAGTTCGGCGGGAGCCTGCCGTTGTTCTGCTTCTGGTAGGCCTCCATTTCCTCGACGGAGGCTACCGCATTGTCCATCCCGGAAACCTCGCTGTCGGCTTCCTTCTTCTTGTTCTTGGAGCTCTTGAACCAGCTGTTGATGAGGTCGATCGGGCTTTCGGGGTACATAGAACGCAGCGTGCTGTCGCGAGGGCTGAGGCCTTCGAGCGGGGCATTGATGCACATCATGTAGATGTCGATGGCGTATGCGCTGCACCAATACTTGTCATCGAGGCGCAAGTCCTTGTAGATTTCCTGGCTGCGGGTCTTCACCTTCTCGGAGAAGCTGGGGCACGCGTGCTGGAAACACGGGATCCACTGGCGATAGGTGTTTATCATGTCAATAATCGACATGCCGTAGAACTTCTTGCCCTTCTTGTATTCCTCGGAATAGACAAGGAAGCACGAGAACGAACCGAGCGAGTTGATGAACCCGGTCACATCCACCTTGTAGAGGAGCATCTCCGCATACTTCTTCATGAGGCAGCGGAACGGCTTGATCATCTTGTCGTAAACATACGCAATCCAGGATTCGATGTAGCCGAAGGCCATCTCGATGTAGCGCTTGATGTAATCGTTATAGACGGCATCGACGGCAGTCGTGAGGTTCACCGGGGTAAGGAACGGGAACTTGTCCTGTATGCAAAGGACGATGGCTGCCGGATTGTTGCGGATGTTATTTCCCGCGTCGTCTTCCTGGCAACCGGTGAGGGCCGCAATGACGCGAGCAACACACGGGCAGTCCTGCATGAGGCTGATGAGGGAACTCCAGTCAATGTTGATGCCGAGGTTAAGCGCTTTCTTCAAGTATGCAGCAAGGTCACGGAAGACATCGAGGATGCAGTTCTTCACCGCCTCGGTAAGGTTCATCAAGGTATTTTCGAGCCGTTCCAGCATCGCGTCAATGCGCTTGAACACGACGAACGCAGCCTTTGTCGTAATCTCGACATATCCGTCGATCGTACCGAAAATCTTCGCGAGCATGTCGCATATCTTCTGGACGAAATCCGATCCGGCCATGGTAGTGGAAAGAGAAATGCCGGTGCTGAGACCGTTCATGAAGTTCACGCCCTTGTTCAGGAGGTTCACCGCCTGCTTGAAATAGGGCACATTGTCAACCATGAACTGATAGACCACATCGCCACAGTCCACGCTGTTGATCTTATTCGTAGCGCCGTTGATGGCGTTTACCGGGGCACTGTTTTCTACCGCCGAAGCAAACGAGTCAAGATACTCGTAGAGGTTCTTTCCCTGCTTCTCGCTTTTCGCGGTAGCGCTCTCGGCCCCGCCCGTCGCGGAAGACACTGACGACTTCCCGCTGGAACCGTCAGAATTGGTGACATCGCGGGCACCCGCAGATACACCGACACCGGCAGCCGCGCCAACCTGGCCCGAACCGGATGCAGTCTTGCGTCCGCGGGCGGCACGGCCAGCAGCACCGGCCTTGCCGGTCCCGGAAGCCGCATTATCCTTCGGCAAACATCCTTCGTTCTTCGTTCCTGCCATATCTTTCCTTACATCATGTATTTGGCCATGGAGAGGCTCGGGCTGGGCATGCCGTCAAAGCCGTCCGGCGTAACCAGCGGGAGACTGGAGTTTCCGCTGGCCTTCCTTACATGGTTTACAATATCCGTGACGATCTGTTTTTGGTAGTCAGTATAGCCATCCAGCGCACTTCCGACCACCTGGACAATGACCGCGCCCTCATTGGCCTTTTCGCCACCAATCTTGTAGCTGCTGAACATGCCAGCATCGTTCGAAATCTCGACGAGCTGAATGAAGCCATCAGTGCCGGAACCGTCATCGTCGATAGAAATCTGCCCTTCATTCTTGCCGACGACGAAATGGACACATGAGTTGGTCTTGACGGAATCGGTAACCGCCTTGCCAAGGCCTGCACCCTGCGTATGGCACAGGATGATGCGGGTGTAAATCTTGTCGCTGCGCTTGATGTAGCGCTCGGTCGCATGGAACTCGACCTGGACCTCGCCATTCACGCCATCCAGCGTCCTCATGTCGGCTTCGCTGCTCAACTTCTCCTCAGGAGGCTTCGGTTCCTGCGGGGCCTCAATCGTCCCGGTCCCGTTAAACGCATCCACGGTGACCTGGGAAATGTGGGAGATGCCAAGATATTCGGAACCTTGGCCAATACCCGTATTCGCGCGGTTGTTGCCGACCGGCATGCAGGTAAATATGTCGATGGTGGCCTCGGTCAACACCTGCTGCACATTGGCACCAGAACCACCCTTCGCACCCATGCCAGCCTGCGCGTATGCCATGTTGCAGTCAAGGGTGACCATGCCCGCGGCATCCCAGGTGACATTGGTGTCGTTCCCCGCGTTGCGGATTTCCGACACATGCGTATTGCGGTTATGGATGTAGAAATAGTTGTCCTCACCGAGGTTGGCCACGGCAACATCCGGGTATTCCGCCACATAGTCAACCGGGAGGATGCTCGGGGTGGCCGACATGCCGTAATAGCGCCCGCAGTTGATGTCGCCCTTATCAAACTTGACCCGGAGGAAATAACCCTTCTGGGGAACCTGCTGCATGCCACCGGTAAGCGCCGGATATACATACGGCTGCTCAATGTCGTCCCATGCGTCAGTGATGCCGCATATCTTGACGCGCACCGCACCGCGATGCAGCGAATCCTGGCTACCGCCGACAACCTCGCAAATGTAATAGTCTTCTTCGAGCTTGCGCATATCACCCCTACATGATGTTGTCCGGGATCAGTTTCGCCTTCTTCAAGGACTTAATCAGCGTGCTGATGTCCTCGGGCACCGTCTTGTCGCCATCGGTATTGGATGCCAGCGTGAGCGTAGTGACCATCACGGGCGTCTCGTTCGGGTTCGCCGAACCGAGAATACCACCGGCAGTAACCGTCCGGCGCTCCACCTGCTTGCCGACGACGATGTATCGGTCGGTGTAGACGGGGTCCACTGCCGGGCCGTTCGCACCAAGATCGGGGAGCATCGTAAGGACGCCCACACACGACCCGACAACAGGCCCGATGTCATTGTAAATCTCGATGCTCATCAGCTTGCCATATTCGGCAGCGATACGGCCTCGCAGCATCTCCGCGACCGGATAATACTTGTGGGTATTTGCAGGGAAATCCGACACCACGGTCAGGTTGCCATACACATCCAGGTTATCCCCGCTGTCGTTGCTGGGAAGATTATACTCGGAACGAACTTCCTCGATGTCCTTTGCACCAACCTGCCCGGCCAGATCATTGAAACAGCCGGACTTGCAAGACGAGATTTCCGCCTTACCGCCCGTGACGGAGGAAGTCACGATTTCGGGGAACATCGCCTCGCGCATGGTTCCCTGGACATTGCCCTTCGTCTCGTTGCCATAGAACCACAGCGTCTTGCCGGAACCGGAATCCGTAATGCAGTTGCCCCCGGTTGCCTGCTTGGCGTTATGGCTAAAAATGAAGTAATCCGAGCATGCCTTTTCGGCAGCGGAATAGCCGGACAGGAACACCTTGCCGGTGCGTTCGTTAAATCCCCAGATTGCATATTCGCCGGGGATGCAGGAATGGTTCACGATGTCGTTGCCGATTTCCACGCTGTCCGCGTTGACGAAGCGCCATACCATCGAATCGACCGGGGAGACACCGGAAGTCCCGAGACGGTCCTCGATGCTGCCTACGCCGATAGTCTTGAAAGCGTCACGGAACGCGTCAACCGAGGTGGAACTGGGAACCGCGAAGGTATGCCTGCTCATCGTGGCCGGGGTTCCGACCACGAACCTACAGTCAAGCCGCATCGCATTGTCGTTCACCAGCGCCCGGTTCATCGTGGCGACATAGACAGGGATTGACGAGTTGTCGAAATAATCATGCCCGCTGTCGGGGAAGGCTATCGCACCGTATATACCGCTTTTGAGTTCGGCAGTAAACGAGGTCGGGACAGTGATAGAGAACTCGCCATAGGGAAACCCGTTCACCGGGAATATCATCTTGAAATCGGAAACACCGTCAACCGACGAAAGGTTGCCGATCAGGATGCTGATGCCTATGCTGGTTCCGCCAAATGCGTCCATTAGGTAGTCTCTCCGTAATACTTGGTGTTGAAGTCAGTAGCCGACTGTATGTCCGGCATACCGATCATCTTGGTGGATTCCACATCCGTAATCGCACCGCTGGACCCGGTGGCTTCGTAGCTCAACCAGTCCCCGGCCCCGATGTCAACCCGGGACAGGATGTTGTTGAGCTCGCGCTCTATCTGGTCATCGGCCACGCCGCGCAGTTCAAGCTCGGTGCGGATAGCCTCTTCAATCGGCCGGATGGTCGGCCGGGCCACCATGACATTGCGGATGCCGTTCGCCGCGGCAATCATCGCATACATGCCAGGGTCGCCGACAAGGTCATTGGCGACGAGGTCCATACGCCCGGCGATGCCGTCGGGGATATTGCTGGAACCGGTAAACCCAAACTTGGTACTCCACAACTGAGGAAATTCGCGTGCCATTACTTCTTCTCCCAACTGCCGAACATTTCATGACCAAGGAACGAGAAATACTGCTGGTCGGGGCTCGGGATCATCCACGGCGTCAGCTTAATCTGCGCAGTGACGGTAACCGGAAGATGCGCACCGCAGATGGTGGACAGGAACTGTTCCGTCGATGTCGTAAAGTTGACATAGGTGATTACCATCGGCTGCACATCTATCGTATGGCCAATGCAGAGACGGACCGGAAGCGGAGCCGTCGTGTAGTGCGTTCCCCACAGGTTAGGATCCGAAACCGTGTCGATAATGTCTGTTACCTTGTTGGCCGCTTCGCTGCTCACGGCTGAATTGGCCGCATTGGCAACCGTAGCAAGGCCGTTCTTGATGGTGCTGTCACTATTGCCACCCCCGAGCATGGAGGAAGCCTCGCTGGTGACATTCTTCATCAGGTCCTGGACCGTCGAGCCGATGCCCTTTCCGGTGCCGCGCAGGTAAGTCATCTTGATTAGGCGTTCAATGCCAATCATCGCGGGGATTTCCTGCTCCGGCATATACCACTGGACCTGGATGTCGTAGTCAAGCTCGACATTGGCGCTATTGAACGACTTCAATGTCGAGGTACCTACCCCGTCCGACATAATGCCCGCCTGTGCGGCAAGGTTCAATGCGCTTGCCTTGACAGTCTCGACCTTGTCAACCACGCCACCGACCACGCCATTGACCGCGGATGTAACCCCGCCGAGGCCAACCGCATTGAGCGTATTGGTAAACGGGGATGCGGTCTGACGAAGCAGCTGCAATGCACCGGTGAACCCGCCGGCCTTGGTCTTTTCCCACTTGGCATCAATCTTGAACGACGGGTCTCCCGCGCTCTTCATGATGCCGAAGAACGGCAAATAGGTGTCCTTGCCGTGCATATTGGCCACGGCAGCGCGTGTGCGGTCAAATACTGAATAGAAAGAGCCGAGATACTCCCTGCGGACGCTCGCCGGAAGAACCTCGATACGGACCACATTTGGCTTCGGGGTGCCCGAGGAAAGCGCACCCTTCTCGTAGTCGTTATCGGCGTTCTTGTCGGCGTTCTCTACATTGCGCCGGGCCTGGTAACGCTTTCCGCTGTCATACAAATCTTGAACATTCATACAATTAACCCGTCAACCTAGTGTTCAGCTGCTGTCCGATGATTGCCATGTCCGCACGCATCATCTCATGGTATCGAGGATCCATGAGCGTGGCGAACATGCCGTTGTAAATTGAAGTCTGCATGGCGCCCGGATCGAACGGGTTCGCATACTCGTGGTCGCGTTCCAGTTCCTCGCTCGCGCCTTCGACCGTCCCGGCACTGCCTTCGGTGCTTGCCTTCGCGCTCTCGATTTCGGCGTTTTCCGCCTCGGCCTGAATCCTGGCCTGGGTCTCGAACACCCAGTCGTGCATCTTGTTCGGGTCGTAGGTGGAAGCAAACTCGTCGAACAGCGACAGCGTGGCATCCTGGGCAGCTTCGAGCTTCTTGTATGCTTCCTCGGACGAGTCACCCCAGAGAAGGCTCTTGAACTGGCCACCTACGCTGTTGGCATCGACATAGTTGTCGGAGGCCTCCTTGATCTGCTCGATAGAACCCTTCGCACGGTCGGTGCTCAGGAACTTGTCGAGGACCATGTTGGAATCGCCAAGGTCCGGGCGTTGCTTGGCAGCAATCTTGGCCCGACTTTCGAGACGCTTGCGGATGCTGCTGTCGAGCATCTTCTCGGTGTTTTCCTTCTGGTCGGACAAGTTGTCGCGGTAGTCGAGATAGCCCGTGACAGCCTCGCCGATGGAGCTCGGAGAGCCCTCGTCGATCAGGCCCAGTTTCTTGCCGACCCAGGTTGTACCCGTAAATGCCAGGTCACCCGCGAGGACATGCGGAGAGAAGATGCTGGCCGCGGCAAGCGCGGTGTCGGTGCCAGCTCCAATCGCGGAGTTCTTCGCACCACGGACATCGCCCGCCTGGTAGCGTTCATAGCTTTCCATCGCCCCGGCGCCTGCGGTAAATGCAACGCCGGCAGGTCCCATGACCTTTCCCAGCTTCCCGAGGGCACGAACCGGGCCCGCGAGCTTGGACATGATCTTGCTCGTGGCCTTTGCCGAATTGGCCGTAGCCTCAACCGCGGCCCGTTCAGCCTTCGCCGCGTCGTTTGCGCTCTTGATTGCGTTATCGAGCAGCTTTTCCGACTTGTTGAGGTCGGTGCCCTTATAGTTGGTAAACTTCGCATCCGCGGCATTGGCACGGATTCTCGCCTTCTGCGCGGTCTTTGTCGCCTGATTGGCCTTCCACTTGCTATCGCCGAAATGGCTGAGGCGGCTAAATGCCTTGCCTTCCAGGACGCTCAGTTCATCGCCGAACTTGCCGAAGATGAGGTGGTTCAGGCCTGCGAGAGCCCCGGAGAACATGAGCATATCGGTTATCGAGACGCCGTCCTTCTTCTTTTCCTCGTCCTCGTCGCCCTTGCCACCGAACTTGACTTCCCCGGAATCCCATGATTTCAGGAACTTGAGAAGCAGCTCATCCTTGGGCTTCCTTATCTGGTTCTCGAAGGAAATGTTCTTGAACTGCTCGTTACGGAGCTCGCGGTCAAGTGTCTGGTCAGCACCAGTCTTCACCGGATGGATTGCCGTCTGCCCGGCCGTTTCGCGGGCGACCGTATTCGGTTCCCGTGCGGCACCGTCGAGACTGAAAAGCTGCGCCATGCGGTTCGCCGACTGCATGAGCTGCGCATCATGCCGCCGCATCGCCGCATAACCGTGATCCGTCTCACCCCGGAGGTCTTCGATGGTCGCGGTAATGTCGGTAATGCGCTGGGCTTGCGGGACTGTCCCTACGAAGGACGGTTCTACGGCCGGAATGGCCTCCATGCTCGCCAGATGTTCGCCTCCACGGCGCAACATAGGCGGTTGCCCATTTGTAGAAGTCTGTGCAGCCTGGCTGGTCGGTGCCGGTTGCTGGTCCATGAGCGGCACCGGCTTGGGCGGCTCCATGAGCTTGGCCATGAACGAGTTCGGGGCCAGCGGCTGCGTCATCAAGGACATCAAGGCCAGCGTGTTCAGTGAATCCAAAGACGGGGTGCCATGGTTGGTAACGGGACCTACCTTGGGCTTGTCCTCGCTCTCGCCCTGAACGGCCTTGACATTCCGCTCATGCTGCTGCATGAACCTGTCATCAAATTCTTTCTCGGTATCGTGGGTATTCAGCGCGTCAAGGACATTAGTGAAGATGGTGTCGCCGATGTAAGGCAACACGAGATTGATTTCCTCAACGACCTGGTTGGGGTTCTTCGTCTCTGTCTTGGTCGCCGTAGTGGCTGTTTTAGTCGTAGTCGTGTTCATTCTTCACCGATACCGCGTAACCCTAGTTTATATCGGGAGTGGGCCCGGCGAAACAAAAAGGCCGCCCCGGAGGCGGCCTCAAAACACCAAAAAACACGGGCCCTAGCCGTCGGAAAGCCGGCAATAGAGGCTTTCCTTGACATTCACTATCTTCCCGTTGCCGATGATGCGACGGAAGGACGAACCACCGCTGTTGAGAAGGGTTCGGTGAGTGTAGATGTCTTCCGGCACATGGACAGAATAGTCCTCGCCATCGACCTCGCCGTCAAAACTCATGCAGTAGTCGCAGGGGATTCTCCTCAGATACCCATACAAGGCATCGCAGTCGATTGCACCGTAGTACATGCCCTTCGTGTGCGCGTATGGGGGATCCAGATACATCAGGTCACCCGCTCCCGGCGTCACGCGGTTGTAGCTGCCGGACACAAAGTTGACATTATACTTGTTGAGGAGGCGCGACCATTCCATGATGATTTCGCGCATCCGTTCGGGGTTCATCCCGTTGCGCGTCACATGGAATGAATTGTTGAAGTCCCCATTCCTGCTATACCGCGGCATCCCATTGGTCGTGGTGCGCATGATGAAGAACAG
>VIKC01046141.1_pt1 | contig 9514 bp, 15 predicted proteins | sample 4699981 | NCBI WGS metagenome assembly VIKC01 (sample SAMN08893020, study PRJNA449175) | gut metagenome | isolation source: rumen sample fed with green roughage | place: India: Nagpur | reverse complement strand
CCATCGTCCGAGAGATTGGGCGATGGGTTCAAAATAATCAAAAAAAACTTACAGATATGAATGATTCACACATTTTTATGAAAAATCGTCATCGAAATGACGTTGTGATGGTTTTGTACGAATGTAGCACTTTTTTCTACGAATCCATCCAAGACGCAGCCGAGCGATTGTTGAAGTTCCATATCGAGCGTGAGATTGGCTCGGATGGTGATTACCACTGGAGAATTTATGTGAACGGCAAACAAATCACACGAGGTTATACTGACGATTTCACGGAAGAAGAGGTGCTGCGTGATTACCTATCTCACTACCGCGACAACTTCTCTTGGGCTAATCTGCACTGGTACATTCAAGCCGGACGGAAAATCCCAATTCTACGCTCCGATATTGAGAAGTAGAAAATCGGCACGTTGAGAGATTGACGTGCCGGTTCAATGGCAATAATGCCAGCAATCAATAAAACTTACAACTATGAACGAATACGACAAACAAGCCGAAGATTTCTTGACAAAGTTCAAGGTTAAAATCGACAAGACGTACATTGGCGACAGAAAGGGATTTCCCAACAAGCCAAATGACGAGATGATTCATCAAGAGTGGGTAGTCAGAATATTCCACGAGGACAATCCAACGGAATATATGCAGTTCCCTTTCTACGGCAGTTACCACGATTACCTCGAATATCAAGAAGAGGAACGGCGGTACAACAACAATCTGCCCTCCAAAAAGCCGAAGAGAGAGCTCCGCGATTACGACATCCTCGCGTGTCTGTCCTCTGAAATGTATTGTCCCGAAACGATTGAGGACTTCATTGATGAGTACGGCTACGAGATTAAGCGAGGTGGCGACCTCAAGCGTGTGATGAACATCTACGATGGATTGAAGAAGCAGAGTGACGATTTGCACCGCATCTTCAACGAAGAGGAACTTGAAGCTCTGTCCGAAATCCAGTAGGCAGCATTGACCGACCGCCGAGAGATTGGTTGTCGGTCACGAATTAAAATCAAAAAACTTACAGATTTGCCCCGATTTTGCGTTTTCTCGCCTTTGGTGGTACAACTACCCATAAACGGCACAAAAACGCCACAGAGGGCAAAAAATAGGGCAAAAATAACGTAATTTTGTCATAGTTTGGAACGCCCACAAGGGCAAGGACGGATTGAGAAGAGATTTTCATCCGTTCTCAATGCCGATATTGGCAGCAATCAAAACTTACAACAATGAAACAGATAAAAATCATCTACGAGAATGGTTCAAGAGAACTAATCGCCACCGACACAATCTATAACGTGGAGTTGGCTCACATCAACCAAGGAAAGACCGATGCCTACGATTGCCTGACAATCAAGTTTGGCTCTGTCGGATGCACGGCAATCACGCTGACGAAACCCATAACCTACGGAAATATGAAAGTCCAGCGTGATTGGGATGACGGAGAGAAAATCTACTATGCGATTCTCGACCACATGGACGACCCAAACGGCAACGCAAAGTTGACAATCAAACTGGAGCGTCGCGAGGAAATCGTAGAGACCCGCGTCGTCCACAATGTCACAATCAGCGACATTTGACGCAAGGATAGAGACCGAGAGATTGGTCTCTACCCACAATGGGGATATTCCCAGAATAATCAAAAAAACTTACAATTATGTTAATGCACGAAGATTTAGACATTCAGTCCGGCAACTACATCACGTTGTATCACAGAGTTGACGGCAAAATCAAGGCTCGTCGATGGGTCAATCCGTTATGGAACACCGGCGGTTGGCTGATTGAGACCAAGGGTTACTATGAGGCTGGAAATCCAGAACGCCGCACAGACGTAACCACCATCGCAATCAACACCGTCACGTCAGGCCCCAAGTATCTCAATCCAGAAGAGGTGAGGAAAAACCATCCCGCTGGTCTTGAGGACGTAATCATCGAGTGCCTTGGTGAGACCAAGACAGACCTCGTCAATCTCTTCAAAGAAATCGCCGAAAACAACGGCATCCATTCTGTTGGATTTCAACTGGTGCTGTGGCAATGGGATGACGAACAACTCAAATCAGAAGACGTGTATGTGAAAGTTGTCCGCATCAATCTCGCCACTGGAATCGGCTATCAGATGCTCGACAAGGAACACGGCTACGCCCTCATTCCAATCGTGAACTTCAAGACGGAGAACTTAATCTACGACCCGTTCTTCAAAAAGGAGTTCTATGCAACGAAAGAAGAGTGTGACGCTAACAACCAGATTGAGATAGTGGATTTCGTCGGCTGAACGCTTGGGTATGGGTTGAGAGATTGACCCATATCCACAATGCAATAATGCAGAATCAATCAAAAACTTACAGACAATGAAAATTCTTAAAACGAAAAAGCAAATCAAGACGTTCTTAAAGGACGCAGCAAACGGCTTAATCGGCAACGAGGACGGCAGCGTGTGGTATCTCAAGATACCAATCAACACTGAAAGCGACCTTTATTGCCCCGACCTCAAGATTGTTGTGTGCTATGAACCTGGATTCGACACAGCAGAGGCAGAGACCAATCAGTACCAAGATGGTGAGTATTGTGTCTGTGCATCCGTGCGAATCGACGACAACAATTATTTCAACGATGATTGTTACAGAATTGCGGAAGATTACTCTTTCGACAACTCTGACGAAGAAAACGATTTCGAAGAGATAACAAAAGCACTCTACAAGGACATCCAAGATTATGTCGAAATGCAGCTCTGGGAAGACAATCAGCGTATAGCAAAAGACAATAGCCATCCGCTGTGTGTCTGCTATTGGACTGACCACGAGGAGGGATTTATGTACGATGCAAAAGATTGCAAGTTCGTTGACCGCAAGGACTCGTACATAAATTGAAGACATCTTCGGTTAATCCAAGGGTCGTGGGCGAGAGATTGCCCACGGCTCACAAAGCACAATAGTGTGCCTACAATCAAAAAACTTACAACAATGGAATTTATCGTAGAAAAATCGCTCAAAGACTTCGATTTTTGGGGTGGAGCAACTTGGTTCGCAAATCAGCTGACCGATGACCAGTTTGACCTCATCGAATCGTACCTCGAATCAGCAAAATGCGAGGGAGAGTATTACACGGACGGAGAGATTAACGACATCTTCTGGCACGACCCAGAATCACTCTATCCCGCTCTGCCGATTGATGAACTATGTCGCATCATTCTGTACAACGACGATAATGCCGAGTATAACGATTTGGTTGACGATTTCATCGACAACTACTATCGTCTCGACCGTCTCGACTACACGGAATCCGACATCAAAGAGGCTTGGAATGAGTGGCTTGAAGAAGAAACTCTCAACAAGGCAAAAGAAATCATCAACGGCGACATCGGAGAACTGCTTATGAGTGACAAAATCACTCAAGACCAGATTGACGATGAGGCTATTGAGGAGTGGGTTGACGATTGGCTGTTCACAACGAAACTCGACATTTCGGATGGCGAGGATTTGTTCAAGACCGCTCTCAAAAAGGCGTGGGATGAGAACCGCAACGAGGTTCTTGGAATCGACACCTCAAAGGAAGAAATCAAGGCATACGTTGAGAACAACGTACATAGATTTGCCGAGAGGTATGACCTCGCCCTCGAAAAAATCGGAGAAATGCGATGCCCTCTGTCGATGGCAGACGATTCGTTGTTCAACGACATCCGCGATGCTGTGGATGATTGGTGTAGCGACAACGACAAAGACCCCGACGATTACGACATTGAAGAAATGTTCGGTTGAGGTCTTGGATGGTGTGGATTAGCGTCCTATCCATCCACAATACGCGATAGTGCGTAGAAATCAATAAAATACTTATAACTATGTGGTTTATCTTTCTTTGTGCGTTCTTGGTTGAGTCATTCAAGGATTTAACTGGTGACGGCTACTTTAAGATGAAGTAACGCACGATTGGGTGTGGGTCGGTGAGAATCACCCACACTCACTATTACACGACTATCTGTATATCAAATATATGGATTGTTTTGTAAGTTTTTATTGATTGCTCGGCTGGGCGAGGTAAAATAGACATTAAGCCCAGCGCGTCCTCCGACGTGAGATTGAATGTGAGGGTGACGGAGGGGTTGTATTCACAATCAAAAACTTACAACAATGACAACACACGATTTGAACAAAAGCCAGATGGAGCAGTTGAAGAGCAATCTGTTCTACAATCAGGAAGAGTGGTCGGATGCACTCACAGACAAGGAATGTGAGGCAATCACCGATGCCGTCAACTGGAACGAAATCCCAGACGAGATAGTTCATAAGAACTACGCCGGAGTGGAGTTCGTGCCGGACGATTTCTCTCAAGAAGAAAAGGTCGAATATCCAGCAATCACTACGGTCGAAGACCTATGCCACGCTTTCAGCCAGCCTCTCAATCAGCACGAGGTGGTTCAAGCAAGATTGGAGCGTGTCCTCGAATACCTCTACGAGAATGACATCATCGACAACTACAGAGCAGATATGCTTGATTATCTGTTCAGTGACGAGCAATGTTATTAAGAAAGGAGGCAGATTATGATACTTGCGTTTTATGTAGCGAACAATAACGCTGGCTATACGCCATCGGATTTCTCTCGCTTACGTCCAGAAACAATCAAGGAGAAGCTGGAAAAATTAGACGAGTATGAACTGCAAATGTTTGACACAAACAGACCATACGACATGATTATGCTGCAAGATATGTATAATGACGAGCATCTTGATGGCGGTTGGTTTCTCCAAGTAATCAACTTAAACGAAGAACAGAAATGAAAACAACATTAGGAATCATCTGCATCGTGCTGCCTATTGTCCTCAACTACACCAAGGAGATTAGGCAGTTGCTCGCTCGTAAGAAGTGAGTAGGATGGGCGACAAGAGATTGTCGCTCACCCACAATGGCAATAGTGCCAGAATAATCAAAACTTACAACACAATGGAAATAAACGAAACTATCCAGAAATCAGAACTCTACAAAATGTTGGGTTCATTTGAGAAAGTCAAACAAGGTCAGGTCAAAAACGAGCTGTGGCTTGATTTTGAACACGGATGGCTTCTCCAGTCCTATGATTCGCCGGTTGTCGCCCGCTGCGGTGGGAAGTGGTATTTCTTCCCCGACCACGATTACTCTGCCACAACCAACAGAATGGTGATTCGTGCTTGCGGTATGAATATGCCGCAGAGACGTGTCGCTCTGGAGAAAGGTGATGCAATCTGGGTCAACATGGACTGAAGTCCTTGGGTCACGGACGAGAGATTGTCCGTGGCTCACAATGCCGATAGTGGCAGAAATCATTAAAACTTACAATTATGAGTAAAAAAGTAGTCTTAAAAGCACTTGAAGAGATTGCCCTTGAGAACATCAGGGCGTTCTTCGACAAACTGCCGTACAAGAGTGCGGATGACCAAGAGGCGATTATAAAAGTCCTCGTCGATGCCTACAATCTCGGATGCGCGGCACGATGCAACGAACACGACCAAATCTTCTACATCAGCGACAGAGAGGCGTTTGAGAAAGAACTGCACAATGCCAGCGATGAGATATTCAATCAGTTGTGCGTTCTCCGCTCGGAGAGTGTGGATTATGCTTGGTACGACAAAGACGGCAATCTCACAGACATTGACATCGTGTGTGTGGTCGAGGCCGTTGAGACAGATTTCGACACCATCTTCCGCGATATGATGACAGAACCGAAGATGTACGGACGATTCTGGAACTGGTGCTTCCCCGACAATCTCTTCCAAGACAGTTTCGACAACCTTGAGGATTGAGGTTTGGGTGGCGGCTGGGTGACTGGCTACCATCCACAATGTGCGATATTGCACAGAATCAATAAAACTTACAGACAATGGCACAAATTGAAGTAAAATTCAAGATTGGCGATATGTGCGTCACATTCAACGCACATAAGCTCGCAATGGTCAAAATCGTTGGCATCGGGGTCAACAAGTTCGGTGTTGTGTACGATGTTCTTTTCAATGGCAACGACATAGCACAAGCCGCGAAAATCAAGGAAGAATATCTCTTCCACGATGTCGCAGAACTGGTTGACACAATCAACCGCAAGAAGCAGTGTCTCGGCTACGGCAGACAAGTGCCTATCGACACCAAGTACGACGAGTAGCCACAAATCATCAGCGTGACGCAGCGAATATTCACGCTGGTGACAATGCAATAATGCAGACAATCAATTAAAACTTACGAACAATGTTAAAGACAAAAGACATTAAAATCTTCGATGTGGTCAAGAGGACATCAAGACGCACAACTGTCGGCGGCTACACCGAAAAAATCACGAGACATCACTTCTCCGATTTCAAGGCAGCCTGCGAGGAACTTGAATTGCTGATAGGCGAGACAAAGCGTAACGTCGAAATCAGCAAGTTAATAGCAAAGGCAGAAGCACAGCCGAATAACGGAATCCGCGTCTGTGAAGACCAGTACACATTCCATCTGTTCAGCGAAATGCTTGAGGTCACTATCGACCTTTCCTATGACGAAATCACCGTCCTCGACCTCGAAAGAGAGCCGGAGGAACGTGAGATTATCTTTGTAGACAAGGGTGTGTTCGGTGACGAAGAGGAACACTACTTCAACTGCAAGTGCCACGATGGTTATGCAATCGGTAAGGCAGCGGATGATGAGGACTGCGGTGTTGACAAAATCCTTGTCATCTACCCGACACTTGAGGCTGTCAGCAAACTCAAACTGAAAGAAGAAATCCTCGACTGGTTCGGTCTTCCAAGCAAAGAGGACATCACGTTTGGTGACGTTGCAATCAAGTATGGTCACATCATCATCTGACCACCAGTGCGGTCGTTGCGAGAGCAACCTCCGCGCTCAATACGGAATAGTCCGTAGTAATCAAAAAACTTACAAACAATGGAAAAAAGAAAATGGTCATCGTACCAAGAAGCAATCTTCAAATTCATCCGCGAGACGAATGACTCGCTTGTTGTCAACGCTGTGGCTGGCTCTGGTAAGACCACGACAATCGTCGAGGCAGCAAAGATAGCCCGTGAAGCCAACAAGTCCGTCCTATTCCTCGCGTTCAACAAGTCAATCGCCACTGAATTGGGCGTGAAGATGGATGGAACTGGCGTAGAGTGCAAGACACTACACTCGCACGGCTTCCGTGCAATCCAACGCAAACTCGGTCGTGGCTGCAAGCTGAACGATGACAAGTGGAAGGACTACATCAAGGACAATGAGGAGGCATTGCTGGATGACATCAGTTTCGATTCAGACAGCGAAAAATTCTCGTACATCCGCGACATCGTGAAACTACTCAATCTCTGCCGTATCAACCTCTTCCAGAAGAGCGATGACACCAGAGAAATCGAAGACCTGGCCGAACACCACAACCTCGACATTGACGATACGCAAGTTTGCATCGTGAATGACATTCTCTGCATCTGCTATCAAATTGAGGATGAAATTGACTTTACCGATATGATTACTCTTCCGGTGGTCAATGACAAACTCAAGCGTTGTCTTCCGAAGTATGACGTTATCTTTGTGGATGAGGCTCAAGATTTGAGCCGTGCGCAACGTGAACTGGTGCTTGCATCTCTGACACGAGACGGTAGATTCGTCGCCGTCGGTGACAAGAAACAAGCCATCAACGGCTTTGCAGGTGCCGATGTCGTGTCGTTCAACACCCTCGCTGAAATCGCTGGTCACGAACTACCGCTCTCCGTGTGCTACCGCTGCGGAAAGAGCATCATCAAGGAAGCACAGAGTATCGTTGATTACATCCAGTGGTTTGAGAAAGCCGATGACGGTCAAGTAATCCACACGAACAAACTCAACGAACTCTCCACCGGCGATATGGTTCTCTGTCGCAAGACCGCTCCGTTAATCGGTCTCTGTCTCCGTCTCATCGCAAACGGCACTCCAGCCAGCGTGAAAGGTCGCGACATCGCAGAGGGCCTGCGGTCTATGATTATGCGTACCAAGGCAAAGACAATTTCCGCTATGGAGAAGAAACTCCAGAAAGAAATCGACAAGGTGGAACGCAAGGTCATTAAGAACGGATTCGACGGAGAACTGTCGGAGCAGCCTCAAGTGGTCGCAATCCACGACAAGGTTGACTGCATTATGATGATAGCAGACAACTGCACGTCCATTGAAGAGGTGATAGAGCGTGTCGAGCGTCTGTTCTCCGACACTCAAGACGGTCGCGTAATCACCCTCTCCACCGTCCACAAGGCGAAAGGTCTCGAAGCCGACAACGCTTTCATCATTTGCCCCGACTTGCTACCGATGAAACGCAAGCATCAGCAAGATTGGGAACTGGAGCAGGAGATGAATTTGAAGTACGTCGCAATCACCAGAGCGAAAAAGAAACTGGTGTACGTCGATGTCAGCGAAGAGAAATTGGCAAAGGTAGAATTGCCAAATTCTTGAAAATTCTTGAAAAACTTTCAAGAATTGCTATGTACGCAGAGGAGAAATCTTCTGCGTACATCAAATGGCAATAGTGCCACATAATCAATAATTAAACTTACAACTATGAGTACAAAATTTGTAGTAAACAAAAAGAGCGGCCAACCCTATGAAGTTGTCGAAAGAACCCCTAAAGGCTCTCTCTTTATTCGTCCGATGGGCGTAATTGAATTAACAGAAGAACTCGTCAAAACAATCAAGGCGAATTTCACCCACGCCTATGGTCACACATACACCGCGAAAGACGGACGAATTTACAGCATCACCAGCGACGTGACGCAGCAGCCTATTCCGGTGCGCGAATTTGTCAAGGGATTTCTCTACAGAGACGCTGACGGTCAAGACTTTGAGCAGATAGATGCCCCTCTGGTGCGAGCAGCACAAGCATATTAGGGCGAATTTTGCCACTATCAAGGCGAATTTTAGGGCGAATTTATAGGAGAATAACCGCCACTTGAAAAATTTTTATCACACACAATCAGTAAGATACGAATAATTTTGAAAAAAATATTTGGTAGTTTCAAAATTGTTCGTATCTTTGCACCGTGTTTGAGTGAGAAAGCACAGCCACAAAAGGGCCCGTGGCCGGAACACCTCTCACAAAAACACGAATCGCGAGGTGGAGAAGATAGTATCTCGCTTGTGGCCTTGAAAACCACAAGAGACCGTCGATGCGAGCGCGACCCTTGCGACAAATATACTGCGGGATAGAGAAGTCCGGTATCTCGCCACCCTCATAAGGTGGAGTTCATGGGTTCAAATCCCATTCCCGCTACCAAGTCGAAAGAGACAAAAAGTAAACAAGCAGTATATGGGCAGCACTGCGAGTTGAAGACAAACTACGGGTGGTCGCCGTCATCCGACCAATCTACAACCTCCGCTGCTGCCCACAATGAGCGGAGGTTGCTTTTTTATCTACCCTTGAGTCAAACTTGGATGACCGTAAAGCACCTGTTCAAGTGACTATAAACACCGCATAGGGGAAAGGGGAATTTCACAGTGCGGATGGCAAATGAGTTCAATGGTGGACTGCCAGTGATAGCGATAGCGCGAAAAAACCACCAGCAAGGAGGCT
>VIKC01011910.1_pt1 | contig 9830 bp, 11 predicted proteins | sample 4699981 | NCBI WGS metagenome assembly VIKC01 (sample SAMN08893020, study PRJNA449175) | gut metagenome | isolation source: rumen sample fed with green roughage | place: India: Nagpur | reverse complement strand
CGTTCCATCGAAAGCTACTGTATGACAGCTATCATTTCCGACATCGCCTATTTGATATCTAACTCCGGTAATATGCTCAGGAACTGTTATATTTTCTGTAGTATAGGATCCATCAGCGAGAGTTATAGTAGTATGTCTCAGATTAGACTGATTAAGTCCTGAATCGTAAGAAGTAACAGTAAATACATGGATCTCTGTTTCTGTTACTGCACACTGATTAGTGTTTCCGGCACTCTCAAAAGTATAATCGCTTACATATTCCGAGGTTATATTCAGCGTATCATTAACAAGCTCTATCTCAGATTTACTATAAGGAATGAACTTGATCTTTCCGGAATTGAGGCGTTCTTCTTCAGCGAAGTAGATTCCTTTTGAGTTCATACCGATAGCACATCCATCGTTATAGTATCTGCTAACACTCAAACTGCCGAGAAGAACCGGCTCTCCGGAGAAATACTTATAGCAGTTGGCATGAGATAAAGCTACTGCTCCTATAGGGCCGTTACCATGAAGGGAGCTCCATGTATAGAGATATACATATCCGTTATCCAGGAGCTGCGAGCCGTACTCATCGAAAAGGCCCTGCTTAGGATCCGCCTGATCATTATTGATCATCGATGCATAAGCTGTCGGATAGTTGGAAGCCAGGGAAGGATAATAATCACTGACAGAATCTCCCAGGCTATTCGGGAAAACAAGGATTCCTCCCAGGGCTGTCTTATACGGAGGGACCTGATATGGAATAGTGTTTGTCGCATTCGATCTGATCTTCGAATTAAGTCCGTTAGGGCAGCTATTATATAGAGAGCTGAGAGCCTGAGTGAGAAAGTTCTCATGACGGATCTCTTCCTTGATCTTCTTCGTGAGAGGATCTCTCATCTGGATGAGGAGCTTTCCGTGAATTCCGCTATCTTTAGCCTTATAGTCAATTCCCTGAGATCTTTTTAAGTAATTCATTTTCCGATCCTTTCTCGATTAAGCAACAAAACTTGATTTTACAAACAAGCACGTTACCTCAAACGTAGTAGTAACAGACCTTGATGTCAGATTAAATAACTGAATAGCCCATGAGCCACTTATAGCCAATCTACATACTGAAAGACCAATATTCATGTTATTAGTAGAAAAAGAAACAATTCCAGCTAAAGTATATCCACTAGGAACCGTTACGGGAGTGGCTATATGTTCGCAACTATTACCTGCAATTGTAATCGAACCACTTTCAAAAGTATCAATCTTGAAAAGCCCCGACAATGCCGATTTTACCTCATTAATCGCACCGGTATTTGTTTTTACTTCCGCTAGTACTTTTATCTGAGTCCAGTCAGCAGCTACAAAAGTTCCTGTAGTAGTTCCAGGATCCTTAATGCAGCAATAAGCTGCATTCTGATAAATACAGTAAGCACCTTTTGAATAAGATACTGTTTCATCATATTCAGCTGCTATATTCATCGCCTTAGCATTGACTTCGTTAATAGCTCCAAAGATATCCTGCTCTTCTGTATCCAGGTTAGACGGGAAATCTATCCCTCCGAGGAGCTTAAGACCTAAGTTCGCGATCGCGAACTTCTCTGTCTCATATTCCCCCGGAGTAGAAGTCGGCCTGTCCATAATAAGCAGCGAGTTATCATCGATAGTTCCTGTCGGAAATTCATGAATCGCTCTTTCATCTGTAGCTGCCATGTTAATTCCTCCTATTATTCATTATTCTCTGTCGGTTCCTCTTCTCCTGATGAAACGACGTTATAATCTCCATCGGAAGAAGTAAGTCTATACTGATGATCTGCAGATACGATCCTGAACGTGAGTCTCGTGAAGATGATATCCGGGATGCCGTCTGCATAAGGAAGAGTCGATGTCTCATCTCCGTGAAGAGTGATCGTATCACTAAGAACGATCGGCTCATCAGTGACGGATATACTGTGAACATCAACGTTAACAGACTCTGCATAAGGGAAAGTAGAAGATCCCTCTTCCTGAAGTGAATAAGTATCCTCGATACGAAGGAATCCGCTCCACTCATCTACTGCTACGAGGCCCTGACTCTTAAGGCTCGCATGGATGCCGTAAGGCTTGATCACTGCAGCTCCCTTTTCCATTACGAGTCTGACTTCGAATGAATAAGCAGAGCCTCCTGCGAGTGAATCGAGCCACTTCAAAAGGTGCATCAAGTGTAAGCCTTCATTATTCCATGTAGTTACAGGCTCTTCTTCCTCTATCAGTTGACCATCGAGGTAATATCGAGCCTTTACTTTGATCAGATCCGGATCCGTTACGAATTCCGTATCAAGCTGCAGCTGAGCCCAGAAGTCAACTGTCCTGGGAGAAATCGTAGCGAAGCGGATCATCAGAACTGATACTTCTTCAAGCTCTCCGATATCATATTCTTCAGCATTAACGTATGTATATGTCACAAGATCGCTCTCGCGAGTCTGGGAAGCCAGGCCAGCGAGCTCTTTATCTGTTTTCGATTTACCGGATGACAAAGAAGGATCCGCTCCGAATCCCTGTAGCTGAGTAGTTTGTTTAAATGTCCAGTCAATGCCCATCACGCAGCACTGAAGAGAAGCTGCTCCTGCGATGCCTCCAGTACACTCGATGACATCGCCTAAGTCGAATACAGGACAGTTAAGGATCGAGATATTGAACGGAGTATAAGCGATATCATGAGCTACTCCTGCTATCGTATATCTCTGTCGGTTCTTTACATCTGCAGTTCCATACTGCAGCAGAGGATTCGAGCCCAGATTGATGACTGAGCCTATTCCGGAGCCTGCTGAATAGTAGCTCGTAGTTTTATCTGCGATATTGACGACCGATATACCATCATAGAGAGTCTGATAATCGGAGAATACAGATCCGAGGATCCTCTGATCCTGATCAAGTGATATCACTGTATCAGATTCAGCGAAGGATCTCATCGTGAGAGCTCCTGTCCTGGATGCCGTCAAGAATCCTCCGACTACTTGAGCCAGCCAGCTTCCGAAGTCTCTATAAGTTTCGATATCAGACTCCGGGAAGAGTCCCAGGAGCTCGGATCCGTTAGGAAGAGCTTCGATCTCTTCCTCGGATCTATCGAACGTGAGTCCCGTTCCTGTAGCTATAAGCATAGCAAGATCATATACGAATCCCGTAGTAGATCCGATCGAGAATGTCTTATCCAGCTTAGCTATACAGTCGGAAGCAGTGATATTGATAGATATATCAGTCCATTCAGCAGAAGTGATATCGAATACTCCGATCGGGATCCATTCGATAGATTCATCTGCCAGCTCGAGTCCGTATTCGAGAGTGATCTGCTTCCCTCTCCAGGATCCTCGAGTGATAGCCAGATTAGTGAAAGTAGCCTGTATCTGTCCGATATAAGCATATCCGAGAACTACATCGTTCGAATCGCTGCATCGATTCGAATAAGTCAGGCTGACGATATTATCATCATTGAAGCTGACATTTCCGACAGTTCCGCGAACGTGCTCGACTCGATAAGGCTTTTTCAATGCTGTTATAAAAGCCTGAGATACAGGATGCATAGCTTAATCCCCTTCGAATATTAGTGAAACAGTCCAGAGGCCGTTCGTTCCGTCGCAATATTGCGAATTATTAACGAGAGCAGCTTCAGAAGCTCTCCTGAGAGTTCCTGTAATAGCTGTCCCATTATTGAACTGAACGGATACCTTAGGTGTCTTAACGAGAGCATCGAGCTTATCTTTGAGACTCGAAGTACAGTTGAAAGAGGCTGAAAACGTAATACGATCCAGCCTCTTAACGTTGATCATCCTTTTTCCTCCCTCCGAGAAGTAAACTGTCTCATCAGGATTGATATTATCCGCCCATGCTATTGGATTAGGCATCAAAGTTTCGTTGATCTTGAGATACTTTCCTAACATTATCCGATGCCTCCTGCTCTATAGTTCTCCTGGGCCGTAGCTCCTACGACTGCAGATGCGAACTTCTGATTTCCGATATATACGTTGATGACTTGAGGAGTCTTAGATCCTCCCATTCCTGCCAGCTGCGAGGATATACCGGAGAGAGCTCCGGAATAATCCATCTCCGGATTCATGCCGTTATAGATCAGATTAGCCGTTCCAGTGAGAGCCTTTTCGAGCGTGTAATCCTCCGACTGCATCGACTTGATGAACTCATCGATCATATCAGCTCCGGATTCATCAAAATCAGCGAGAGGGCCCTTATCAGGAACCGAGAAGTGCAGATAATCAGCTACAGAGTCAGCGACCTGCTCTACTCCGGATATAAGATTCGGGATCGCGTTCACTATTGAATCTCTGAACGAGCTAATAAGATCGGATCCCCATTCCTGAGCCATAGCAGGAAGCTCAGAACTAAGCTCTCCGAGGGCATTCAGGATAGCTGATATGAGAGAAGGGATCTCAGCTACGATATCCGGGATAGAATTCACGATTCCGGAAGCCACACCTAAAAGCAGCTGATAGCTGGCCAGTATGATCTCATCAAGGTGATCCAGCAGACTTTCACAAATTGTCAATACTGCTGAAACGGCAGCCGGAATCAATTCATCAAGATTTTCTGATATTCCGTTAGCCACGGCTAACACTATATCGAGGGCTGCATTCACGATGGTTCCGAGGTTGTTTATGATAAAATTACTGAGCCCGACTATCAAATCTGAAATGACCGGAGCCAGGCTTCCGAGGTTATCAATTATGCCCTGGCCGATGACTCCTATAAGGCTCACGCAGGCCGATAAAATGACATCAAGATTATCCAAAATCGCAGAAGCCAGAGATTCGATGATAGATCCTCCGAGTTCAATCACGATAGGTAAATAGGACTCTATCAGACTGATGACCTGAGGAACCATCTCTTCAATGACAGCTCCCATCTGCTCGACATCTCCGTTCGTATCCAGGATAGCGTTCGTGAAGTCGTTAAGCAGTGATACTCCGTCGGAAGAAAGATCAGTAAGAACCGGGAGCAGGACCTGTCCGATCGCGTTCCTGGCTGCCGTCGTTCCGTTATTGAGTCTCTGGAGATTATCATCGAGCTCACCAAAAGCATCGAGAGTAGATCCGGACATAACGTATCCTGTCGCATGGGCCTCCTCTGCCAATTGAGCGAAGCCTTCGCTTCCAGCCTCGATAAGTGGATTCAATTCGCGAGAGCTACGGCCCAGGAGGTTCATCGCGATGGCATCACGCTCGGTCGCGTTCTCAATCTCTCCTAAGCTATCGACTACATCCCAGAATATATCCTCAGTATCTCGAAGATTACCGGATGAATCCGTTACAGATACTCCGAGAGCAGCATAAGCCTCTGCAGCTGCTCCGGTTCCAGTAGCAGCCTCATCGAGACTTCTTACCATTCGAGTCATAGCTCCTGTCATGGTATCAGTCGATACATCCAGGAGCTCAGAAGCGTAATTCATCTCCTGCAGCGTATCTGTAGAAAGAGAAGTAACGCTCGAGAGAGTCAGGATCTCATCAGCGAGAGCTGCCGTATCTGTAGTAGCAGATACCAGGGCTCCGGCTGCAGCTCCTACTGCAGCTCCTACAGCTGCTATAGCTGCAACTGCAGCTTCAGCTGCTACCTTAATGACTTCTCCCCAATTTTCGAAGCTCTGAGCGGAATCTTCTGCAGAATCTCCTGCTTCTTCCGCTGCTTCTCCGGTATCGTTAAGGCCGTCTGCTGAAGATGCAGCCTGCTCTTCAAGTTCTCCGAGTGAAGAAGCAGTCCTTACGACTTCAGCCTGTAAAGTAGCATACTCTTCCTGGGATATGGATCCGATCTCGAGAGCTTCCCTCGCATCTTCCGCTGCCTGCTGCTCGAGCTCTAACTTCTGAGAAGTCTGCTCGATCTGACGATTTAAGAGCTGCTCCTGCTGAGCTAACAGTTCTACGTTCGTAGGATCCAGCTCGAGAGCTCTCTGAACATCTCTCAGGGCTCTTTGAGTCTGGGATATATCTCTATTAACAGACTGGAGATCTCTTGCCAGAGGCGAGGTATCGCCTTCGATCTTAATCGTGATTCCCTTGATCTGTCCGTTACTAGCCATCGTCAGCCTCCGAATAATTTATCTACATCGTCTGTATTACCGATAGTCGCGTATTCATAGGAATCATTCGATTTTTCGATAAACAGATCCGTCAAAAAGCCGACATCCAAAAAGAATGCATCCGTATATGTGAGCCCGATCTGCAGCGATCGAAGCATCAAATAAGCGAAATTAGTCTTTCTTTCAGTCGGCCTATTCAGTTTTTTGCTTCTGAAGTTGTCTGAGTCTGAGATTTCCAGAATCCCAGGACCTCTTTATATGTATTGATATCAAAAGAATCAGCTTCGAAGTTCATCATCCAGATGAGCAGATCATCCTTATTGAGCTTCTCTCTGATCTCATAAATATCCTGCTTTTCTTTTCCGTGTTTTGCCTGCAGCTCCATTATGTATGTGAGCTTAGATGCCATATCTATAGCATCAGCTTTAGCTGCTGCGAGATTCTTAATAGCTGAATTCGAATTAAGAATCGCTGTCTTATCGACTTCTCCCTGTACTCTTAATGCATTGATCTCCCTCGAAGCATCACCGAGCTTCGCGGATAATTCAGCAGTAAGATCAAAGAGATTCCTTCCTGTAAGTTCCTGGAAGAAAGCAGCCGTTCCGAGATTACACTCTAGCTCGAGCTCTTTCTGTCCGATTTTTATTATCTTTTTCATATGTAACTCCGAGATTTATAAAAGAAGGGAGAGCCCCGAAGAGCTCTCCCTTAGGCTTATGTTTTTAAGAATCAGCCCTCAGCCGGAGGAGCAGGCTCGAGAGTGAGTCCGCTCAGGCTGAATATCTGAATTCTCTCTTTTCCGGCTCCTGTCTGGATGACTTTGAGCCTCTGTGAAGTATTAGCTATCTTAAATACTCCAACCATATCAGGATCACCGAATATCTCTACGAGGCCTGTTCCCTGAGAAGGATCCAGTCCGATAAGACAGGAAGTAGTTCTCTGATCGAGATTAGAGAGCTTAACTGCCATGAAATGACCTGCTCCGGAAAGAGGACCGGAAGCAGCCATGCCGTTAGGGAGATAATAAAGTGTTCCTGTGAACGTATTTCCCGATAATGCGACATCTGCACTCTGAATCTCAGAAACAAGATGTTCATATACCTCGTCTGACTGGCTATCAGGAGCGACAGTCAGACTATCAAGAAAAGCCGTCGGAGTATGGATAGCAGAATGCCAGTTGTTATATACAGTACTATCTGTATCCGGAGTTGAATAACCACTTACTACAGAGATAGCATTTCCATCGCCCAGATCAAAGAGCTGGGAAGTAGGAAGAACCGTAAGAGGAGCTGTATCAGTAGCAGGAGTCTTAGAGCTTGTATTTGTGGAAGCTGCAAGATTGATCCTGCCGAACTGGCACTTATAATAAACGAGCTTACGAGCCTTAGCATCAGAAGCGATCTCGAAAGTCATTCCGAAGAGCTTAGCTGTAGCTTCTTTGAGCTCGATCATAACTTCTGCTGCATCCTTGATGAAAGTCATAAGTGCGAGCTTGACCTCATCAGGCATAAGAGCTACTTCGAGATTTCCTGTATATCCGGAAGAAGCTCCGGCAGGAACGTAGTAAACTCCGTCATCTGCATAGAAGGGCTCAGGAGTATCTTCGCTGACATCGAGTGAGAGATTAACTGCACCGGGAATAGCTATAGCTGAGCTGTAGCTCATCGTAATAGCTCCAGTTTCAGAATCTGTCTGCTCTGTCATCGGAAATACATGAACATTCTTTAAACCGAATTTAACCTTCATGTTTTCATTTCCTTTCATTATCTTTGATATTCAATATACTCAGAGAACTTTCGAGGGAATTCTTCCTGCACGAATGTTTCAACTAGCGATATATGAGGAACCGAGGCTGTTTCAGTTCTGCTTCCGTAGCGACCTGTTCTATAGTTGGTCCTGTGGCCGTTCTCAAGAAGATGAGTCAAACGATAGTTCTTGTTATTGTAGATATAGCAAGTTCCTCTTCTCGTCTGTCTCCAGGTCCATGTTCTAGCATAATTGCCTCGTCTTTTTGGTGAATATGACTTCAGGAGCCTGGCTCCCTCAGCTGCTGTCACCTTAGCAGCTTCATCGATCAATGTATTACACTCGTGATTAAACGTCTGAAGGATCTCTCCCATCTGTCTTTGAAGATCATCAATCGAAATCTGCTGTCCCATGATTAGCCTCCTATTCGAGCTCTATCGTGAATGAATCTCGATAAAGCATCAGATCGGGATCAAAGTCATCGAACGAGACTGTATATGATATAGAGATCGAGTTCAGAAAGTTCTGAATCGCTCTTCTTATCGAAGTATCGCGATCGGCAGTATAAACGTCGATACGATTCTCTATGCCCATCCAGTAGACTTGATCATCTGCATTGAACGGATTCGAATCTACTTCGTGAACGAATATGAACGGAGGATATATAAGTCCATCCTCATCGACTACTAAGTGATCGTAATAACTAGCAGCTGCGAGATCAGGAAGGACCGTCAACATTTCCTGATAAAATTCTTCAAGAGTCATATCAAGAACCTCCCTTATTGAGCCCCTCTGCCTTTTGAAGATAGATCTCGAGCTCATTCTCGTTTCGTTCATATGTCCTGTAGATGCTCATCTTCTTCCCTTTATATTCCGCGATCTTCTCTCCGGAGTATTCTGCCGGATTGATGATCAGGAGATACTGAGGATCGATGCCGATCTGACCAGCTGCGAAGAACTCCGACCTGGAGACAGGCTCCGAGACTGCATAAGTCTCAGAGACTGTCTCTGTATAGATCGGATTCATTCGGGAATCTTTCCCTGTCATCGTTCTAGCAATGAGCTTAACGGAATCATCTGTCATGAGGGATCCTCCAGCTTCTTATTGAATGCTCTGCAGTTCAAACGATACTTAAGGCCTTCTGACATATCAGTCGGATCCTTTCGTGTAAGCCACTGCCAGCGAGCATAATCGATGATAAGCTCTGCATCGATATCAGAATCGATATCTGTTTCTTCTCCTATCCACTGCTCGACAGAAGCCTTCGCAGCATTCAGGATCGAATCTAATCTGGAATCATAAATCGTAGAATTCATGATTCCGATATCGATCTTCAATCTGTCTCTAAGAGTCTGCATCGAATTAGCCATCGGAATTTACCTCACTTCATAGATTCATCAGCCTTCTCCCTGGGCTTCCTCAAGTACGAGATTAGCGAGAGAGAAGATCTGAACTTTCTGAGCTGTTGCGGTCTTCTGTACAACCTTGAATACCTGATTATTGTCGTGAATCTTAAAGACTCCGTTCTTATCAGGATCATTGATAAGTTCTACGAGGCCTGTACCCTGGGAAGGATCAAGTCCTACGAGAACGGAAGTAGCATCAGCATCAATATTCGTGAACTTCAAAGCTAAGAAGTGACCATCTCCGGCAAGAGGACCGCTGGAAGCAAGGCCACCTTCTACAAACTTAAGAGTTCCAACAATAGAATTTCCTGAGACTGCGACATCAGCATCCTGGAAAGAGGATACTAGATGATCGAAAAGCTCGCTTGACTGGCTCTCAGGGGCGACAGTCAAGCTTGAGAGGGGTTTCCGGGGAACTCCACTTCTGTAGTAGGAGCCTCACCGAGACCGATAGCTACGAAAGCCTTCGCGATAGCAGGCTTACCATCCATGCGAGCCTTAGCTCTAAGAACTGTCTGATCATCGAGGAACTTAACGTGCTCGGAAGTATCGATAGTCATACCGAGCTTCTCGAGAAGAACATAGAGATCAAAGTAACCCATAACGATATTGTTATCGGGTACGAAGTTAAGAACGATGATAT
>VIKC01041266.1_pt1 | contig 9913 bp, 10 predicted proteins | sample 4699981 | NCBI WGS metagenome assembly VIKC01 (sample SAMN08893020, study PRJNA449175) | gut metagenome | isolation source: rumen sample fed with green roughage | place: India: Nagpur | reverse complement strand
CTGGTTAGGAACATAGCCGTTGTTAAACTGCAGGTTATTGAAACCGTTAGGATTGTCATTGATAACATACTGAGGTGCAGCTCCAAACTGGCCATTGAACATATTGGCTGCCCACTGACCATTGTAACCTACTACAGCATTAATCTGCTGTTTAGCCTGGTTCATTACGTTATCATAATTCTTTTTACCTGCAGAGTAAGCTGTAGGCAGAAGCTTCATGATAACACCGCCTGCACGATAGAGCTCTTTGCTCATCTCGGGAGGCAGATTGGTGTTGATCAGCTTTGTCGTGTAGATGAGATCCTTAAGCATCAGCATCAGCTTCTGTACAGCCTCATCCTTGATCATGACAATGTTGAATTCTTCGTTTGTGTACTTAATACGTACACGGTCTGTAGACGGGTCTACAAGCTGGATGCAGAGGTTGGTACCCTCACGCAGATCCCAACTTGCAATGGCATCATCTACTGCAGAGAAGTTAAAATTATCCTGCCCTGCAGATTTTCTGATAGTGTCGAGCTCTTCCTGAGTAGAGCTTGTGGCTTTAGCTCCACCAATCGGGGTAAACATAAGTCCACCCTGAGGTGCAAAACCACCTGCATTACCGAGAAACGTACCCTGGTTGAAATAACCGTTCATGTTGTTCATAACATGACCTCCTTAAAAATGTTTTATAATCAGGACATGGGTATATCCTTGATCATCATGATTATATATAATCATTTACCTTTTTGTTAAGGATATAATAGTAAATGATTATAGGAACTGTACATCCTTATTGATAATCTCATCATCAGGTTGCAAAGTTCGTTTTTCTGTAGTCGGGGATGGCTGACCCATGAAGTATGTACGTTCATCATTAAGATCAGTCATATCCTTGAAATAACGTTTGCGTGTTTCTTCATTAGTTTGTCCCTTATTCACTTTATCCTTTAAGAAATTATCAAGGCTAAGTCTGTCTACTGGTACTTCAACAAATGTAATAGCCTCATACTCTAAAGTAATAATAGACATCGGGAATAATCTACTATCTGTCGTAGATGTCTGAATCGTGTTTGGACAAATAATATAAAGTACTTCATTATCATCATCCCAGATAAAACAAGAGGTCGACTCATCCCACCAATAATCAGTTGTTGGACCCATTACTCTAAGTGGGAGAGGACCTCTATCACTACCTGGAAGATTATGAAATTCTTTTCGTACTTTGATTAATCTAGCTTTTTCCATATAGGGCAACCTCCTTAAATCATAATTATAAGAAAGTTGCTTGTTTGGAACTTAGATAAATCGATTAGGTGCAATATAGTTTCTGTACTGCTTACAGAGCTCAATCATATGATCTATATAGCTCTGAATATACGTCTGCAGATACTGTTGCACATCAAACCTGAGCGCATTGTAAAGTCCTGTGCTGACTTCAATATTATTAAAGACATTAAAGAACTGTACATTATCGCCAAGATTACCTACATAAGCATTATCGGTTCTCAACCTTACTAGACCATCGTGAATATAGTTGAGTGTGCTATATCTAAGATTACAGAAGTTCCATAAAGACTCCATAATCTCTACGGTATACAAATACTGCTTGTCTTCAGGATTATCCATATTACCGTATGCCATGTCGTTCAGGATACTCTCACTCATCTTAAACAAGTCATTGCTTGCCAACTGACGATGCCAATTAGTACCCTTTTCCCGTTTCTTTCTGGCAAATATACTTTCTCTTGCCATAATTATTCCTCCTTATTTAACATTGTTCCTGCATTACCACCAAAACCGGTAGCAGTAGTATTCTCAGTAGGCATATCCATTCCTAAAAAGACATTAATAAAATCCTCATCAATCGCATCATCAGGATAATTGGTATTACACAGTCTGATGAATCTGATGAGAGATACGTGTTTAGACGCATCAACTCCCTCTACCATTACCATTGACTTTTCGAGATCTGTTGTTGCTTCTTCATCATTCTCAAGATAATCCTTGACTCTAAGGAATGTCTGATGACGTCCTGTCGCGACAATAGCTTCGCCGTCTACAAACGTTTCCTCATTAGTGTTGCTACGCATTTCAATTGCGTAATTCATGAAGATAACATAATACATCTTATCTTCAGCGTTCTTAAGATGAGATGGAATAACTCCTGTTCTCGCAATCTCATCTGCCTGTTCTTGTGTTAACGGTTTGTTAATACTTTGAAATACATTCATGGTTTATACCTCCTAAAAATTTTTGATAAGTCTAGCTTATCACAATTATAATATATACATGATTTGTATTTTAGAAGTATCGTTTCGGTCTTCTCTTTACATAGATACAATGAAATCTAAAACGTGTTATACCAACGTAGTTAAGATTCTTATTGATATCTTTATTTAGATACTCCTCTACATAAATGCCGTTATCAAACTCTGCTCCTTGAGCCATATGCGTAGTGATAGCATAACCGTATTCAAACTTATTTCCTGCACTAAATCTAGTAGACATAATGGCATCTCTAATAGCTTTATTACCATTAAGATACCTATAGTCTACATCCAGATCACTAAAGTATTCATTACTCAATAAATCTGGTTTAAAATCAAGTTTGAATGTTTGTGCTTTTCTATCAAACCCAGAAGTATCAGGATAATTAATACAGCTTCCTAATAGACCATTAGTAAGGTTAATACCACCTGCTGATATATTCCAATTGTTCTTTCTACATACAAGACGTTCTCCATGATGTGGAAAATCACCATGGAAATTTAACATGTCTTCTCTGATATGATGAATAAACTCTTCTCTAGTTGCATTCTTACCTACAATTACTACTCTAGAGTTAGCTATCATTTCATCGGTTAATTGATCTTGGTATATAACGTCTACGTTCTTATAATGTCCTATAGGAATATCTCTACCCTTAATTGCTAATTGAGAAAAAGTAATAATAGTATTTCCTTCAGCTTGTCTCATAATCTCTGTTAAGAAATGAACTGTCTCAGGATTATTAAGATAGCCAGATTTACCTGTAATGGGTGGTAGTTGGTCTATATCTCCCATTGCAATTACAGGAATACCCATACTATCAATTACTCGTCTCATATCTTCTGGAACCATACCTGCTTCATCTACAATAATCAGATCAATTCCAGGAAGACATGCCTTAGGAATGAAGTTAAGTCTTGTTCTTACTTTATTAAAGATAGGATCAATAGCATATGAACCATCTGCATTCATTATAGGCTTCTCTTCAAAGTCATATAACCAAGAAAAAATAGTTCCTGCATTAGCCATTCCTTTAGTACGCATATTAATAGCGGCAGAACCTGTATACGCCATAGGTGCAATTCTGCTTCTATCAATACCAAGTGTATCAATTATAAGATTTACAATAAATGTCTTACCACATCCAGGGGGTCCAGAAATTTCAAATGTTTGATATGTCCTGTGACGCCACCATAAAGTGGCGTCATTGACAAGCTGTGTTTGACCATTATTGAGGATTACTTGATTTATCATTGCTCGGTACCCCCATGTTTTTAATATATGTGATAGCAGTATCCAACTCATACATTTGTGGATATGGATACTTGCTTGCATCCATGGTATAGATAAGATCAATCCATGCTACAGTTTCGTTTACAAATGCATTAGATTGAATATCTTTCCATGTTCCATTGTATCCTTCTTTTGTTAATCTGCATATAGCAAATGTCTCGTTAAGACACAGCATATTAGATGCAGTCCAGAATCCATTGATAGCAAACTCTGGATGCTCAAGCATAAAGATATATGCATATCTCTGGAATAAGAATTGAGCAAGCTTTCTGTTGAAAAAGGGATCAAACTTAATAATGTTATGACTGTCATAAGCATTCTTAGGATAACAGATGGACTTATTATCTATCTGAAGATTAGTTCTTCCATCACTATCCAATAAGATATTGTTGACTACACCAATTTCAAGTCTGTACAAGAGATCATATTCAATCTCTTCAATCAAAGCCAAAGCTGGTGACGGGTCATACTGTTCTTTCTTTTTAGCCATTATACATGACTCCTTTACTTTTTATTTGTCCTAGGAATTAACCTAGTAACACTTTTATAATATACAAATCTAAGGAGGTTTTACCTATGTTGAATACAATGGAAAAAGACTATAGTAATTATAACTTTGTCCACGAAGCTGAATTGTATGAAAGAGTAGATAAGTATAACTCTGGCGGTAAACATCCTTTTTTTATTAAGGCGCTTGCTCCATTAGAGTTTAAAGAAGGACGTGATGTTGAAATTGATAGAGAGCATATTAAGAATCAAGATAGGTCTTGGCTTTCTACATATCAATTTAGAAGCGAGATTACAATTGATCTAGAAATACCATCTGCTTTTACTAAGGACTATCCTAGTAAATATATTGAGAAAGGTACTAAGTTTATGGTGCTCTTTGTCGGTGGTAGTATTAATAATGCTAGAATCATAGGGAGGTGTTAATTATGGCTATTAAGCATAGAAATGGTACAACAAGAATCCCATATACTCTATCTCAATTTGCAAATAGTAAATCTCAAATGAGTATCTCATATTATACTATGAGTCTCTTAGAGAAAGATCCTCAAAATAATATTGAGTATGATGTCTTCAATATAACATCTGACTATATTAATGAATTAAAAGATGCAGCGGTTGAAGTAGAATTTACAGAACAAGAGTACTATACCTATAGATTTAGACCGAAACTATTGGCTAACTATCTATATGGTAATGGGGAACTTTACTTTATCATTCTTTGGTTGAACGATATGTGGTCTGTAAAAGACTTCAACCTGCATAAAGTTAAGCTTCTTAAGAATTCTGATATGTCTCGTATTATGACGTCTATTAATATGTCTGAACGTGACTTTATTAGGTCGTACAATGAGTCTGCTCGGGCAAGTTATTAAGATATTTAAAGAATGCCGGTTGATCAATTTGAGGAACATACATAAATAGACCATTACTAGAATAGTCTTCTTCTGGTTTATATGTCTTAGTAGGTTCAACAAACTGATCAGTATCTTCAATTTCATGATTCTTAAGCATCATGAAGTGAGAGTATAACATATCAAAGTCAGACTCTTTAAACTTCATACCATACTTAATACTATAATCATGTGCAAGTCTTTCTTCTTTACTACCACTCGGGTCATAAAGTCTGGTATACATATCAGAATATCTAGAAATGCCATTGAGCTGATTAATCATACTATTCATAACATTTCCAAACTCCTTTCTCTTCAGCTTTGTTCTAAGCTGTTGTTCAGGACATTTAGCATTTATATTAACAATGCCATTTATCTTAGGTTGATTAGAACGCCAGTATACATCGTACAACGGTTTAGTTCCATCATCATACAATGCCACGGGGTTCTGCGTTTGCAGAACCTCTTGTTTTTGCCCTTCCATGATAGGAATGTTTCTCTTAGAATTATCAGGCAGAGGTACACTCTTATCTTCTTCACATTCCACTTTCTTAATAGAGAGGTCTAATAAGAATGCAGGTGTCTTATCATTTACATCATTGACCAGTTTAATACCATCAATACTATCGTAAGGATGATATACACCATACCTATAATCAAGAGGTTTAAGACTAGGAGTATATCTTTGCTTAACAAGTTTGATAGACAAATACTTCTCCTTTGTACTGTCAATCATAGACGGTGTAATGATAAATGCACCATCCAAGTTATTCAAGATAAGCATAGATTCACCAAGGTTACTTCTATCTGTAGCCTCTAACAGATTAGGATTACCTTTACTTCTCTGCTCATCAACTTTCTTATTTGCATCTCTGTTTAACTGACCTGCTGTAATAATCGGGATATCAAGAGTCGTAGCAATTGTCTTAAACTCATTGATAACTGAACCAAGTCTAAGTCTCTCTTCTGCGGCACTAAACTTTTCAACAGAACGAATGACATTAATATAGTCTACGATATAGCAGATAACCTCATAGTTATACTCTGCAAGTTCATCTGCTAATTCATATAGATAAGAAGTATCAATTGAATTACTAGGCTTATACTTAATGATAAGGTCAATAGGGTTATCATCTGTTACTTTAAGACCACTATCTCTCATCATCTTGATAGCATCTTCTGCGTCGTAATCAATCATTCTACCCTTACCAGTAGACATAGAGAACAAACGTGTAAAAGTTTCTCTCTTCGTATTCTCAAGTGTCAAGTATACCACAGCAGGCTTCTTGGTGGGGTCTTTTGTTTTATACTTTCTATTGAAATCTTTAATCTGAGTTGCAAAGTTCAACAGTGTAGTAGATTTACCCTCACCCTGAAGACCAAAGAAACCATATACTCTGGTATTTTCAAATCCTCCACCAAGCAGACAGTTCATTGCAGTCATGCCAGTTGCAAGTTTAGAAGAAGTATTAGAGATATATGCATGTGTATCTTTAGCATAATCTTCAAAGATACCCTCTCTAAGAGATACAAACTCTTCTTCTGCTTTGTTGACTTTGTTATTTCTAATCATAGTATTACAGATATTGATTTTATTTTTCCAATCATCAATAATCTGCTTTTTCTGATAAGAATTTGCATTATCAAAGTCTTTACCAATCTGGTCAAACATGTGAATATAAGCGGCAAACGAAGCACTATCTAATAGATTAGATACTGTCTCATCTACATAAGTCACATCTTTATTAGACATCTCTTGAAGATTGATATTATAATGTCCTGCATGATTCACATCATTAGACATAATATAATCTTTAACTTGTCTTCCATTAATAAGTCCATATTTAATTCTCGCATCTAATCCAAATCTTATAAAGTCCAATCTTTCAATATCAGATTCAGTCTTATAATCCTCAGGATTAGTTAAGTCAATCAGAGTCTTTATATTGACATATCCCTTATTTCTAATGCTACGATTATCAGATACGAGATACGAACAAATTAAATCCAGTAATACATAACTGAGTTTTTGAGTAAGAGTTCTGATAGGTTCACTACTATTACTAGTTGTAATATTATTATATCGTCTAGATATTTTCATATCTTTCAACCTCCTAAAACATAAAGTTCCCATTATGAGATTGTTTGCAAGGTAGTAGTTTAATACAATTTTTGTGTCTCAGAGTACTTATATCGTAAGTTAAGAGAGGGTGTAAAACACCCTCTCTTTTTCTATAGTGTTGTAAGAATATTGATTAATTCTTCTACTGTTATAAACTGCTCTCCTTTTTCTTGATTTACATATTGTACAAAGATTTCTTGTGGACTCATTGTATTATCAAGAACATAACTGTATTTTGCAAACTTATCATTAGCTTGTTGATTCTCTTTAATAGTCTGTTTAAATCCACTATCTTCAACATCAACGATTATATTTGTCTTGTTTGAGAAGTATTGTTTTATTAAATCTGTTGTAGCATTTATTTCAGAGAATCTAATCTTTATAAAGTCTATTCCTTGAGACTTAAGATACAAGATATGCTGGATAATCTCATTAGGCTCACTCTTTAGCATACTATCTAGATTAATTGTATCATATCTAAAAGATTCTATAGTCTCAAAGTGGATATAGTATTGATGTGTAACTGGTTGATATGTGCAGATAATAAAGCCTTTATCTTGTTCTTCTCCAAACTTCCATCTTAATGGTGAACCAGAATAGTATATATGGTTCTCATAACAACCTGCAATGTGTGCATGACCACATAATATAGGACCATTACATGCAGCAAAGCTACCAATATCAAATGTAGGATTCTTAGGATCATCAAGATTAGCTTCATTCATTCCATAGATAGCACCTTTAATATTACCATGCATAACTACCATATCATATTCTCCTGAGAAGTACAGCATATTCATATAGTAGTCTTTTCCTTTACCATATTCTTCTGGAATGCATAAAACTCTAGTGCCTTTGATATCTTGAAATTGCATTGTTTCTATGATCCTGATATCAACACCAGAGTTTATATAACGATAGAATAATTTCAATTGATCTGCATCATGAGAATAAGTACCATGAAGTAATACTAAAGTAGCATTATTCTGTATACATAGTTTTACTATCTCATCTACAAATAACAACGCATACATGATTACATCAGAATTAGACATAAACTTGTGATGGAATAAGTCACCATTGATAAAGAATGCATCAAAATGAATACACCTAATCTTATTAATCATTCTCTCCATTAATAAGTCATATTGGATTTTTGGATCCATAGCTCCAAAGTGAATATCTGCTGTATGGATTTCAATAAGTGGACGATTATCGTACATAACAAGACCTCCTAGAATTTGATTATTTAAAAGTTTTTGAAGTTGTATACTATTAATGTGAATGTATATACATTCTGAAACTCCACGAGGATTGGAGAATAACTTTACAGCTTTTGAAAGGAGCTAATATTATGGCTAAACTGAAAGTAAATTCTGAGGTATTCACAGAGAATAATGGAAGTTATTTACTGATGGATGTTGGTCTGTGTTTATCAGGAACAATGGCAAAGGCCTATGGGTTAGGATGTTTAATATTCCCAGAATTACCGCCAGAACATAGAAAGTATGACAATGATTTTCTTTACATTAGAATTAATGGTAAAGAATATGATGTTATGCCTTTATCTAGAGACCTCGCTATTAAATATGGTATAATCGTAAATATGGATAATGACAGAACTGTGTATAACTCTATATATAGTAGAAAGTTGTATCCTGAACAGGTAGAGCAGGTGATAAAGAAACATATCATGAGGGGCATCTATATTGATGCTGATACTAGTGAGAAAATTGCTGTTCTTGGAAATGAGGAGGAAGATATCGACTGGAAAGAAACTAGATATGCAACGGCAGATGTATTAGATTACTATAATCAATACAGATACCATTTGGAAAATCTAAAAATTCTTAATATTAAGAACTACACTGATGAAGACGCAGAATTAGATAGATTAATTAAGATTGAAGAAGAAGAAGCCGCTATTAAAGAATCCTTAAAAAGAATGGAAGAAGCTATTCCAAAAATGGATAATGCTCATTGCGAGTTTGTAAAACTCACAAGGCAGGTAATTATAAAATTGAAAGAAAAGAGGTTAAGAGAAGGACAGGAGAAAGAAAGACTTGATAAAATTAAGGATCTTGAACATCAGTGGGAACAGCTTACTGGTAAACCTTTCCCTGCTCCTTATTCTACTGACTAATATGTCTAAAAAGAACCCGTTACTCAAAGGCGGGTTCTTTTTTGTATTACACCTTCATTAACACCTTATTAATAAAGGAGGTGGTAAGATGAATGGTGCATCATATCTTTCTTTTGACACTGGTATATCTACTACAGATAGAATATATGCTCATAGAGGAGATATATTTGTTTGTGAAGGTGTCTTTAAAGAAATCGATCAGATTACAAAAGATGACCATATCTTAGCAAAACCAAATAGACCAGTTATAATTATATCTGAAGATGAGTATAACAGAGATATCGTAAAGGTATTAGCATTTTCATCTAAAGAAGGATCTGGAAGTTCTGATACTATCAACGGGTATAGAAGCATTAGGGTCCCTGGAATTTATAACAATCCAAACCATTCATATATTGATGTATCACAAGTGTTTACTATAAACACACATCAATTGAAATCTAAGTTAGGGCATGCTTCTCAAGAGATTGTAGATGCTGCTGTAGCGTTACATACTCTACAGAATATTAACTCTAATAGTATTGATACTATGATGAAAGTAATGAGAGATAGATTCCCAAACTCTCAAGCTTTTAGACAAAACAATGTAGGAGTAGTATCTAAAGTTGTTAGTCTAGATAACATGAAAAGTCCATACGAGAACATCTTTACTGATGTACAACGTGTTAGTGAAGAAGAGTTAATGAATGAGATCAAACATAC
>VIKC01008554.1_pt1 | contig 10447 bp, 14 predicted proteins | sample 4699981 | NCBI WGS metagenome assembly VIKC01 (sample SAMN08893020, study PRJNA449175) | gut metagenome | isolation source: rumen sample fed with green roughage | place: India: Nagpur | reverse complement strand
ATCCACATAAGCGTCCACGCAAAGAACCGGGGGCGGCAACTGCTCCAAATGTATAGTCGTACGTGACGGATCCACGACAATAGGGTCATCATCGTAAAGGCCTAAAAACTCCTTCCAATACGTAGCGATAGGGTTGATATCATTATCTATAGGGCGGAGCACAACTTCGCGGTCATCAGCCGACACCACGACATAGTCACCAATATAACTCGTATTGATAAAATGATTATACTCGGACATGAACTACTCCAAAATGGTCATAGGCAACATATAGGCATACACGGACTCAGATACTAATTCAAAATCAAACAAGAAATCAACGGAACTATACGGAGGAAGCATTACATACTTCACGGGGCTCACTCTTCCTTGTGGCACGCCATCCACGATGGCGCTCATAAACCTCCATACGTTACATACCTTATAGGCCTCTCCAGTGGGGTTACACACCTGCACAACCCTGTTAGAATCATCAGCCGTTGGCATATCCACCATAACGTTATATTGATATTTATTCGTAGGATACACCTTAATATACTTTCGAGGGTACAAACGCACGATGTCGGCAGTAGACTGGCTGTCAGAAGACCTACGGATTCCCGTAAATGGAGACGTGAACGACACGCCGCTTCGGTCATATTTCGCTCCAGGCCACAAAGAATAATTTGAATACGGCTTGCTAGGAATGTGATACAACACGACCAAGTTATCCTGCAAAGCGGATTCATTTGTTGGGGTCTCATAATTGAAGCATACAGGGCCGTCAACAACCAACTTATCGTTAAACACCGGTTCACGACTATAGGTATACACATAAGAAGACTGTTCAACGGTGTTGGGGTCTACTCGCATCCTAGAATAAATCGGAATACTTGACAGATCCAATCTCCCAACAGTCATGTTATCGGTCATAAGTTGATTAGTGACGGTAGTCTTTGTCAAAACCTGAACAAGAATAGCGGATACATCACCAGTAATATCCAAGCGGTCAATAAGAACATCGGGAGCTAAATGTACATCCGTGGTCACGATAAGACGATTTATGACCGTGGACACAACTTGCAACTCATTAGCAGTAAGACTATCAAATTTAAGAGATACCCCGTTCTCTGTCTGTATAAACAAAACGTGACCCGTTTTATCCGTGTCAACTACTAAAGATGCATCACCTATATACATCTTAGGAAACTTACCACCGACAAATGCCTGAACAAGCGGTGTAATCGGTGCAACGCTGACCGAACCATCCGACCACTTCGCCTCGATAATACTACGTTCAGAACTACCGATAGGACATATACGCGATACAGCCTCCAAGAATACCCGAAGGTCATATTGTAATTCACGGAAACTGCGAGTAAACGTATGTGCGTTCAACAACATGGCTATGCCCTTTCAAGAGTATAAGCAATTTGACGATTGGCCGGATGATCAGCCGATTCCTCCAAGGGGTCGTGCTTATTCACGATAAATCGTGTACACGTGAACTTAGGGAGCTCTATTTCATCCGTAAACGATACGCCCGTGACATTTCCATCCACGACCGACACGAGCATCGTACGGAAAATAACCCAATGGTGCCAATCGGTGCGGTAGAAAATTTCCTTCCCAATATCGGACGGCAAGAACGATGATAGATACAAATGGCCATATGTGCCGTCTTCGGGAGACACGAAACCAGTAGGCCAAGCAATAAGATTCGGAAAAACCTTGCCATCCTCTATTTTAGCGTCGGTAAATGACGTTCCGTTTATACTTGCGTAAACCTCGATATTGTCAGGAAAACGAAGACCACCCAGTACAGTCCTGCGGAACTTGGAATATAGGTTATTACCCCACAAGCGCACCATGTTTGGCATGGAACAGCCGGCCATAGGGCTACCCGAAAAATAGGAAGTCTTAAACCCCATATCCGAAGGTGTGACATGACCAGGAGATGGTCTCATATCCCAATACGTTGAACTCTCGAAATATATACCCGCTACAGCGTTATCAATAGGGGAATTATCCCGGTAAAATATATCCTTGACCACTGGGGGTATAAGTTTGCGTGCGCCATATACCAATAATTCATTACAAGTCAGCGAGTCACGCACAAACGCCAAGGAGGCATCCACATGAGGAGTCTCCAAGTCGCTAACCTCCAAGTAATTCAACTTAAGGCTATTAAGCGCTGCCGACCCACCGCGGACTGCAAGCGGAGTTTCCAGGCTCTTTATGTCACATGACGTTGCCGTCATCGTATTTACCGTACTGGATGTAATCTCCGAACCAGTAAACTTCTTGCACGCAACACTCGCAGGATTACCATCCATGTCAGTTATTGACAGTTGGCCATCAGAGTTCGTAGTGATAATGAACCTCGCACCCGTGCTATTACCGATTACAACTGATTCGAATATACCATTACGATAATCACTAACGAGTTTCTGCAAACTGTTCATCGTAATCGTACCAGTGCTTATTGGGAGATTACCATTGGGAATCAAACTAAACGTAACGGGTCCGTCCCCATTAAAGAAATCCTTGAAATTCTTTATTAATTCAAGGAAATCAATATTGGCGTCATGCATTACCTGCATCGCCGTGGAGTTATCTGCAACACTCGCCATTACACGCCCCCATACGTATTGATGACAACCACATTAGGAGTATCCTTGTTCGGATACGAATAGAACAAGTACTCAATAGACCCATTAGCGGGTATGATATTGACCAATACCGGTGTACCAAACTTGTCAGCGACAGTCATACTAAAATTAGATGCAGAACGATTGACGACAGTCATAGTCGTGTAGTACATCCTATCCGAAACAAACTTATCGGAATCACCAATGAACGGCTGGACATTAATCTTTAAAGTTGAATGCGGTGTTTGCCGGTCATCCCAACGAACGCCCGCAAGCAATACTTCAGGAAGATCCAACATGGACACGTTAGCGATAGTCTCTTCGGCCACAACAACAGTACGCAATGTATTCCGAACACCGGTATAAAAGCCGGCAGACCCATTATCTTGGTCGTTGAAAGACCCATTCGGGTTCAACAGCACACGAGAAGATATATCCTTCGGAGTGACACGAAGTTTCTGCTTACCATCCGAACTCAAGGCAGTTAAGCTATTAACGATGGGAGCACTATTACTTGCAACATCCATCAAATCTTTTTTAATTTGAGCCAAGTTACTTACTGATACCGTACCCCCCGTAAGATTAATATCCACGGTCATCGGAGTCGTGGTATTCACGAGTTGATCCAACTTGGTCACGAGTTCAGTAACATCACGCTGGGAATCGGCAAGCATACGAAGAGCTGTACCGAAATCTACTACATTACTAGGCACTCCTATCATAAGATCTCCTTGATATAGATGTCAAGCAGGCTTGGCGGCACGTATGTTGCGGCAGGCAACTGCAAGGATATAGCATTGGTTGCGCCATTCTCAACATTCAAGGTCAAGTCCACATGTACTGACGAAAGATTGAACTTTTCGGTAAGCCTGGAGTTAAGGTGGTCAGCCCGTAACTCCTTACCTACAGCATAGCATACATAATCCATAATTTCCTTACGGATTTGCTGCTGCATAGCATAAGGCGCCATATACTGACAGAAAACAGTCACGCGGGCTTGTCCCAACGGCTCGACAACCACAGACGTAAACCCTAACTTTCCTGCAAGATTGAAATAGCCCTTTATCTCGGATTCAAACATGGCCTGCGTCATTTGCTCGTAATCATCGAACTTGTAACCAATATTATAAAAGGGGTCATTCGGTTGCGTAGCCTCGTCATTAAGTACCATGGCCTCGTCATGAGACGCCCAATAACGCAAAGCCTCATTGTCACTGCCGTAAAGAGGAACATCCTCCTCACTGCCAGGTTCGACAAACTGACCGCCATCACGAAGAGCGAGCCATAACTGTTTAGTACCCGAGTGATATACCACGTCGCCACGGGAATACGAACTTTCAGCGCTCCAATACCTACGACTTTTCAATACAAGTCCGGACAACACAATCGTTGCATTATCATATATATTTGCCGATGGGTAATACCTGCCGAACACATTGCCAATGGATGAACCATCCTGCAAGGATATAAACTTGACCCATCCTTGAGAACTACCGGGTCTACCCGTATAATTCTCCAATAGACATACGTACAATGTATCCTTAACTACAGCCATATCCCCAGGGCCATAAGTCTTTAGCGGATTGTACTCATAATGCTCATAGAACTTATGCTGCGCAGAATTGATCGGTGCACGCAAACCGGTATACAGCATATGTATGGTCTTTCCAAATGGCCAATTATACTCTCGCCGAGCGAAACACGATTTAACAAATGGAATCTTACTCACAGCCGTAACAAGGTCTTGTTCATCCGTAATCTTCGATGCAGCAAAAAACTCGGAAACGGCTCGGGAACGAAGAGTATCCGCAGTATCTCCAGTACCAAGCGGAGCAAGCAGAGGAACACTGTTGCCACTAGTGTAGACCGGTGTGATGTCGCTATTGAACTTGATACTAGAATGATCCACAGGCGCAAGGCTATCGCATTTCACATATGTGACAGTAACGGACACGATGCCCGCCTTATCCACGCCTGCCTTGTTGTAACCACTACCAAAAATCTCGCCGTCACCAAGAGTCACGGCCATACCTTTCTGAGTATTTAGAACCAATACGCCATAGCTGTTGTCGGGCATGGCAAGAAGCTCATCCATAGACCAAGCGACATTTAGCGGAACGGACGTGTTGTCTTCCATCTCCAGGGTCACCTCTACGGATTCCGACCATATAGATTTATACGTCTCACTTACGAAAATTGGTGCAAAGATACCTGGAGTATATCCGTCAAACCCCGAATTTATAGTCTGCTGTACATAATTACCCGCACAGTAGAGAGCCTCATACCGAGTTCCGTCATCCGACCCCTCACGTTGCTGTAATGTCTTTATATTGAACGCAAGCAGGTTTACTTTGGAGCCATCCTTGAGAGATACCGTTCCTAGAGAACTCCAGCGATGATACGCACGAGCCGAAATGAACCTAAATGGCGTAGACGCATTAATCTTCGGTGGAGTAATCGACACAACGCTATTCAGCAGGACGCCCCCAGTCAACTTAAGCAAATATGCGTCATTGCTATAAAGGACATCCATGTTCAGCAAGTGCGATGCAGACCGTGCGGTTACGGAATCATTGCTGTAATTGAGCATCTGCAAAAAAGAACGAGTCTGCTGGCCAAAGACAGCGCTATCCTTGTTGAGGGACGCAGCAGAACGACCAAGCCTCTCCTGGAGAGTCATATTGGACAGCACGAAGTTATCGTAGAATTTAGGTGTTGCGCTCATATTAACCTCAAACGACAGCAGGGATTTCAAATGTGTCCGAGCCGAAAGTAAACTGCAAATCAATGGTATAGTGATCCGCACCGATATCGGATGTCACTTCAAGAGATAGGATTTCATCGTCACGTACGACTTGAGAACGTATTAGAATCTCATAAATCTTACTCTTGACCGCCTCCGCACCATCGTAGTCGGTATACTCACCTAGCACCGAACTGATATCCGGCAAAGGTGGGTCGGTATAGCCTAGATCACCATATGCGAGTAGCACACATTTGCATGCCTGCAAACGTTCTTGACTGCCCACCACGAGCAACTCGTTGGTGCCATCGTAATCATGCGAAAAATCCATGATATAAATATAACATTATGTGATTTCAAACGAACACGGATCTGGGTATTTGTGCTCAAGATATCGAAACGCAGTGGACAACCTACGGCCATCCGTGTCGTTCAGGCATATACATGGGTGGCTATCGGCATCCGCAAACTTGGATTCGCTGAACGTCGGACACTCATAATACCCAGTATGCGGAAATCTGGAGTCATTAATCGAGAACCCCGAGCAGTTTTGTGCCATCATCAGCAGCATGTGGTTATAGTCGTTCGGACCACGCCACGAACCAAAACCGCTGGATATGGCATCCCACTCTTTTGTAAGAAAATCGTTACAAAACTCCCCATTATACACCTGAAACAAGTGATACCACTTGTAATACGGCATGCTTTCAAGTCCATAATGATTACGGACAAGCCTATGGTTATTACACAGCGTCTTACGAAATTGGTTGTCGTTGCCGTAAGAATCAAGCGTGTCTATATATGTTAGCGGCCTTCCATCCTGCTCAAAAAATGTATCGTCAACAGGAGCGTTAAAATACATGTCATCATTTGCGAGTATAAAATTACTCGTAAGTGCCAATTCCTTGATAGCACACAACTCGATCGTGCAGCTATTGAAACAAGGCCTGTAACGTTCCGGTATAAAATCCCGATGATAATGAACCACTATACGAGGATCGTCTTTCTTAAGAAACGCAGGGAACTGGGATTCCTGCATAAGAAGAAGATGCACCCTTGTCAAGGACTTGTAATTTTTATCAATAGCCCGCCACCAATACTTGAACAATCCGTGACTCGAAAACCTCCTCTTGAAAGGGAACATGATTATCTGCATGGCCCTTTCAGTTCGAGGATGGATATTCTTTGCGGCACAAAAGATGGACAACCACTTGGGGTCATCGCCATCAACAAAAGGGATGACTACATCCATAAATTAGTCGCAAACCTTCTTGGTCTTGGGCTTTTGAGGACAACCCTCAATACGCGTGCCGGTTGCTGCGTCAAAAGTAATAGTCACGGACTTCACATCCGACGGTATGGACACGTGGATTGCCTTGGGATTGGTCGGCATCTTCTCGGTAATATTTGCCATGATTATTCCTCGGATTTCTTGCTGCGCTTACCGCGTTTCGGCTTCTTGACCTCGGCAGGCTCAGCAGTGGGTTCCGCAGTGTTTTCAAGAGATTCCGGTGGGGGCAGTTCTTCCCTGGCAAAGCATTCGCCTGTGGCGTCAGGGGTCAGCGGTACATCGGCAGCAATCGGAGCATCGGATGCCGCAGGAGACTCTTGATTATCGTCCTGAGTGGAAGGTGCTGTTGCCTCATTGGTAGCAGATGCAGGGGCAGCCACGCTGGTGCTAGTGCCACTGCCAATAGGGGCATGTGCCACCCTAGCCCTTCGTTGAGCCACGAGTTTCAGTATTCGTTCCATTTTCGGGTTCATTTGCGACTCCATTTTTGGGTTGTGACAGCAAGCGTTTCTCTATTGCTATGAGCTTGCCATCAAAAAAAGATAACATTTTCCTCAGTACTGATGCGTGAACAAACAATAGAATATTCACTATCACGGACAATATGAGGCCTACGAGCAATACAACAGTTAACGTATCCATCTAGTTTCCTCGATTTTAATATCGGAAACGGAAAGCCCCCGACTTGCTATTTATTATAGAATGCAGCTATGCAATCTTTCCTATTAGTAATCGGACGGATACGTACAAACCCTGTAGAATTGGATGCCGTTGTACATTTAGAGCCACCGCCACCAGCCTCGATCATAAGACCATCACCGAGGGCTACGGCCACGTGCGTAATATTGGACACGGACTTACCAAAGAATACGATATCGCCATCACCGGCCTTGTCCACGGGACAAGAAAACCAAGAATCCGATGCGGACAAGAAATCGTAGATACCCTGGGCTTTCATGTCCTTTCCGGCATACAACCCCATAGCATAAAGACCTTCCAGAACCAAGCCCGAGCAATCAAAACCATGATGCTTAGGGCCGGTGCCATCGCCTGCCCAAATATAAGGTGTACCGATAAAATGTTTCAAGTATTCTGTAAGCGTCATAGGCTAATCCACCGTACCGTTTCCGTAAAATTCCATTTCCGTCAAGGGCCGCCAAATACCCAACGTATAGTTGACCATCCTACGGTTGTACTTGTCATCACCTTCCATAGCCCAAGCGATGTTCTTATCGGCTATCTCTGCCGGAGTAGCCTTACGGAAAGTCGTTGGCTTCTTTGCAGAGACTCGTTGGGCATCGGCTATATTTGCAGAATAGCAATTCTTCGTCCCATCGTAGCCAACGAATGCTTTCAAATGAATGGGATCCAAGCGTACCCATCGTTCCATATCCTCTTCTGTAGGATTCGGGTGGTCTTCAAGCAGGGTTCTACCCATAGCGCTTGTGCCAAAGTAAAGTTTGGATGCAATGGCATCAATAGCCGTCTTTCTATCCGTATCGGTAGTTGTGCCATAACTGCCCTTGTAGTTAAAAGGAACGGTATGCCATGTTATACTACCTATGCCGCGAACGGTCCAAACGTGCATAACCATAATAGGGGGATTTCCAAAGATAACCCAGCAAGCACCATCGTTGGGGTGGTCATCCTTGAATGCGTCATAGCATCGTTTGGAATCACTTTCAGCCTGGGATACCAATTTTGTTGCAAACTTGTAAAGGAGCTTCCAACCCTTTGTCTGCTTAATGCTTTCTTCGTTAAACTTCTCGTGAACACGGATTCGTAAAGGCATTATGCCACCTCCTTTGCAGTCCAGCTAAACTTAAACAACTTGCGGTTGGTCTCAGTAAGTTCATCGTCATCCTCATATGCCGAATGTCCGAAAATACGAACAGACCTGTAAACCAAATTACGCTTGATACAGCCCATGCCTGCCCATGCGAGAGCATCCCTCAAGAACTCATCAGCAAGAGCCCTAGTAACAGGATGCTCGCCATTGCATGCATCGCAAGGCGTATAGAACATATCATGAATCAAATATACCCGCGACTTCTTCTCATCACCGACCTGGTCAATAATACCATCGACGAGACGCCCGCCAGAACGGAAATTAGTGATGACACCGGCCTTGATGAGAAGTTCAAAACAGCCAGAATCCGTGACAGCCGATATCTTGGTGTCCCGGCAAATACGATAATAGCGGTTACCTATCGGTGTAACAGCCAAGTCCCCGTTATCAGTGGTGATAGCCAATACTTTCATGCTATGCCTCCTTATAATTAACTCTGCCTCAGATCCTTGGCCTTGTCAGAATAGCCCTTTGCCAAGTTCTTAACGTCATCAAAAAACTCAGGCGATATCGCGGCGTCATTGGGATCAACCGACACGTAATTCATAAGTTTTTTAGAAAGGGCAGACAACACACTGGCAGCACTCTTATCAGCCACAAGTTTACCACCACTAGCCTCCTTAAAACCTAAATCAAATAGCCGCACCCACATATCACAATCTCCGCCAAGCCCTTTCTCAGATGAAAATTCCAGTTCGGACGAGGTCGTAACGAAAACAGTAAATTCATATTTATCGGCGACATCCTCGATTATATCTTGAACATCCTCAAAATACACTTCGTTTCGGGTACGCTGCGCAGCCTCATGTACTGTTATCTTCATAAGCACCTCAAAAATGATATCCTTTATTTAAATATACATAAAAAAACCATCCATGATGAATGGATGGCTTAGTTATGGGAAATATATAGGGTATCAGGGCAATGGGTGAAAATAGTCCGAATTTGAAGTCTAAGGAGACAAATCGCTCTGATACCCCAAGTTCAACTAGAAAAGTAACGCTTTCTTGAACGCATCCTCTTGGGTGATAGCCACTATAGGTTTCTTACCGAGCACATAATTGCGCAACATCCCATGAAGACCTTTCCAAGCATTTCGGACGCGCTCCAGGCTCCAACCTTGTGCCATATAATGCCTACGATACATCTTTAGTGGATTAAGAGTCTCACAAGCTAACCTGCGGGAACGAGTAATAGGGGTATTTACAATGGGATCGAACATCCCCGCACAAAAGTCCTTGAACATAGTAAGGGAATCACCCCTAAGATTCTCCACATAAGGGCGAAGCCGCTCCGGGTAACCCTCCGCATCCATCGTGAACTTTTCGCCATATTCCTTGACGTACCAAGAACTGGATATGTTAGACAATGTATCGTGAGCATCCTTGGCTGTACCCGTACGGTCATGCAATGCAGCCTGGGACACAGCCGACCGTTCCTGGAGAAACGGAGTCGTACCCACCCTATTTGTAGTAGGCCCACGATTCAAGGCGTCAATCAAGTCCGTCAAGGCATGCAATTTATGGATCAGCCACGTCTTAAATGATGCACCACTCTCATGATTTGGATCGTAAGTCAGGCATGCTTGGCAAAAAATATATTGTGCTTGGAGGTAAAGTTCGTCTGCCAACATGGGGCAGCGCCAAGCGTAGTTGTATACCACGGCATTGATAACGCCTTGGTACTTGTAATAAAGTTCATCGGTTGGTTGCATTCGTTGTTGTCCGTCCATTTTTATGGGTACGAAAAATATAATAAAATTTCATGGCGTGCGTGGCAAGATATTTTGTTATATTTTAGTTACAATCACGAAAAAACCACCGATATCCAGTCGGTGGTGCTATTAGTACGGATCATTCATTTTTTCGGTTCAAAACGGCCATCATAGCCAACGGCAGGGTGGCGAGGGTGTATAGCGCCCAGGCTACCTCATC
>VIKC01033616.1_pt1 | contig 10518 bp, 13 predicted proteins | sample 4699981 | NCBI WGS metagenome assembly VIKC01 (sample SAMN08893020, study PRJNA449175) | gut metagenome | isolation source: rumen sample fed with green roughage | place: India: Nagpur | reverse complement strand
CTCCTCCAGCGACATCTTCTCGTGTTCGTCGTACAGAACGCGGATGTCACGCAAAAGGTCACGAGTTTTTCCGGTCGCACTCGTCATAGCGACAATCTTGTCTTCCTTTGCCTTGATTTTGGCGATAATTTCTTCCTTGGTCATATCGTTACTGTTTTACGGTGTCAATGTACTGTCTGTAGATAGCCACGTTACACAACTGTGCTTCAAGTTGCTCATCCGTGAGAGAGTTTACATCGAAGCCGGTGTTGAGATTTACGTTGATGTAACGCAGTTTCATTTCCTTGGTGTCGGTGGCGTTCCACTTCTTGATGTACTTCTCTTTCACAAACTCGTAAGGATGCACGGAGAGATACACCTTGATAGCAGCGGCGTGACCAAAGTCTTTGACAACTTGCATCTCGCCGTTGTATCTACGCTCAATTACGCAATAGGACTTCGAGCCGTCATTTTTGCCGACGAGGGCAATGGCTCGCACCCACAATGATTTGCCGTCATCTTTCTTCGGCAGTTTTCGACAGTCAGTCCAGATGAGGACATCTGTCATCGTTGATTTTTCAAGTTCTGTCATAATTCAAAATATTTTATAACCGATATTTATTCCGTATGTAGTTCCGAGTTTGGTGTCATATCCAATTTTAGCCGATATGAGCAACTTTTGAGGCGATGATATAGAAATACCCACCTCTGGCACGAAACGCTCGCAGACGTAGGAAAACCCACCAAATCCGTACATTCTCCACCGCTCATCGAGAATTGTGTTTGTAACAGTGTTTGTCACGGTCACAAATTCCGTCTTCGGATAGACCTTGACAGAGTCCAGAGAAAGAGGTTCTATACCGCTCACCCAAGCATCATACGCACTATCCTCAAAGTAATGTCTCTGTACGACCTCAAGAACCGTGTCGCTCGGAACAAAAACATAATCTATGACCGTATCGTGCTTCACGGACGGCTTGTAGAACGTCAATGTGTCAGTCTTTGTCTCGCGTATGGTGTCGGTCTTGTACTCTACGCGAACCTCCGGCTTCCCACCGCAATTACCAGTCAAGGACGCGATGAGGAAGCCAGCGAGGACGCATAGACAAACAATGAGTATGTTTAGAAAAGTTTTCTTCATTATAATATCTTCAACATCTGATTTCCAACGTAGCGGTACTTGTCTGTAGTGCCATTGAGTATGTATGTCTCACCGTACACGTTGAAGCATAACTCTGGATTCAAAGCGGCATAGGTGGCGTTTGCAGCAACCACACTCGGAGCAAGGATAGCATAGGAGTTTGCAGCTGTTTTTGCACACACCTTGATGCTTCCGTCGGTTGTAAAGAAATACACTTTCTTCCAGTTGCTGTTGTTCGCCGTAGGAGTGGATGATACGCTATAGTATGTACGGTTCAGTGTAGCATCAATCTCTTCGGTCTTGCCCTTGATATTCTGGAGCTCAAAGGTTATTTCGATGTAATGGACGCTACCCTTGTACACATCCTCTTTTGGCTCTGAACTCTTGATGAATACAAAGTCGAACTTGCGACCTCTCACACGGTCAAAGAACGTGAATACGCCTTTCTTGATAAACTGGATGAATGTGTCCTTGATAAAGGAGCGGTTCTCTCCGATGAAATCGAGCGTCAATTTCACGGTCGTGGCTTTGTTGTGTACCACATCCGGCATATAGGTGCGCAGTTGCTCGGCATCGGCGTATTCCTCCGTATAGGCGTTTTTAGACTCACCGACAGAATCCATACCCTCCATCTTGTTGTAGAGTATAGCACCGCCGAAATCTGTATACAGATTCACAGTCGTATTGTCGGTCTTACGCAGAATACTCATCAACTTCGTGGCTTCGACTCCAGTCAGTTTCGATATTTGCTGTTGTGTCATCATGCGTGATATGTTTTAAGTTGGTTCTGTGTTTCTCTCATCATTTTCTTGGAGATAATTCTGTTTTGATTTGGTCTCTTCAATTTTCCAAGCGACGGAACTTTATACCCAAGACTAATAAGTTCCTTGTAGAAGCCGGATGGATATATCGGCATCAGCATGTGGGTGAAAGGATTTTTCGCCCTACAGTTCTGCTCGTTGATTTTGATAGCAAGCATATTCACCCAGCAATGAGAGTTGTACTCCATCAAGGCGTTCATCTCAATGGGTATGTTGATGGTCTTAACAACCCTGCCGTCAATCTCCGCTGTTCCATAATGAGCTCCACGGAACTTTGACAGACAGACACAAGCGAGCAAATTCTGTTTTGCCTCCTCTGGTGTCTGCCAGCTCAACATATCCTTTACATTTGTCTGTAGTGGTGTCATATTACTTGACTATTATCTTCACCGTTGACGCTCCGTTAATGGTCTTCACGGAAGCACCCTCGGTCATAAATACGTTCACGCCGAAGCCCTTGTTGTCAATAACAATCTCGCTGTTCTTGTCTGGATAGAGCGATACATAATGGTTCTTCGGAACAACGACCTTGCATCGGCAACTCAACAGAGACAGTTGCGTCGTGTCGGCGAGAATATCATCCGTATACTGGCAGTATACGGCAGACGTATAGCATCCGTCCTTGACCTCAAATTTCGGCTTATACAAGCCGTTTATGTAATTCTTGAAGAAACGGCAGATGTCATCGTAAGGCGTTTCCATACCGACCTTGTTGAGGTTCTGGAAAAATGTCATACCGTTGCTGTCGGCAATCAACTCAAAAATCTGCTTCTTGCTTCTTGCAGAAGATAACTTTTTTTGATACTCCGAACATAGTCTATGGTCGTTGTTAATCAGCGTTATATACTCAACAAATTCCATTTGTCTATATCTTTATTGCAATGCAAAAGTACAACTTTTTTTTGAACTGACAAAATATTTTTTTCAAAATGGCACTCCGCTGCCATCGCCATCAAACGGCAATTCTGGGTCTTCGTCAAACGACACGTTAGGCGTTATCGCTTGCGTCGGCGACGGAACAGTGTACGACTGCATCTGTATCTGTGGTGCATCAGGACACCAGTTGTAGATTATATTCTCCGCTACGTCGTTCTTCAGTCGGTTACTCTCCATCTCGAAGAACAGCCTAATGAAATGGTCTACAGCAGAGCCTTTGTCACGGCACTTGCATATCTCGATACAGTTTGTGCAATGAGAGTTCAGTATCTCCTCAATAACGGAGTTCGGCAAAAACTCCTTTGCGTTCATACAGAAATCTTGGTTTACTCGATGCAGAATAAACACATTCTGCGCGAGGTCTGGAATATGACCAGAGCCGGAGATATTGTTCGGTCTCAAGAACGTACCGCTCTTGTTCGGGTGAGCGACAATGTGTATATGGATGTCAAGTTCACGAGCCAGTTCGGTCAACGTCTGCATCAAGTTCTTCTGTCTGTCGTTCTTGTCGCCGTCAAGGTCATCAATATCCAACGTCATAAGGTTGTCAAAGATAGCCATATCAATATCGTTGTTCTTCTTCAACTCTCGCAACTTCTCGACAATCTGCTTGAAATTATTGCCGTACTGGTTGTTGAATATCCACATATACTTGTCTATCCACGGGTCTATCTTGTCGCACACGTTATCCGGCGTATAGTAGAAATCCTTTACGGTGGTCATTCTGTTATATGTCTTTCCCGCTGCTTGCAGATACAGCCATTTCTTCTCTTCGTCACCGTCCAACTCTCCAGTCCACAATGCGGTCTTGTACTCGCGTTGTGCTGCATTTAGGATAAGCATATTGAGGATGGTTGTCTTTGCCGAGCCACGGTAGCCAGACCAGACAGAGACGTGCTTACGCTTGAAGCCGACCATCAACTTGTCTATCTGCTCTACACCAGACGGAATGTAGTCCGCGAGGTCGAACTTCGGACGCTTAATCTGCGACATCTTGAGCCATATAGCACCTTTCTCCGCTGTCTCTACCAAAGGCTGTGTCTCTGGCGGTCGCAGTTGGTACTTTGTCATCTGTCGCATCTGCTTGTACTGGAACTGCTCGTAACTCCTATTGTCGTAAGCGTCACTCTCGTAATGCAGACGGAAATCACGCCATGTGTAGTTGCTACAAGAGTTGTGGTAACACATAAAAGCCAGAGCTCCGTTATCGTGCTGGAATACCATACTATCTGGGTCTTTGTGTCCGCTGTCAAACGGACACTCCTTGAGGATGTACCTCGTACCTCCAGAAATCTGTACCGCACGATATTCAATGTTGTGTCGGTTGAAGAAATCTATGATGTCGAACTTTCCTTGACCGAAATTGTTATCCCGCGACGGTGCTGGACGCTCGTCTGGGTACATATTGGCTATCTTCTCAATATACTCTCGCTTGTTCGTCTGTATTACATCGGGGCATTTCCATACCTTTGCCAAACGCCACGGATGTTCTGGAGTGTTCGCACCTTTCTTTGCGTATGTGCCGTATAGTTTGCATATCCTACTGGCATTACCAACCTTTACGTCACAGTCAACCTTTTCGTTGGAGAAAAGCATCGCTATGGCTTTCAGAAACCGCTCCACGAGCTTTGTATTCTCTGGTGTGTTCGCAAGGTGTACTGGTATCAGCAAATGAGTGCCGTTGCCAGACTTGCACACGATAGGCTCATAGAAGCCTTGCTCCAAGAGGAAATTGTACACCGCTTTCGCTACAATCTTCGACTCCTTGAACTGGTCATCGGTACTGCCGACACCAGCAGGCCTCTTCGGGTCAAAGTCAAGCAGAATGAAATTTCTGCCGAGGATGTCTGCATCAGTGGTCGTGTTCTTCGGATTTTCTATCATCCGCTCTTGTTGCTGTCGGTCATAGCAGTCTTTGTTGATGGTGTTCAGAACAAAGTATATCTGCATATTAGGACGGTCTGATAGCGGAGCGACATCTCTTATCAGATTTTCGATATTGTGGTAGTAACCGCTATAGGTCTTCTTTCCGTCAAGGCAGCGAACCTCGCACAGTTTGCCGCCGTTGTTCTGGAATATAGCCCACCACTTGTATATTTGCTCAAGGTCTACCATAGGTTACTCCCATTCGTTAGTAGGTTTAACAAACTGGTCGAGGAGATTGATTGGCTTCTCTTCGATGGTCTCTGGGTCTGGGAACTGGTTGAGGAACGTAGTAAAGTTCTTGAGATAGTCTTTTCCGAGTTTGACAGACAACTCGTGCTGCACAACCGCCCTTATCTGCTCTTGTGAGTATTTCTTCATAAGCGTCCGTATCTGCGAGCGGTTCTTGTCGCACTTTCCGAGCGGTTTGTTACGCTTCGGACACTTGGACGGGTACATCTGGTATATCTCCTCCACAAATGCCTCTTCCTCATCCAGAGCCTCTTTGTCTCGCTTCACGCGAGCCTCTTTCACCTCCTCCTCAAAGGCATACTGAAAAACTGGTTGCTGGTATTGCTGTATCTGCAACACCGATACGAGCCTCCAACCCTCATCTGCGATGGCGTTGAGGCGGTCTTCTTCCATCGGTTCATACGTCGAAACGAGACGATAATGGTACTTTGCCATATTTACCTCCTTTTTTGTTGTTTTTCTACTCTTTATAAGAAAGGGGAGAAGAGGAAAGAGTAGGCTAAAACCTCTTGTCACACGAGGAGCGACCACGCGCTATCTCCCCAACAAACTTTTTGCAAAAATATGCAGTTTAATGAAAACTGCAATAAACTTTAACTCTTCTTAACATCTGGTGGTTCGATGATGACGCGACAGTAATTCATTTCCTTATCATCGCACTCATCGCATATCTTGATGTTCTTGAGACCGAGTTCTTGTGCCTCAAGCAGGGCCAGGTGTTGCGCACAGTCGGCTGCTTTGTCGCATCCTATACCCCTACAATGGTTGTAACCGTGATGAAATCTCTCTGTATTCTTGCTCATAACGAACCTTTCTTATCCCGTTAGTGAGAGCGAAAGGGAGTGCAAAGATACAAACAAATCTTCACACTCCCAGATTTTTTAACTATTGATTTGCTTCGGATGCTTCATCGGACGGCTGTTCGGCAGCAGGCTGGTTTATCTTCATCGGAGCAATGATGACGAGAGGGTATTGGCTATCGGCAGACTCGACGCTTATCACCTTTTCGGCAGACTCGTACCTGACAACGAGCGAGGGTGTCTTCACGCAGTTGATAGCCTTGTCAAGGAAGCTGGTGTTGATGCCTATACACTCCTCTTTCGAGGACTGGCATATCAATTCCTCCTTACAGTTCTTCTGGAGCATTATGTCACCACCAGTGAGCATCAGCGATTCTGGCTTAATATCCATCACCACGAGACCAGACGCTCCTACGGTGACGGACATACGCTTCATAGCCTCCTTGATGTCGTACAGAGACAGAGACATATTCTGTGTACGAGGCAGTTCCACCAGACGCTCGACAGCCGGATATATGCCGTCCGTGAGGCGAGCGCAGTACGACAAGGTGCCGCAACTTACAACCACGTTCTGTTGACGGATGCTCAACTGAACAATCTCTCCTTGGGCGCACATATCGAGGATAGGCTTAAATGTGTTCTGCGGTAGCATAATACACATCTTCTCTCCGTAACTCTCTGGGAGAGTAAACTGGTTCTTGTACACAACGGCACGGTTGGTCGAGTAACACGTCACGGTGTTGCCCTCAACGATAATCGCGATGCTGTTGAGGACTGCTTCAGTCTTCTCCGTGTAGATGAAATTGCGACCGTCGGCGATAAACTCCGCGAGGACGGACGACGGCATATTGAAGACCTTGCTCTCGCCGGACAGAGGCATTGACGGAAATGTGGCAGCGTCGAATGTCGGCATATCAATGTAGCCACGACCGTACACGACGCTCACAGTATTTCTCTCCGCATCGTACAGCATCGTGATTTCCTCATCGCTGATAACGCGGAGTGTTCGCATCAGCAGTTCTTTCTCAACGCAGATGTCAGTCTTCTCCGGCACGTCATATCCGAGGTCAACGACCATACGGAGAGTGCTTGCTGTGTCTGTCGAGCGGATGACCAGCGTATTCTTGTTGAACGTGAGACGGACGCACTTTGCTATTGCGACCACATTACTTGTGCCAGCCAACTGACCAGCGATGTTGATGGCGTTGACCATCACGGCTCTGTTGAGTTTGAATCTTTTTTCCATTTTATTGTGTATTAAATTGTTACTTTTTGATATTTGGTTTTCCGCAGTCTACTACGACCTTGACTTTCTCTGCATCTGGAACGGCTCTGACACCGCAGCAGTATTGACAAGTGAGACAGTTGACGATATTGCAGTCCTTGACAACAATACTGTCTATAACCTTTGCCTTAATCATCGTCACCTCCAGTCTGGCAGACGTTTGCGTCTGTCTGGTCGTGCATCAAAGCGGAACTCTCTGGCTCAAGCGGAACAAAAGACATTTTCTTCACCTCCCCTAAATTCTCCTCTTCCTTTTCCACGAGTGCATTGTATCTGTCTTCGAGGACGCGATACTTTTCTACCAGTTCGTTGTGTTCTTTCTGCAAACTCTTATAGTCGAGTTCGAGACGATGTGTGTAAGCATCTTTCTCGAACAAGAGGCTTTTCACTTGAGACAGACGGACGAAAGTAACGTCACCGTCTTTTTCCTCTGGAGGACACACGATAATCGGTTGTTCGAGCATTTCTCCGTCATTTTGACGGATGGAGAAGCCTTTGTCAAGGTCTATCTTCATCAAGCGACGAAGCGCCTCAATAGCGTTAGGCTCGACCTTGACCTCTCCGGTAAATTCAATCTGTTTTGACATAATGTTGAGTTTATTGGTTTAACAATATTTTTCTCTGTATTCAGCAAGCATATCTCGCAGAAGAGTGGGATAGTAGTCGCCATTCTCTGCCTTGTACGCCTCGAAAGCGTCTATCTCCTCCGGCTTGATGCCAGCACCACGGAGAACGTCGATGCACACTCGATACGCACTATCATTCTCGCCCATCAATTCACCGACGAAACTCTGAAAGCAGTTCCACCAGCCTTTATCGAAATCGCTAATCTTCTGCTTACGACGCGAGCCGTTGCTCTCGTTCCAGTACGCATCCTTGCAGGTGCCACAGCAGAACGCTTGACTGTACTGTTTCTTGACAAACTCCGTTCCGCATACAGGACAAACAATCGTCTCTCCGACCTTTGCGGACTTGTTCTTCATGTACTGTTCTTCCTTGTTCATTTCTTTGTTTTTTTGTTTTTTACTTCTTCACAACATTTGGCTATCCATCCTACAAGATAGGCGTGTGCCTCGTCGTTTCTCGTGTCTGCATCCAGACCGCAGTATCGGAATATGCCATTGGCGGCGTGAACACTCTCGTGCGACACATTCTCCATGTCCATAGAGTTGCGACCGGTGAAACGCAAAAGGCAACCTCCGAGTTTATTCTTGTTTCTCGTGAAGTACACGGATGCGTCAACTGTTTCAGACATCTCTCCGAAATATCTGTCACAGCCGTCGCCCTCTGGGAAATATTCGTTGAGTTCTTTGACTGTAGCATCGTATGTAATCCATATCTTACGAGGGTAGATAACGGGGTCGAATTGGTATATCATTTGCGACCTCCTTTCTTGTCCTTGTAGATGATACTGATATGCCACAGTTTAGCAAACCAATGCTCCAACCTTGCACCACGGCTTTCAGTCCAGTCTTCGAGCATATAGATGTACTGGCATTTCCTCAAGTGGTTCAAGCAGCCAATGATGCAGTACAGCCAACTGTGACCTTTGTAGCCAAAATCAACGGGGTTCACAACCTCCAGTTTCCTACCGTTGGCCAGCGTGTCGTGAATACGGCAGATGCTCACATACTTGAGGTCGTACATAGGACAAGCGCGGTTGCATTTCGCATTGTCAACGCACGAGCGGTAGTATGTCACCACATCGGCTTTTGCACACTTGAATTTCATTTCATAATCAGGGTCTCCAGTCATCTTACCACTGATATAAATCTTGTCTGTTTTCATATCTTTGTGTATTAGAATAACAATGTCTGTTGGCTCTCGTTCTCAACGTCGATGAACATCTTGCGAAATATATGGTACAAGCAGTTCACGACGATGCTGTTTCCAGCGAGTTTCGCCAGTTGCGTCTTCGGTATTCCGGCAGACAGAAGTATGTCAATATCGGACTCGTCAACGTCCATAATTCTAAACAACTCACGCTCCGTAAAACGACGGATGCAGACGATACGACCGTCATACTCAAGTACGCCCATCTGTTTATGACCGCCTTTCGGCTCTGTGATGTTTCTGGCTCTGTCGTGACCGGTTGTCAGTGTAGAGAAGCATCCGTCCTTGTCGCCGTTCAAGAGGTACTGTTCTTTCACTTTCAGACCCTCTCGCTCGCTCCGTAATGTAGGTGCTACCTCCGCATACTCACGCGGTTCTCTGCAAGCGTAGAAATCCTCGATGATGCTCTTCTCCACCGGCTCGTACTCTTCCTTGACGTAGTTCTGGGTGTTGTCGCGCTTACCAGCCGTCACACAGTTGGCTACCTCCACCTCTGGGCGATGCACTATCTCGCCTTTGGAGTCGCGTACCCATCCGAGAACTGAACGCTCGACGAGCATATTGTCTTTTGCCACGCTTGTGATAGCACCGCAGATGTCACCGCCCTCTTCAAGGCGTTGCTGGTGTTCGCTACCGTGCCAGTCGCCATCGGAACGCCCTCTTATGGCAGCGATGTTGACCCTTGTCTCAATGACGTGGTTGTTGTCTTGGTATGCACTCGCTTTGACGGTCGGGAACACATCGACGATGTTTCCTCTGTTGTAGCCGTGAGGACTGGTGATAATCTTCGGCTCTCTGTTACCGCCGTTGCAAGTGTCGAGTGTCGGTGCGATGCCCTCTGGGTCGTACACGCGACCGGCTTGAGGGTTTCCGTCATACAGATTGCCTACCACCTCCACAGCGTCCTCCGCTATGAAATTGTCGGTCTTTCTGCCACCCTCGTGAGTTGTGATGCAGTTGGCGGTCTCTGATTCTTCGGTTTTCGGCGAGAAGACAAATCCGTTGCCTCGACCACGTTCCTTGAGCGTACTCTTGAGCAATCCAGCCACTCTGTCGGCAGAGAGGTAGTAACGCTCATCGACATCCTGCTCCAGAACATCCTTGAGTCTCTTCTCCAGAGCAAACGGCTCTGGAAAGTGGTAGCCGTCCACCTCCTCACTCGTGGCGACGAGGAACAGACGCTCGCGGTTCTGCGGAACTCCGTACTGCTTTGCGTTCATTATCTTGGTGTGACACTTGTAGCCGAAGCCTCGCAAGAGGTCTTGGAATCTGTTGAACTCACCGATGAACCTTGCACCGACGATGTTCGCAACATTCTCCAGAAGAATATATCTTGGATGCTTTACGGCGAGGCAGCGGTCTATGCTCCAGATAACGGCAGACGCAGCGTCAGTTCCCTCCGTCATACCCTTGAGTTTGCCAGCGGCGCTGACGCTCTGACAAGGCGACGACCACGTCAGGATGTCAAAATCCGGAACTGTACTCCAGTCAATAGCCGTGATGTCTCCATAGGACTTGATGTCTGGATGGAGAGCGTCGTGTGCGATG
>VIKC01044043.1_pt1 | contig 10616 bp, 17 predicted proteins | sample 4699981 | NCBI WGS metagenome assembly VIKC01 (sample SAMN08893020, study PRJNA449175) | gut metagenome | isolation source: rumen sample fed with green roughage | place: India: Nagpur | reverse complement strand
AAAACAATGCAATTTTACCGATGAAGAATTAGAGTGCTTTAATCTAAAAGCAAAAGACAAAACTAATACTCAAATATGTGATGAGTTAAAAATGTCGCCTTCAAAGGTTTCAGCATTAATGAGAAAAATAAGAGCCAAGATATTCAGAATATCTGGTTGGGAGGTTTAATATGTGCGATTTTAATAAATGTCCTTATGCACCTGAAATACATACCACAAAAGAATGGTTAGAGATACCAGACAAAATATCAGCAAGAGGTAAATTCTATGTAGTTGAAGATTACCGTACTGACGAAAGAGGTAATATTCCACGGTTTAAGTTTGGTGACGGTAAAACGCTTGTTTCAAAACTGTTATTTTGCACGGCAGCAATTACTGAAAACGATGTTGAGGGTTGGGATGATAATGCAAAAAACTAACAGTTTTTTGAAAGATTATTAACACCTTTGTTGTTCTTTTCATACATTTTCTTGACAAAAACTCCGCAAGTCGGAGTTTTTGTTTTGTGGTAATATATAACTACAAAGGAGGAAGTGTAATATGGGAAACAACTTTATGAACGGTATGTATCCGTACCAAAACCCTTATATGCCCAAACCAACTAATTCCGGAATAAATTGGGTTCAAGGTGTAGAAGGGGCAAAAGCATTTAATATGCAACCGAAGGAAAGCGTTGTATTGTTAGACAGTGAAACTGACAATATCTTCTACATCAAACTATGTGATGATATTGGGCGATGTACTTTGAGGATTTTTGAATATTCAGAAGTCTCCAACAAAATGTCTAACAATGTGGATATGACCGAGTATGTTAAGCGGTCTGAGCTTGAATCCTTGCTGAATGAAATGTTAGGAGGTACAAAGGATGAACAGCCTGTACAGAGAACTACATACTAGCCAGCAACCGAACTTTATTGACGGGATAAACCAAATACTTCAGCAAAACCCACAGTTGAAATCTATTATCAACATGGTTAAAAGTGGTGGCAATCCCAAACAAATGTTTTATGAAATGGCTAAGTTAAAGGGAGTTGACCCTAATTCAATACTTTCTTCTTTTAAGTAAATACCGATTACCCTTGGGGTAACCGCTAACCTTAAAAAGTTAAAGGAGGAAAAAATTATGTCAATGGACAGTGGTCTTTCAGCAAGCGATGTTGCTATGCTGAACAATGGTGGTTTTGGTGACGGAAACGCATTTATGTGGATTTTCGCACTACTTATTTTAGCAAACGGTGGTTTTGGTAATTGGGGTGGAAATGGTAATGGAAACTCAAATGCAATCCAGAACGATATAAACAGAGGTTTTGACAACCAGAATTTACAGGCACAGACAAGGGATATTTTGAGTGCGGTAAACAACGGTACTGCTCAGACAGTAGCAGCAACAAACCAGACATTCCATGATAACCTTATGGCTATGCAGGGACTGTACAATGAAACACAGAGAGACATTGCAGGACTGGCAGTAGGACAGGCAAATGCACTTGCAAACGCAAATGAGTGTTGCTGTGCTACAAAACAGTTGATAATGCAGAACAACTATGACGGTGCAATCCGTGATGCTAACACAAACGCAAACATCACCGCACAGATTCAGTCAGTAAAGGATATGATTGCACAGAACAAGATTGAAACACTTCAGGCACAGGTTAGTCAGTTACAGTTACAGGCAGCAACTTGTGGTGTTATGAGATTTCCTAACAGTTGGAGTTACGATGCCGGATTATTCCCTCCTGTATCAGTAGCTACCGCAACGAGATGAGGATAAATTATGACAGTAGAAGAGATTTATAGTAAAATTGCTGGACATATGGTTAAGGGAATGATGATACACAGTCAAATGGCAGACTATTACCGTTTTCTTAATTTAGATGGTTATTCGTGTTGTCACGAATACCACTTCTTGAAGGAATCAAAAAGTTACCGAGAAATGTCTAACAGATACATTAAAGAACACAATAAACTCATTCCAGAGATACCGATTGATACTCCCCATGTAATTCCGGAAGGTTGGTACAAACACACAAGACAGGATATAGATGGTGCAACAGTTAAGACCGGAGTTAAAAACGGTTTAGATACGTGGGTAAACTGGGAAAAAGAAACAAAGTCGTTATATGAGGATATGTATAACGAACTGCTTGACATTGGCGAGATTTGTGATACAATGATAGTGAGAGAACTGATTTGTGATGTTGATGTGGAACTCTCAAAAGCAGAAAAATATCAACTTAACAAGGAGTTTATCGGTTATGACATTGGGACAATAGTGTCAGAGCAGAAACACAAAAAGGAGAAGTACCTCAACAAAATAAAGGAGGTATGACTTATGACAATGAAGGAAATATTGATTGCGATAATCAGCTCGGGTTTACTTTCGGGTGTTTTAGCAACAGTAGTTACTACTATATCAAATAAAAAAACGAAAGAGCGTGAAGATGACAAAAACCTAAAAATCGGTTTACGACTTGTCCTGCTTTACACTTTAAAACGAGATGGTAGAGATGCAATTCAAAAAGGCGAAATCTCAAAAGAAGATTATGAAGCTTTTTTAGCATCATACAATGCGTACAAGGCACTTGACGGTGACGGTTGGGCAGATAAAGTATTCAACCAGGTTGGTGCATTACCTGTTAAACTTGATGATTAAGCAGATTACAATTTCTTATTCATAGCGACATTTGAAGACCTTTGAGTTAAAACCTGATGTTTAATAGCATCGGGTTTTAACTTTTTTTATGTCAAAAAATCCTAAATTGACACTTGACAACATAATCATTATGTGTTAATATATACTTGTAAACATTAAAACATAATAATATATGAAAGGAGTATACATGATAACGATAAACATAGCGGAAAGTAAACAACTTGATAGCAAATTTAGTGCGTTTGTATCATTTCCTTACAATTCGGAAATAGTCAACGCAATAAAGAACTTCCCGTACAACAACAGACGGTATGATAAAGATAATACCACTTGGGAGTTGTCAGTTGATAAAGTTCCGCAATTCGTTAAGGGAATGTCCAATTATGAAATCAAACTTACTGGCAATTTAAGTGAGTTGAATAAGAAGGAAAAGAAAATTGAACTACCCGAGGGATTTGAATTTAAAACAAAACCGTTTGAGCATCAGATTACAGGTATCGAGTACGGTTTAGGTCACAATCGTTGGTTTTTAGGTGACGAACAGGGTTTGGGAAAAACTAAAACCGTAATTGATTTAGCAGTAATCAGAAAAATGTTATACGGTTATAAACACTGTCTTATTGTTTGTGGTGTTAACACATTGAAGTGGAACTGGGTTAATGAAATTCATACACACTCAAATGAAGAAGCATACATATTAGGACAAAGACATACAAGGAACGGTATTAAAATCGGAAGTACTAAAGATAAACTTTGCGATTTGGATTTTATGCAAACAATGAAAGGCAACGATGATTTACCTTACTTTATTATAACAAATGTCGAAAGTTTCCGTGATGAAAACATAGCCGTTGCAATTCAGAATTTGTGTAAAAACGGGATAATAAATATGTGTGCGGCAGATGAAATGCACAAAATGAAGAATCCTACCGCACAACAAACAAAGGGTTTCCTTAAGTGCAATCCTGAAATCAAAGTCGGTATGACAGGAACACCACTTATGAACTGTCCACTTGACTTATATGTCTTACTGAAATGGTTGGGTGTTGAAAGTCACGCATTCTATTCATTCAAGAACCACTATTGCGTAATGGGTGGCTACGGTGGATATGAAATAGTCGGTTACAAGAACATGGAACAGTTGACAACACAAGTGCGTGATATAATGATTAGACGACTTAAAGCCGATGTACTTGACTTGCCCGAAAAAATTTATGTCGATGAATATGTCGAAATGGAAGGCAAACAAGGAGTACTGTATAAAGAAGTAAAGTCCGGTATCAAAACCGCACTTGCAAATGGTGAAATAAATCTTGACAATCCATTATCGTCACTCATTAGGTTACGACAAGTTACAGGATATCCCGGTATCTTATCAAGTGTAACCGACAGTGCAAAATTAGACCGAATGGTTGACTTAACAGAAGAAGCGTTATCAAGTGGACAAAAAGTAATTATATTCAGTAATTGGACACAAATGACCGATGAAATTAGTGCAAGGTTTGACAAGTTGGGAATAAAAATTTCACAGATTACAGGCGGTACACCAGACGGTCAAAGACAGTTAATCGTTGATAGTTTTCAGAATGAAGATAAAATAAAAGTTTTAGTAGGTACTATCGGTGCGATGGGAACAGGTTTAACATTGACAGCAGCAACTGTTGTAATATTCGTTGATGAGCCGTGGAATAAAGCATTGTACGACCAGGCGGTTGATAGGTGTCACCGTATCGGTCAGAAAAACAATATTACGATTTATAACCTACTAACCAAAGGCACAATTGATGAGAGAATACATAACTTAATTTATAAGAAAGGAGCTATGAGTGATGCGATTATTGATGGAAGGATAGTCGGTGATAAAACCGCAATACTTAATTACTTAATTAGTTAAGCGAGCATTAGCGATTTGACGAGCTCCACATTTTACGAAAGGAATGGTATATTTATATGAAAAATGACAAAAAGTACAGCGTAACCGAAATTTGTGAAAAGCTGAACATATCGGCATTCACACTCAGACATTGGTATGATTTACAGACCAAACAAATCAAGGACGGTTTAATTGACAAGGAATACTTACCGACACCCGAGCGTGATGTGACGATGAAAGGTCGTCCCAGGTATTGGACTGAAAAACAGTTAAAGGAACTTAAAGATTATCAGTCGTCCATAACTTACGGTCGCAACGGTATCTATGGTGTATATAGCAATCCCAACCATAAAGAAACAAAGAAGTATAAAAACTCTTTGACAAATGGTTAAGATTGTGATATAATAAATAATGTAACCAAAAACACACCAAAATACGAAAGGAGAATTCGCATGGAATTAACAGAATTAATTGATGAATTTGGTGAGCAGAAAGCTGAACTTGACAGTATCAAAAAGTTGGTTGATGCCAACAACAAAGTAATTAAGTCAAGACTTACAGAATTACAGTTGTCAAAAGCATCATCGAGCAAGTACACAGTAACACTTAGCACAGTAACTTCAGAAAGTTTTGATGAGCCGAAGTTAGTTGAAAAGTTGAAAGCATTAGGTAACACCGACTGTATCAAAACGGTTGAAGTTCCGGACATGAATGCTATTGAAAATGCGATTTACAATGGCAAACTCAATGCGTCTGAACTTGCAGACTGCAAAGTAACCAACACAACGCAGAGACTGACTATAAAGAAGAACAAGGGGTGATTACATGGCATCAGAGTTTAAAACCGTATCAATCAAACTCACATCAAGGGCAAGTGTATGTATAGAAAAGAACTACTACACTTTTGAAGCATCAATCGAAAAAGTATGTCCACCGGACTATACTCTTGATGAGTATAATCAGGCTAAAGCTGACTTATGGAATGAAGTCAACGAAGAAGTTGATAATCAGGTTGAAGATATTGTCAACTTATGCAAAAACAAAAAATAACCTTTGCAATTTTCAATTCCTTATGATATAATACACACATAAGTGAATGAAAACACTTTTCCTCAATCGGTTATGACGGGCGACCGATTAAGGTCAAACTGAATACGATTGAGGACTTATATCCAACCATATTTGTAGCCCGTCACTACGAATTGGTTGGATATATTTTTCGGAGGAGTTATGGTTAATCCTGATAATTACATTGTAATACAAGGTTGGATGATAAGTGACTTACAACTAAAAGGAAATGACTTGTTAGTTTATGCTATCATATATGGTTTTACGCAAGACGGTGTTCATAAGTTTATCGGAAGTTTACAATATTTAGCGGATTGGTGTAACGGTTATACTTCGGGTATACAAAAAAACTTAGCAAACTTGGTTGAACAGGGATTACTAATAAAAGAGAGTTATACTGAAAATCATGTTACGCATTGTTCTTACAGGGTGGTAACAAGTGGTAGTCAGCAAAAAAGTGTGACCGTACCACTGAGTGGTACGCCCATACAACTGAGTGGTACGTATAATAAAAATATAAAAAATAAAGATATTGTATCTAAAGATACAATATCAGACACCACACCAGATGTAGTTTCGCCTGAAAAATCGAAACGAAAGAACTTGTTTCAGAAATGTGTAGACATGATACATGAATATACGAATGAAACAAAATTGCAAGATGCACTTGTTCAGTATTTAGAGTTGATGCTTGAAAAAGCAAGAACTGAATGTAAACCGTTGTATGCTAATCAGTTCAAAGGAATGTTGAATAAGTTAGATGAGTTGGTTGCAAACGGTGACGGTACACATTTAGATATAGTAAATCAGTCTATTATGAAAAGTTATGTTGGCTTTTTCCCGGCAAATAAAAATGTGAAATCGAATTATCAGCCGGATACAAATAAAGCACCACAACACTTGGCGGGTGAAAAAGCAAAAAACGAAGACGGTACGTTAATGAGGTATTAGAATGAAAATTGAAAACTGTATGTATAAGGAAGTTTGCGAAGATGAATGTTCGACCATTTGTAAAAGATACGGGGTTACGAAATTCATGTTACAGAACAGTAACATACCGAAAACTAAATGGGGCATAAACCCATTGACACCAGAGAAATGTGACATAAAAGCATTTGAACAGTTGGCAGAGATACGAAACAACATAGTGGATTTCGTAAAGTCGGGTAAAAATTTGTACTTGTACTCACCAATATGTGGGAACGGTAAAACAACATGGTCTATAAAATTGATGTTGCAATACTTCAACGATGTTTGGGAAGGTAACGGTTTTCGTGAACGAGGTGTGTTCATGCCTGTGTCTGAATTTTTGTACAAGTGCAAGGCTGAAATATCGAACCCAACAGGTGAGTTCACAAAATTAAAGAATGATATATTAAATGTCGATTTAGTGATTTGGGACGATATTGCTTGTAGTAAAATGTCAGATTACGATTACAATATGTTGTTAGCATTCATCGACCACAGAGTTGTTCAAGAGAAGTCTAACATATTTAACGGTAACATACCACCGCAAAAGCTAGATGAGTATGTCGGTAAAAAGTTGGCAAGCCGAATAAACGGTAGCGTGAAAATCGAACTGAAGGGTGGTGATAACAGATGGTAGAACTTCAAATACTTTGCAAAGTTCTGAATACAAAGGACTATTCGATAATTGAGAACAATTACTTGACGGAAGAGTTTTTCCCAACTTACCGTGAAGAGTATTCATATATAAAATCGCACTACGAAGAGTACAAAAATGTACCAGACATCGAAACATTCATAACAAAGTTTCCGGAGTTTGAGCGTGTTGAAGTAAACGAAACGGACAGGTATTTAGTAAACACGATACGAGAAGAGCGATTGTACACAATGTCAGTTCCCGTGATAAAAAAGGCAGCGGAACTGTTGAAAGCAGATGCAAATGAAGCGGGTCGGTACATTCAAGCCGAAATGTCAAATCTCGTACCGAACTATGAAATACAGAGTTGTGACATAATACATTCAAAGGAAAGGTTCGACACATTCAAAGACAAACTTGAAAACAAAGACAAGTGGTTTATACCGACAGGTTTTGAAGAACTTGATGATGCGTTGGGTGGTGGAGCACAATGTGGTGAAGAACTTATAGTGGTTGTTGCACGAACAGGTAACTGTAAGTCATGGGTAATAACCAAAATCGCACAACACTCTTGGTTAATCGGTAAAACGCCCGGGTATATGTCACCAGAAATGTCAGGAACGAAAATCGGTTACAGGTTCGATACCGTCAATAGCCATTTTTCAAATTCAGGCTTAAATCGTGGTGATACATACAGGGTAAACACACAAGAATATGAAAGTTACATAGATGAACTGAATACAAAACAGAACAGTTTTTATGTCACTACACCGAGAGACTTTAATAACAAGGTAACGGTAACGAAACTGAAGAATTGGGTTAAGTCAAGTAAAATTGATGTACTGTTTATAGATGGTATTACATACTTGTCAGATGAACGATACAAGAACGGTGACAACAAGACAACATCGTTGACGAACATTAGCGAAGACTTGATGCAATTAAGTTGTGAACTTCACATTCCTATATATGTCGTAGTACAGTCTAACCGTGGTGGTGTTGACAAAGACGCACCGGACTTGGAAGATATTCGTGACAGTGACGGTATAGCACACAATGCGACAAGGGTAATATCGGTAAAGCATAAAGATGAGTACTTGTCGATGATTATAAAGAAGAACCGTGAATATAAGACCGGAGTTAAAATCGAGTATTTAGCTGATATTGATACAGGCGAATATACTTATGTTGAAAGTGGCGAAGATGTAAACGAAGAAGTGGAAGAAAAACCGAAAAAAGAAAAGTCAGATAAAAAGAAGGTGGTATTTTGACGGTAACGGTAAACGGTACACAAGTTGTTGCCGATGTGTACGAAGTTATAGACAAACTGAAAACGGTGTTGGCTATGAATGGTGTGCCACGTTTTTACAAGACAATACGCACACCGAGAAACTTAATGACTTGTTGTCCGTTTCATAAGGAGGGACAAGAGCGAAAACCGAGTTTTGGCATACATGAAGAAACAGGTCAGTGCCATTGTTTCAGTTGTGGTTGGGTTGGTAATATAGCAGAAATGATTTCACTGTGTTTTGGTAAAGATGACCTCGGTTATTACGGTGGTAAGTGGTTAATCCAAAACTTTATGTCAATATCGTTTAGCGAACGACCAGCAATCGACTTAAATTTTAATCGTGGTGCAAATGTACTACCACCAAACGTAAAACCGTTATATGTGACTGACGCTGAACTTGATAGTTACCGATACACTCACCCTTATATGTATAAAAGGAAAATGACCGATGAAGTTATTGAGATGTTTGACATTGGGTATGATAAAAATACAGATTGTATCACTTTCCCTGTTCGTGATATTAACGGTAACACTCTATTCATTGCTCGCAGAAGTGTTAAGACAAAGTTTTTCAATTATCCGTCACAAGTAGAAAAACCCGTGTACGGTATTTACGAGATAAATAGAGAGTTGAAACAAGTTGAAGCCGAGTACGATACATTAGATTATGATGTTCGTATGGACGAAATTATAATCTGTGAAAGTATGATAGATGCAATAACTTGTTGGGTATATGGAAAGTATGCGGTTGCGTTAAACGGTTTGGGGACAGAGTATCAGTTCAAACAGTTAAGGAATTTACCATGTAGGCAATTCATATTAGGAACTGATAAAGATGACGCAGGAATGCGAGCAAGAAGAATATTGAAATTGGCATTGAAAGATAAACTTGTTTTTGAGTTTGACTATAACAGTTATCCTGAACACGCAAAAGACATAAACGATATGAGTAAGGAAGAATTCGATAATTTGAAGGTTATTTTTTAATATGTATTGACAAAATATAGTTTATATGATACACTATATATAGTTTAAAAAGTAAACATTATTTATATCGGAGGTGTGTTATGAAATCATCATTTAAAGAAGTAGCAGTAAGTATTGCATTACTCATTATAATAGCAAGTATACTGATACTTGTTGGTTTAACGGGGGCAGTAGACGTTAATCAGATGACAATATCTGAAAGCATACCAAAAACGATTGTGGTTGTGGCGGTAATGTTTATTGCTGTAATTGTTATGGTAAAGTGTAGTGATGAAAGGACGGAATATGACAAATTATGAGAGACACCGTTATAGTACAAGGTTTAAATGACAAACTGAATAAAGCCATATATGATAGTGACCTTTCCTTAAACGAGATATGTGAAAGAGCGAAGATATCAAGACATCAGTTATGGGAATACAGATATTATGCAGTAACACCAAGTGCATTAGTATTAGCAAGATTAGCAGTTGTACTGAATATAAGCACAGACTATCTGTTAGGCATAAGCACAAAGAAGGAGTTGACCGCATGAACACTGAAACAAGAGTACATGAATATCACTTAAGAACATCAAATAGGGCTTGTGGACAGACAGCTCAGGCGATTTATACAAGAGCCTACAACGCAGGCAAGACCGATGCAATCAAGGAATTTGTGCAAAAAGTAAAAGATGATATTGACAGATTACCCCGTAAAGTTGGCCGTATTCATATAACTGATGTGGATATAATTTTGTCGTATCGTATGAAGGAGATACTTGAACAATAATCAAAAACACGGGAACGATAAACGATTGTGGTGAAGGTTTAATAGGCATATGAGTGCTTATTCATGTTTATATCCGATGTACGAGGAGTTTATCAACGGGAGATGCTTCCATGTGTGGTTGGGTAGTGAGGTTTCGCACTAAAGCATTATAGGAGGAATGATATGGCAAAGATAATATGTCCTAATTGTGGGGAAGTATCCCGGTATTATCTTACAGAGCATGTAAGACGGGGATTAATATATGACATAAATGGAAGTCCGCAAGGGCAGACGGAAGATGAAGTATTTTATATGGGTAAATCATATAGATGTCTAAATTGTGGTTCAAAGGTTAGAATTGAATTGAGAGGTGATATAGATGGCAAAGATA
>VIKC01001507.1_pt1 | contig 10670 bp, 12 predicted proteins | sample 4699981 | NCBI WGS metagenome assembly VIKC01 (sample SAMN08893020, study PRJNA449175) | gut metagenome | isolation source: rumen sample fed with green roughage | place: India: Nagpur | reverse complement strand
TATCTCTGTCAGGACACCGCGCTTGTATTCCTCTTTTGTCTTGAGCTTTACGGTCTTGCCCTTCCAGGTCGTGCCGGCTTTCATTCCAAAATGATTATGATATGTCTTTGCAAGAAGAGAAGTGCCTGCTGCCCCTTCCACTATTGCCTGAGCGATAGCCGTTGAGCATATAGGGTAACCGCGCTTTGTTGCCTCGGCTCTGATCAGCGGACCGATGTATGATATAAATGCTTTTGCTTCGGATTCCGTATATTTTGCCATTTTATCGCCTCAATTCCTCAAACCTCTTATCATATAGCTCCGGCTCAAATGCCATCAGAAACGACCTTACATCCATCGAGAGCTTCGTGTCATTAAATATCAGCTTGTCATTCATTGCCGATACCCAGGCATTATCTAATAATATTCCGATAAGCATATCGTATTTTTCTGCTTTATCCATACTTAAATCCCCAATGATGCAAGGACATACCCTATAATGCCCGCGATCAAGGCCCCGGCGACCGCCCAGACCAACTTATCCCAGTTCTGCGCGGGCTTTTGCTCGATAGCTTCCAAGCGTTCCCCGAATTTAGCTTGCTCCTTGACCATATTACCCATATTTGCCGCTAACTCTTTCACGGATATGGTAAGTTCGGTCATTTGTCCGACGGCGTCTTCAAGCTTTGTAAGGCGTTTGTTCTGACGCTCGTCTTCAGCTTCAATTCTTCGGGCGAACTCGTCGTGAAATTCTCTTGTCACATATTCGTCAGTCATTATCGTTCCCCTTAACAGCCTTCTGGTCTATCCACGCTTCACAGAACGCATAAATAGAAGCGGATATCACAGTCAGGACGCTGCCGATGATTGCGAGCGTCTGATTGCCCGCTATAATACCCGATATCCCCGTCCCAAGTGAAGCAAGCCCCGCTGCGACACATATCCAAAACTTCCTTGACGTCAATTTATCCTTCATTTTCTTTAGTTTCCTTCCTTGCTGCCTTCTTCTTTATCCACCAGATCGCAAAAGTTATAACCGCTTCGCCCGTGAATAACTGAAAAACGCACTCGATAAGGGTATCGGGTACGCTCTGGAATACGCAGTATACAATAATCATTGTAAGGGTGAACAGTCCAAGAAAGACTGAACACCCTATAAGGATTTTGTCTATGGTGTTCATTATTCAGCCTGTTCGGTCTGTGGATGCGATATTCTCTCGGAATACGTTGTTCCGTTATAAGATACCACGGCAAGGTTAGCCGAATATACTAACTGAACGACACCCTCTATAACGCTTTCGGTGTTCCATAGTGTTTTACACCTATCGTGGAAACCGACGATTGCTTTGGTAAGGTCGGTATACTCTGTTACCTTGTCTAACTGCAAACTCCCATTTGATGAATGAATAACATAATACTTGTAGTTCATTTATTTTTCCTCCTTTTATTTGAATGGGTACATAATTACAAAAGGATACCAACAATCTGCTGAACCGCCCCTAACTCCAAGTGTTGTACCTGATACCATTACTTCCATAAGGTTTTTAGGATCAGAAATACCCGATTTATTTGTTGCTGTTATTATCTGAATTGACGGTATAAGTATCTCTGGTAAACTCGTAACTATATTTGTAAATGATTGTCCTTGCGGTTTTAACTCTATATCTATTGATCTTATCGCGAGGGTGATATAACAAAATTTGCCCTGCTTATAAACTTTACTAACGTGTGTATTTATTTCATAATGTGTTTGAGTAGTATTAAAAGTTACAGCCGATGATATATCTTTAAGGTCTGTTATATCCGTCAACTCCCTATTGGTCATGGCATAAGGCTGATAGGTATCGTCGGGATCGGATGCAAGGCGGATCATGGGTTTGAATACTAAACCATCTGCATTTGTTCCTGCAAAAATAATTATCTGATATTGGAATTGTCCGTAATTCGCATCATTACTATATCCAGGATAATAAACATCTGCTCCTTCACCAAAATCATGCGCACTTATAGTATGAGCATTTGTAGTTTGATTTCCTATTCGTAGCTTTAGTTCGTATTTAATATCGCTTCCACCTATTGGACATCCCGTTATACGCAACGTTGTTTTTTCGGGAAATGGTATATTTGCACCTATATCATTAGAACGTAAATTGATGAATGCGTTCCCCGCTCCTGCGATTCCCGATGTTGAAACGCTTATAACACGCCCCTTTTCATCTTTATTTATTGTGAATGTGACACCATTGTCTGTTGTAGTTGTTGCCGTAATATTTAAGAAGTTCTTTGCCCCATTCTGCCCCATTACCTCAAACGCGTCAATAACATCGCTTGCGGTCGCCATTTTATTACTACTTGATGCAGCAGACGGGATTTTTTCTTCGATAGCCGTAACGCTGGAAGCCGTCGCAAAGTCTGACGCCTTGCTTCCGCTGTCAGTCAGATTACCATTCGCATCAAGTCCCGCAAAGTCACCCGAAGTCGCGCCCGATACTTTATCAGCCTTACCCGTGATATTAGGAATGTCATCTGTATAAGCTACTTCTTCCCAATCTGACCACACATCTGTAAGACCGCGGTTACCAACACGGAAAAACTTCCGAATATATTTTTCATCGGGACTACTCGAAGTATAGCCAAGAACAAGTTCTTGAAATACTGTATTTGTAACATCATCGAATCTCCGAACAGCCATACTTAAAGACATAGCGTTCTTACTCGGTATGCCTGTCGGCGCATCGCTGAATTTTGTACTCGCATCACCTTTATAATAATAGTTGCCTATATTGAAGGTTTTTAACTCCGTCCACGTCGATATATCAGTCACGCCTTTAAGCGATACAAAGTCACCTGTTGCGGCGTGTGCTGCCACATAAGCTGCAATACCGCCAGCGTTTGCGACCGCGTTCGTGCTGTCATAAACGGCTTTTGTCATATCGCCCGATCCCGTTCCGTCTTGTCCGTTCGTGACAGTAAAGGTCGTTGACTGTCCATTTGTAAACAGAATAGTATAAGTGTCTACAAGTCCAGCCGTTCCCGTTTTTGTTATGCTGACTATTCCGTTACCAGCGGGGCCTTCGGGGCCTTCTTCGCCTTGTACGCCCTGCGCTCCCTTCAAGCCGTGAAAAGCCAGCTCAAAAGTCGGTGCGGCCGCCGTTCCGCCTTCTGTAACGTCTACTGTCGGCGTTGCGCTGGATGTAGCGTCAGCCGTTGCCGTCATAGATATATCGGGTGTCGCTCCCGGATCGCCGTCGTCACCTTTTTCGCCCTTCGGAATACCAAAGTTAAACACGGCATTGATATTATCGCCCGTGTTCGTGACTGTCGCATTATCACCCGCGTCAAGTGTTGTTGTCGTTCCGATCGTGATAGAAGTACCTGCTGCCACGTCCGAATCTACATACTGTCCCTGCGCGACGTCATAATAAAACCAGTGGCCATTCGGGCCGATATAAGGGAAGTTCTCGTTTATAGCTTGTGCAGTTTCCAGAAGTTCTTCGATAACCTGATACTCGCTTGTGGACATTTCTGTATCTGTCGGAAGTGCGGAAGGCTGAACATCAAGGAAAAAGACAAAAGTACCCGTTCTGTTATCGCTTTCGGTGATTACAAACTGAACAAAAACACGCCCAGCGACTACCGACATTTGATTTGTCAGGTCAGCCGTGACAGTATTTCCGCTTAATGTAGCGTCATACATAAAGCCGTTTCCGTCGGGCTTTTTGCCTTGTATGATAGCCGTCGCCCCTGCTGCGGGTGTATAAGCCGTGTCCCCGTCGTACAGTTTCGCAACTATACGGCCTTCACCTACGTCATACTGATCGCATTTAACCAAGATCGGCCCGCTGTTGGGTATTAAATTCAAATTGATAGTCTGCACTATTGACATTGTTTTTCTCCTTTAGCTTACGCATATCCCATTTATAAATGTGGCTGACTGATTCGCCGATTTCGTTCCCGTGAATCCCTGATTGTACCCCGTTGTATTCGTGTTATATACATATATGCTTCCGCGATATATCCATAAAACATTCCCGGACGCACGAAGCAAAACGCCGTCGTCGCCCTCGACATTTATATCCCCGCCAGAATGTAGATTCAAAGTATAATCGGGTAATAGGTCAATTCTTGAACCGCTTTCGATACTTACGCGGGTAGTAGCGACAAGTCCTAAATTTACATTGTTGTCGAATACATATCCGTTCCCGGTCGCATCTATAAAAATCGGCGTCCCGAGCATTTCCATTCCGCCAGAATTTAATGCTGCTATCGTTCCATATTCTGTGTTATTCTTTCCGTAAGAACATATTCCCGAAGATATCTCACAATAACGGCCGTCATTTGCTGATATCTTAATCGTTCCGCCCGTTATGGACGCGTTCGTTAAGTTTGCCCCGGTCGCAGTTATTACGCCCGAACTATTCATACTTGAATTGCTGGCGTTCCATACCATAGCGGTCGCGTCAGCCTTGAATATGATATTATTGTTATTGTCGTAAACTGTAATACTCGGAACGTTTGTCCCGCCGATTACAAGCTTTCCGTCAAGCGTCCACGCTTGCGTATATGGGCCATTCCATCCCGTGCTCGAGAATCCGATACCATTAGTATTAAGCCTTAATACATTACCTGAGCTCGCCGTTGCTGTTGTGGACATACATAAAAGATCTGTCCATTCACCATCAGCATTCTTTAATGCCCTTATTACTCCACCATCACCCGTGAGCCAGGCGGTCGCATTATCGATTTCTTCCTGGAGCTCATTTGAAAGCTTGCCGAAATTCTTCTGCGTAGCATTCGCAAGTCCTTGTATGGCATTGTTTGTGTCGCTGATCGTGGTCGCAAGGTCGCTCCGGACTGTGCCAATCTCGATGCTGTCATACCTATCAGCAAGGACATTATAGACAGTCTTAACGACCTGAGCCGTTGTATCAATTCCGAGCTCTTCAAACCTTATAGCAATCTCATCGCACAATTTGACGTGCTGGAGCGGAGCAATGTCCTTATATTCTTCCGTGTCCGCAAGATGCACGAATGAAACTTTAATACTAACATCCGGGATACCTATTCCCGATTGATTTACATATGCCTGAGCCTTCGCCCTAAGCTGAGCTTCTGTTGGTGCTTCTTCAAAACTGCTCGAAAAGTCATATACTATTGTGCGCTTGTAAGGATAACTGCTCGCGGCCGCACTCTCGACCACTTTCTCCGGAAGGGTGACAATGTTACCGCCTTCGGAATCCACCCAAAACGGACAGATACCGGTTATCACGTTCGCGATGTTTTCCTCTTGATTGAGGTCTGTAATATTCTTGCCGTATCGAAGCGTATATGTCGGTGTCGTGACGCCTCTGTGAGCGTGCAGTTTGACTGTGTAACCGTCCCATTCGTACTCACCGCCGAATTGATCCAGGACACTTCCTTCTATCCCGCCTAAGCGCGATCTGATGCTTGCCGGAGCCGTTTGTGTGTAGCTGGATACGGTCGTTACGTCTGTCCAGAACGTAAACGGACACGTTTCAGCAGCATTATTCTTCAATCCCTGCAAAGTGTTATTACAAGCCGATGCGCTTGCCGTGATGCTAAACGGCATCGCTGGAATGTGGCTTAACTGATAGCTGATATGCTGAGCATATACGCTATATTTTCCATTTATCGGCTTTGTTATCTTATATACCCTAAACGGCTGCAATGTCCCGCCGTCATAAGGGATAACGCCGATAATCGAGCTCATCTCGATAGCCGATGCGTGTAATCCCGTTTCTGGAAATTCCATCTCGAGCTCATATTGTCCGTTGCGCTGCTCTGTGACCTTACAAGAAATGGCATCAGATAAGCGTCCGATGCCATTAGTTGTGAATGTATTTGATGTTTTATCGAATAGGATAGGCTTCATAGAATCCACCAACGAGGCGTGATGATCAGCTTCGTTATGCTTGTAAAAGAAATGTTATTACTTCCCGGATCAAGCTGAGGGAATGCCCCATTAGTGAGCGTGATCGTGTTATTCTTATTAGTTGCGAGCGTGTCCTTATATGCTTCCATCAGCTCGCAGTCGATATCCGTATATCCGTCAGATCCAGCAATGACAATCGATACGCCGTTAATTGTCAATGTGCCGTCGCCGTATGCACGGATTAACGGAAGCGCGATCTGATCAGTCCAGTTATTAAGCGCGCCTGCTACCGTAAACTCGACACCCTTCTCGCCTTCTTTTAGGAATCTCTGCGGCTTTCTGTCAAATTTCACATCAAATGCGGCCGTATTACGGTCTGACAGATCCACCGAAAGACCGCTCACATATCGAGCCAGGTAAAAAGTATCCGGATTAAAAGTGTCCTCGAGCCGTTTATAACCCGAGGATACCATCCGATTGACAAATGCCCTGATGTTCTTGTGAAGTTGTCCCTTAAGATACAGTCTGTATTTTATCGGGACATTCTGATAACGCCCATTGTCAATGGTCAATGTACCATTTAATCCGGGAATCTTTATCAGCTCGACATCTCTCTCAGGAGCATCAAACATATTAACATTTGCCGCATAAATTCCATAATCTCTGGAATCGCAATTATCATAAACTATATAATCTCTCATGCATATACCGCCTGCTGACTGTAAACTTTCTGATTTATCGTCTCAGCAATAACCTCTGCAAGTGTTCTCTCGTCATATTTCTCAGCACCATAAATATTGATGCTTATTGTTGCATTGTTTGTGGTCCCTGCGTCGCTTCCTTCGCTTATCTCACCGAATCCATTGACATTCACGCCCAGATCCGGACCGGTTAGAGCGCTGAATGATGACATTGTATCCTGGACATCAGCAAGAGCATTCTCGCCAAAATCTTCAAATGCATTATCAAATCCTTCAACACAATACTGACCGATTTTAGCAAATTCCTTTGAAGGAGATGCGATACCGAATATCCATTTAACAACATCAATGAATGACTCGCCCAGGTTAATTACGCTTTGTACGAGATCGCCCCAGGTTTCAGAAATGCCACGCCATAATCCGTCAACCAGGTCATGACCGGCCTGCTTAAGATTATCCACATTATCAATGATGCCCTGTTTGAACATCTGCAAGAGCTGAGCACCAGCTTCAAATATCTTAGGCAGCGCTCTGACAATGGCATTAACAACCGCAACTATGATCTTAGGAATGGCCGCGATTAAATCCGGTAATGCCTTAATCAACCCTTCTGCCAGAGCCATGATAATCTGTAACGATGCATCGATTAGTTTATCGATCATATCCGGCTGAAGTAATCTCTCGGTTAGGCTTACGATGATATTGATAACTGCCGGTATAAGTTCCGGAAGAGCATCGATAATTCCATCAGCCAGCGCAAGTATAATCTCAAGAGCTGCATTGAGAATATTGCTTAATGTACTCGGCTCAAGCAATTTATCAACAATCTTCATAACAATCTCAATTGCTGCCGGTATAAGAATCGGCAATGCTTTAAGAATGCCGTCTGCCAATGTATCTATTATCGTAAGAGCTACATCGATGACTTTATCGATATTATCAACAATAAAATCAGTAAATGCCTGTAAAAGCTCTAATATTGCGGGGAGTATCTGCGGAATTGCATCCATGATACCCATCACAAGTCCCTCAATCAGCTTGAGCCCAGCATCTAACAATGTAGGTAAATTCTCGGTAATAAACTGAGTAAATGCATTGATAATATCAATAACCGCCGTCACGATCATCGGAAGATTATCTAATACTCCATTGACAAGCGTTATCAGAATATCCATACCGGCGCTAATAAGTGTCGGTGCATTGGCAGTTATCTGCTCAACGATCATTGTGATTATCGTTAATGCAAGTGTGACCAGCTCATCCAGATGCTCGTTTATCCCTTCAATGATGAGCGTAAGGATTTCCATTCCGGTGCTTACAAGTGTCGGGAAGTATTCAATAAATGCCTCGGCAAACTGAATGATAAGTAATTGAGCATAGTCTAATAATGCCGGAAGCTCAGCGATCATTCCCTGCAAGATATTTGTGAGGATTTCGAATCCTACATTGATTAAATCAGGATAAGCCTCCTCAAATATGGCGATTATATCATCGAGGATCTCAATTATTACGCTATTACTATTCGCAGTAGACTCAGCAAAAGCATTAAGAATCATCTCGATCGCGTCACCAACTACATATATTAAATCAGGTAACGCATCAAGGAATCCTGTTGTTAATGCCTGTAATAACTGCATCCCGCCCATAAGCAATGTCGGGAGTGTAGCATTTATCAGCTCCGGAATTTTCTCTGTAAGAAGCGGAGCCGCCTTGCCTATAAATTCCCCGATGCTTTCCATCACGATGGATATTCTCGGGATAATATTGTTAATGAGTCCCTCACCCTCATTCTCACCGAATAAGGACAACATTAAGCCATCCATCGCCTCGGTCAGCCCTTCGCCTCGACCGATTGCAGTTATGACATTCGCCCATGCGGCTTTAGTGGCTGCGGCGCTACCTTCAATAGTAGTCATTGCCTCTTTGCCCGTCGTGCCGGCGATGTTCTGCGCTTCCTGGATGCTTTGAATGGCCTGTACTATATCAGCGAATGAATCTATGGAGAGATCTGCACTCTGCCCGATTGATGCGCGGTATGTATTCGCGTCCGCGATCAGGCGCTGCATTTCTTCTTTTGTACCACCATATCCAAGCTTTAAGTTATCAAGCATGGTATAGTTTTGTTTTGCAAAACCTTGAAATGCATTCTGTACTGATTGAAAATCTGAGCCAAATACATTAACATTGTCAGACATTGCCCTCATAGCAACATCTGTGAGCTCTGCGGCCTTATTTACTTCTCCGCCAAGAGAATTGATAAGCGAAGCACTAAATGATGTCGCAGTTTCCATATAATCATTTGCGCTCAATCCAGACGTTTTATAAGCCTGATCAGCAAATGCCTGCAACTTATCGGACGCTTCGCCATATAACTTATCTACTCCACCGACTAACTGCTCATAAGATGCATAGCTTTCGATGGCTGATTTCCCGAGGACAGATACTGCACCCGTAGCAATAGATAAGCCTGCCGTTGCCGCCTTAAATCCCGTAGAGATAACCTGAGCACTCGCTTTTAATGCGCTACCGATAGCAGATGCAATCTTACTGCCTGCACCTTTACCGATAGAAGGAGCCTCTTTTGTAAGCTCGCTGGATGTGGCCTCGCTTATATTCTTGCCGGCCGTCTTCCCTGCGCTTGTTGCCTCTCCGCTTAGTGCCTTTGAGATAGATCCTGTAATGCCTTTGGCTGACGGAATAATCTGCACATATGCTTTCCCCAGGTTTATCCCGCTATCCGCCATAATACAACTCCTTAAATTCTTCGATACTGTCAAAATGTCGTATCTCTGCTTTAACTTTCGGCTTAGTTAGAGACTCATAGATGCTCTCAGGCTTATTTACGCCCTTTTTTGCATCCTTTGTCTGCATCCATATCAGAAGACCGAGCCGATCAGCAATGACAGAGAGTAAAAGTGTCTCAAATGACACCGAGCGCCCGGAAGCCTCTCGCATTATGCGGGAATCCTCCGGCAGACCACTTAAAAGCGCTCCCGCCGTAAGTGGAGAGAGCGCTCTGTAATCCGTGATGTGATAATACTGAGCAAAATCACATATCAATAAATCCTCGGAATCCTGTATTACTGTTCCGAGGGAGAGGAGTTTTTTAATGCTTTAACCTCCTCGATAATGCCTAAGACATCCTCTCTGATAACGTCAGTATCAGCAAGACCATCAGGATCATGCTCTTTTAGGTAATTCATGTAATCATCTTTCTTATCCCTAAAAAGCATATTTACAAGATTGATTGTGCCCTTAAGCTTCTCGCTTGCGTTTTCTGAATCAACGCTCGCCATAATTTCAAGGACATCCCAGCTATCTAAAATCCTCGGATTGACCTCAATCTTGTATCCACTTTTTGTCTTAACCTTAATGTTTTTCATTGCATATACACCCCTCTCTAACTTTATGCGCTGACGCTGAGCTTCTTGATGTACTCGATATGAGTATCACCATTGCTATCAGGATATGCGCTAAGTGTTACCGGCAGACCTACTGCGGAGCCATCAGCATAAGTGATGTCTCCCGAAAGTACAACTGTTGCATCCGGGATAACAACTCTCTTACGGATGTTGCCCTTGTAGATCATATCGATAACGAATGCGAGCTCCGGAACATTCTTAGAATTAGCGTGAATGGTCATACCATTGGTAAGATCTCCGCTAACATTTGAAGCTCCATATACTGCCTTAAGAGCATCCTCATTCATAACTTCAAGCATGGTGAAGCCATAAGTGTCGGGCTTCTCAGTTACCGTATTGAGTACGATATCGCCACCCCATGCCTTTGTATTCTCTGTCGAAGGCGCGTTAGAATTGGTAACGCCATCCTCAGAGATATATCCAACATTTGCGAATGCATCATCAAGAGCCTCAAGAGCCGATGTGGGGAGAGTAGTTCCCAGAGGAGCAACAAATACCGCTCCGCCTTCATACGGCTTACCCGAGGTAACATTCTGAGCATTATTGCTGTTAGCTGCCATAATTAGCCTCCTTAATAATGTGTAATCTGATATACTGCCTGATAACGGTATATCTTAGTTGAATCATCTGTATAGTTATAATCGCTATTGAGAACGACTAAAACGATATCACTCT
>VIKC01000533.1_pt1 | contig 10687 bp, 11 predicted proteins | sample 4699981 | NCBI WGS metagenome assembly VIKC01 (sample SAMN08893020, study PRJNA449175) | gut metagenome | isolation source: rumen sample fed with green roughage | place: India: Nagpur | reverse complement strand
CATCGAATACGTAACCAACAACACAATCCAGATTAACGTAGACCGTACGACTACTCAGGCTCAATATTTCGACCTCGGTTTCGACGTCTACAACCTCAGCAACGACGTTGACTACTACGTGTTCTTCACTGGCGTAAGCAATTCCGGTGTCGTACAGGATGTCTTCATCGACGTTCATACGATTCTCGGCGGAGGAGGCGGTAACGGAGGCGGTGGCGGAGGCGGTACCGAATACAGCCAGGGCTGGGGTATCGTAATCACCAACAACTCTATCTCTGTCAATCCGAATATCATTCCGGACATTTCCAATCTCGCAACTAAGAACGAAGTCTCTCTGGCTATCGCTACGGCAACTGGTGCTCAGATCAATCCTAACTGGAACGAATCGAGTCCTCTCTCCAAGGCGTATATCCAGAACAAGCCTTCTGAGATGTACCTCGTTGGCGGTGAGAACATTGAAATCGATATTGTCGGCGCATCCGCAATAATCAGCGCTTCTGTCTCTGGTGGAGGAGGCGGTGGCGGTGGTACGACATACACCGCAGGTCAGAATATCAGTATCAACAGCCAGAACGTAATCGCTGTTACTGGTCTCGCACAGGCCGACTGGAATTCTTCCACTAGTCCTTCTGAAATCTTGAACAAGCCTGATACCATTTCCATGGAAGTATGGCCTCTCGCAGCCGGCGATAACATAACTATCGAACCTGTAAGCGGTCAGTACGTCATCAGTGCTTCTGTATCGGGCGGTGGAGGCGGCGGAGCTACTTATTCTGCAGGTCAGTACGTTTCTATCGATTCCAACAACGTGATTTCCGTAACCGGTGTACAGCCTGCAGGAACTTATGCGACTGAAACGTATGTCCAGAACTATACGATTCCTGTAGAAGTAGTTGCAACAGCTGCGGCCGCTACTGGAACTAACATTCTTTACGTTGTAACGGGTAGCTAATGAGTAAACTTATATTGAATCCTGATTTAGAAGACGTAATATATAACGGCGAAGCCTGTTCCTTGTATTATAACCAGGAGCAGGTTTGGCCTGTTATTTATCATGTAACAACATCCGGCACTCACGGCACGGTAACGGCCTCGCCTACACAGGGTACTAACGGTACTACTGTTACGTTGAGCAATACTCCTGATTCCGGATATATATTCAGTTCTTATACGTTGACCGGCGCTACGTTGAAGAATTCAAACCAGTTCGACATAAATCGTTCTGATGTTTCCGTAGTAGGTAACTTCATTACTCCTCCGGCTTCCGCAGTTCTGTATAGCGATACTACTCAATATACGACACAGAATACGACAAGAAGCTACAATGTCGCCATACCGTCATACTATCCGTATATAACAATCAAGTTCGACCAGCAGATCCCGCATAACAGTGGTGCTTCTTATCTCGTCAACAACTATCTCAAGATGAACTCTTTCACTATACGACAGTATAATAACGGTACAAATACGGAACCTTGTTATATCGCAAGTAACTCCGGCGTTACGAACGTCAACGCTACGAAGAGAACTAGCGATAGCCTTGCCAGATACTTGTATAAGGGCTCTAGATGGGTAGAACAATGGAATACGTTCAAATATGTCATCCAGTGTTCTAACGGCGCTACATGGTGCTATATTCAGGGTACCAACGGTGCTAACTATTCTCCTGGTGCAAGCAAGGTAACGAGCGTTACAAGCTATCAGACGACACGTAACAGCGGTTCTGTCAATATCTACCTCAAGAACTTCTATATTGCCGGTTTCACTACTCTTGCCGCAGCCAAGGCATACTAAGGAGCTAATATGGACATTTACAAATTCAACAACAGATTGGTAACGATTGGCGGAAAGTTCCTTTCACCAGAAGAATATACAGTAACAGTTTCAACAGTTCAGCACGGTACTGTAACAGCAGTGCCGATGTCTGGCCTGTACGGTACTTCCGTAACTCTTTCTTCAGTAGCCGATTCCGGATATGCGCTCGATTATTATACCGTAAACGGTGAGATGATAGCCGGCGATACGTTTACACTTACAGGCGATGTAACCGTTGGCGCGAGCTTCGTTGCTACTTCAAGCCGCGTAGGTTTCGTATCTGGAACCTGCCAATATACTAGCATGTCATGTCCGGCTTACAGATTGCAGTTCACGGTATTGCCTACCGGCGCTGACAATAGCCAGTACGGTTCTTGCAATAACGGTATCGAAATCAATACCGGTACTGGTTTGTTCTGGGTAACGGATTACAACATAGATTCTTCCGGTAATCTTACTGTAAGCGGAAGGAAGGCGGTCAACGCCACGTCTACTTCTGGTTCTTCCAGTTGGCCTACTCTCGGAAGCAATACTTCTCTGAATTATTATTATCCGTTTAGTGTAGGCGGTGTATCGTCTGAAGGTCATAAATACGGAATCGCCGTTCCTTCTGACGCTATAGCCACCTTGGTATACTACAAGAACTGTGTAGATACAAGTGTTGCCGGTAATACCGTGCAGACAAACAAGACTTATACTGATGTAACTTCTTCTACCTGTGCTTTCATAAATGACACTACTACAGCAAATGCCATGTGGAACCTGGCCAATGATGCCACGGCAACGTATACTTTCTCGAGCTCCATTGTCACATATCCGTTCAACACGAATAGAACAATCGTTGTCGGTTCTAAGAATTATCTCGAAAGTCTATAAGGAGAGAATATGTTAACGTTGAACAGCAACGTATTGAAGATTGGAAACAGATGGCTTCTTCCCGTCAATAGCGGCGGGGTTGTACCTCCTACACCAGGTGAAATCGTGTCTTACGTATTGCGTATATGGAACAGTCATGATAGACGTGTTTGCTTCCAGAAGCTCAAACTTACAGACCAGGACCCGACTACGGTTGACTATTCCGTACTTCCTCCCGGTAACAGGCCGACACAAAGTCCTGTAGTTTACGTACCTCCCCTTATTACGAGCGTGAAGGCATATACGCTCGGTTCCAATACTTCCTACGATATGTCAGGTCAAATCCAGGAATACGCCAACGGCGGTCTTATGGACACCGGTACTTATGGTACCATCCGTACTGCATGGGAAGACAAGCGTTATGAAGGCTATGTCGACATGGAATTCACCTGGCCGTATTCGTTCCCGATTATTTCGAACGCTACGTTATCTGTATATAACGGTTTCGAAATCTATCTTTACGGAATCCTGGATAATGGACATTACGTACAGCTTGCATACCGCAGAGAAGGTAACTCTGTAGAAGCTTTCCCGATTGACACTTCTACGGTATACGATGTGACAACTTATGGTCAGGGTACTGTATCGTTATGGCCTTCCGCAGGTAACGAAGGTGACCAGCTTGCAATCCACTGGGAACCTCCTTCCGGTTATTCTCTTTCCGGCTTTACCGTCAACGGTTATGGAGCTTCTGAATCTAGCAACATTCTTACTGTTGGAACTGAAGATATTACGCTTACACCTACCTATGACATCTACGGCGATTATGACAGATACGAACTCGAAATCACTACGAGCCCGTCGGGTGCAATATATTTCAATAATATGAACAACCCTACGCCTGTATCTGGAACGTACACTGTAAGTAACGGTACATTTAATATGGACACTTATGATCTTGCAGCAATTACCGGAAACGGTCAAGGCGGTAACTTATATGGTAGTGAAGTAATCAAGTATACTCTGGCTTTCGGTTCCACTGCAGGTCCTTACATTCATTGGAAATCCATGGTCGCAGCTAACGACGCATATCCTACGAACGTCTATACAGTAGATAGGATTGCTACAGCTAAGCTTTATGGCTGGAAGTTCGGTATTAAGTACCCCCTCGGTACTACAAAGTTCAAACAGTCACAGGTCGAGAACGAATACAAGGTTTCGACATGTCGTAACATGAATATACCTGTGTACTCGGTCACTACTAGTGGTACTAACGGTTCTCTTTCGGCTTCTCCGGCCGGAGGTATGGCGGGCACTCAGGTTACTTTGATTCCTACCGCAGATTCCGGTTATGTATTCGATTCATATACGATTACTTCTGGTACGGGCGCGTCCATTTCCGGAAATACGTTGACTATCGGTACTTCTGACGTCTATGTAACGGCTAACTTTACGACTCCTTCGTATGCACAGTACAGACTTAGTTTGGAATATACATCCGATACTTCTACTAACGGTGCTGTGTTCTTAAGAGCTGGTATGGTGAACGGTTCTACAAGTCCTGCGGCTCTTTCCGGAACTGGATATGACAGCTGGGGAACTACTAGCTCATTGACTCATTTGAATATAGGTTCTACTAGTTGGAGTAATAGTGACCTTGGTGGTATCTTCTATGGCAATAAGATAGACTTCCTGCTCGACATGAACAACGAACCTTCCAGCATGTCGTTCATGGTCTACGATGTCGGTAGTCATATCTGTAAGGCTAGATTCTACGGCGTTACTGCAAATAACGTAGAGGTAACACTCAAGGAATGGACCGGACTTGCAAACCAAGACACATTCTCATATCCATAAGGAGAACAACTAAATGATTAATCGAATCGGAAACGACGTAGTAACTTATAACGGCTACTGGCTTAATTTCGGCGCGGATCCCGGACCAACACCTCCGGGTCCTACTCCTTCGCATTACAACTATTATATAGTAAAGGTTGTTGGCCTTAATGAAGATACATATTATCAGAATGGTGGCTCGTACTACATAGCCCAGTTTAAACTGAACAACATAGCGCCTACCGAGGAACAGTTCAAAGGAATCGGCGACGAATGGAGCAATTCGGCTCATACAGTCATGACGTTGGACGACAGCACTTCTACGTATGAGAAGGCTGTTACGAATGCAGTTGGACAGTATATAGACAACTGGTATACCAACAAGCATACCGACAACAGCGGAGACGTATTGATTGTATGTGAGCCGGTCAACGATGCTTCTCATAATTTCTTCGGCTGGACTCATCAGATATATAATACTTCTGTAAATACCGGAAACGCCGTACTTACAGTGGAAGTATACGGTGCGAATACAATCGTCGAAGGTTCAGGAACGAATACTATAGACATGAGCAACGCTACGTTGATTACTTCACGCGAAGTAAACTGTGCCTATACTACTGACCGCACGAGATGGACTGGTGCATACGTATCCTGGGATTTCCCTTCGTAGGAGAATATTATGTTAAATTTCAACAACAAGGTTCTAAGATATAACCAGAAGTGGTTCGACAAGGCTCGTACTCCGTTCAGGGGCGAGATTGTTTGGACATTCGTAAACGAGACCGGCTATACCAGCCAGGCATGGCTTACAAATATAAAGGATCGTGACGGTAACCTGGTGAAACTGAAATCTTTCACAGTAAACGGTGTGGAGATGTCTTCTTCTATGAGGGAAGGAGTGAACGCCGGTACAGGTTCTGGCTATTTCGATATTCCAGACGGTGCTACTCTGAAGTTCAGTATTGTATGCAATGTTGATATGTTTCCAGCAATCAACTATAAGCCAACGTTCTATGTAAGGACTTCTGACGGTTCTACATGGTTAGACAAGTCCAAGTATCTGTTCAAGGTAATGTACAACGACATGTACCTCAGGTATGACTACGAATACGAGATACCTCGCTATGACGTATCCAGCTCAATCGATACATTCAATTTCAAACTATTCGGGAAATCGCCGACATACGATTCGTTCAGGATTACCATAACCAACGAGGCTGGCGCGGATCCTACTTCACAGTTCAATATGTCGATGTACAAGGACTGGATGTACAAGCCTAATCCGCAATCTACCAGTTCTGTTCCTCTAAGGCCTAATACGATACCGGTAATCTCTGGAAACAGGTACCTCAACGGCGTTGCCATACCTATGACCGACGAGGAACTGTTCCCGATTCGCTATCCGGTAATCGGTGATTATACTAACACTGTGCTGTTCGAGAATTTCGACTCTATAGAGTTAATCGTGGATAACGAATACTTCCCAAGCCTGCGTAACTACTATTGCGACCACGAAGTAAAGAGAACTGTCAATATTTACGGTACTATAAATGGCGTAGAGTCGTTATTAAATTCATGGACGTCATCCGGTAGTTCTGACTGGATTCTTCCAGGTCTAGGCCATATCGATGTCGAACAGAGATACAACGACCTCTAATTATTATCCAAGGAGAGTTTCAATATGAAGCAGAATAAAGTCGCAACCAATTTACAGCAGGATTTCAGCACTGTTGAACAGAAGCAGGCCCGTGACAACATCGGCGCCTCCCAAATCAACTACGTAGACGCCCTTCCAGGTCATCAACCGGTCGTAACCCGAGGCGATCTCTTTATCGTAGAATACGAATCCGGCAAGAAGTTCAACAACGGTTCCGGTGACATCGGTATTCTAGTACCAGAGGCAACTTCCGGCCAGACCGGTTACATCCTGCAGGAAACAGCCACAGGACCTAAGTGGCAGAGCCAGCAGGAACTTCCGGATTCCGTCATGATTGACAGTTACGAAAGGGCCAGCTCGCCTAACCCTACCAACATGTTGACTACTGAATACTGTAACCTTTACGGCTATAACCAGATTATGGGCTGGGTTACGCTCTATACCACCAGTTCCGGTTCTTTCGCTATCGTACCGTGCGACAACAGCGGTAACTACCTCGGAAAGTACGGCGCCCAGTGCACGAACATCAACGCTATCCCTACGGGTGCTGACTACTGCTTCCCGTTCTACTTCCGTGCAGACGGTACGGCTGACATCAAGCAGGTAGGTATCAAGGGCGGTTCCAACGGCAACGTGACCATCAGGAACCTGTTCGTCATGGGCAAGACTAACGCCAACGACATCCGTACTCAGGGTTAACGGAGGTAACGTGAAGGAAGAATTCATAGCATTGGTATCGGCAATAGACCCTTCGGCTTTGCCCCTCGTCGTGGTTATCCTCGGCGGGGTTTACCTCTATATGAAGTTCCGGAAGATGGAATCTGACCGTCTCGTTACGAAACAGAACAGGGACACTGATTCCCAGAATCTTCACGATGCGGTCCTCAAACACTCATTCCAGATAGATCAGCTGGTCGGAAGTTCTCAACATCACGAGGATATTCTCGACGACTTACGTAACCAGTTAAATATTCTGAATACGAACATCGCAAAGCTTTCCGTAACTATCGACAACATGTACAACAAGGAGAAGAGATGATTCCGACTCTGGCTTTCATAGGCGTACTTCTGGTTATAGGGTGTGTCATATTCTCGAACGATGACTGGGGAAAGTGGAAATGAAGATTCTTGACTGGTCGAAATCGCTGGAATACGAGAAAGTCAACGGCCTCTACGTACTCAAACGGCCGGTCTGGATCGATTTCGAGCATAACTACGGTAAATTCAGAATCAAGGTAGACAAGGGCGGTCTGACTGACGGACTGTCAGTTCCGAGAATATTCAGATGGTATCTTCCTGACTGGGATGACTCTAACCCTTTATATAATATTTCCGGAATTTGTCACGATGGAATTTACGGAAGTGAGTGTATGTGTAAGGAACTCGGCGACCAGTTATTCTACGAAGCCTTGTTAATCGCACATATACCGCGTTCTAAGGCCAAGGTTGCACTATGGGCTGTAGAACACCTGGCCGGACTTCACTACGGCTCAGAACACGATGACTTCGGTATATCCGAATACGTGTCTTTGACTAACATATAACAGCTATTCAGGTTACTTAGAAGCTACTCAGTCTGGGTAGCTCTAATTCTTTGTATTTACGCGAATTTGAGTAAATATGTATATAGCTACTCAGTTACTCAGTAATCTATATACACACAGTCAAAGGCCGTAGGCCGTTTATACTTCCATATAAGTTTCAGCGTCCGAAGGACGGCCGTGCGGCCTAGAGCACCTGCCAGCGGCATATAACTGTGTAGATCTATCCATTGTTCTGAGAGATTTGTCTCATCTCTATGCCGCTGGCAGCGCTGACGCGTGTCTAACTCGCAAGCTCGTTGTCGCTACGCGACGTTATATTCTTTATGAACTTTGAATTATTGATAGATCTCAGCTAGTCGAGCTGACTATTAATCAGAGCTTATCGGGCCGGCCGCGCGAATAACCCGAGCTACATCTCTGAAAGCTGAACGGCGCTGTGTGTTGTTATAGCTGGTAACAACTCTAGTTCAAAGGCTTTCTCTTATCGTCAAACCACCTTCTCGATTTGACCTGACTAACAGGCTATCAGACAATCGGGCTTCCGTCATTTCCTTTAGACAATACCCTGGGCACCGCTTATGCCTGTTAGATTCGCTCTCGCTTTAATATTTCTCTTCGGTGCGACGAGCCAGTTCTCCGCGTCTGTATTATATATAGTTCAAAGATAGTAAAGTTCGCTAAATTCGTAAACTAAGTTTAACATTTACTTCCGAGATAATAATTAGTAAAGTTACAATCATATCGATTGACATGGTGCACACGCACACCGGGTGTGTCAATATAACAAATATTATTATATTAAATAGGGCGCGCGACCGCCCCCTCCAATGCGTACCTTACTGGCCTGTAGTATCTCTTTCTACGAAATCTCAAATTAAATTCTTATATATATTATATGGCAACAGAAAGTTTGCTATATTTGAAATACACTTTAAATGAAAGGATACATATTATGACTAAGAAAGAAATGATTGAGAAGTACGGCGAAGATGGTTACAAGAAGCATATCGAAGCTGTAAAGGCCAGACAGAAAGAACGTTACATGAACGATCCGGAATTCCATGAAAGGCACAAGGCCAACATGATTACGAGAACCAAGGAACGTTATAGGGAAGATCCTGAATTCCGTAAATACATGAGCATGAGCTGCAAGTTGAAATACTGTAGCGGAAACCTCGAAGACATCGAGAACTATGAACTGGCCAAGAAGGACAACTTTATCGGTTGGGACCTTCATCACAGGCTAGAAATCGACGAGAACGGTAAGCGTCGTTTCAGTTTGAAACAGTTGAAAGAATTCGGACTTTACTACAAGAGACCTTCAGAAGAACTAATCTGGTTACCGCATAATCTTCATATGAGCATGCACGCGCTTGCAAGGAGAAAGGCATAATGACTGATACAGAAATCAAATTAAGAGAAATGGAAGAGAGAATCAAGAAGCTGGAGGATGTAGTATTCGACCAGTGGATGTCACAGTACGGCTACGGTAAACCGGATCTTCCAACCAACTACGTACCGAACGTAGACGATAAACATCTCGAATGTGACTTCGAACATAACTATTCCTGGAAACCGGACTATTGTGGTCCTTTCCATGCCTGTAACAACGAAGAATTCTTTAAGGTAACCAATGAATAAATCGATAGTTCTAGCACAAGATAAATTCGAATTCCTAGGAGGTACAACTACGCTGCTGGTCGACATGGCCTCAGCGTTGCTTCGTATAGGAGGTTACGAAATCTATTACTGGTCAGAAGACATGGGAACCGGTTCCATTACAGAACGATGGTTCGAATCCAACGGAATTCAGAAGTATGATGGTCGTAAAGTAGACATGGCCATTACTTGCCAGACATCTACTACTTCTCATTTCGTAGGAAGATGCGACGTATTGCAACTCCTGAACAGCAAGTTTACTACGCTGGAATATCCGGTAAAGGGTTGCAAGGCATATATCGCGGTATCTGTTGAAATCCGCGATTTCATCAAAGAGAAGTTCAATATGGAAGTACCGGTAATGCTCAACGGTATAGACCTCCAGAGATTCAGACCTGACGACAACAAGTCTGAAACTATCAGGGTACTCTCAATATGTCAGGGTGACGACAGCATGTTGAAGGAGGCATGCGAAGAACTCGGATATACGTTCAAATCCGTTCCTAAGGAGGTAAAGGATCGTGTTTGGAACGTCGAGGACCTGGTAAAGGATTCAGACATAGTTGTAGGAATCGGAAGGTCAGCATACGTCGGAATGGCCTGCGGCAAGTGCGTGGTATCTTGGGACAACCGTTCTTTGAATCCTAACACTGGCTGCGGTTATATTATTCCTGAGAAGTTCTTCGAATATGCTCATTCGAACTTTACCGGAAGAGGTTACGAACCGATTGATACTAAGGAGAAGCTGGTAAATGAACTTTCCAAATACAATCCTACAGACGGTATGAAACTCAGGGCAATCGCGGTCCATCACCTGAACGCTGACTTGAATACTCGTATTTGTCTGGCCATACTGGAAGGGAATGCCGGAATAAAGTCATGACATTCTATATGACCTGTCGTGAATTTGCTATATTATAAGTGTTCTTGGTAATAAACCGCCACGGACACATTAATTCACAAATTCACAAGTCACATATATTTATAACTCTGATTACCTTCTCGCTCCCGGAGATTACATCAATGGGAGCATCCTTATGGCGAAGCATGGATTGGAAATAGCCATCGCACACATAGTTGCACCATGACTTCCTATGGACGTTGATGAACGTTATGTGGGTTCGAGTCCCACCTTCGCCACTATGACACAATATCAACTGAATGATCTAATCGACCTTATAGCCGAAAGTATCGACAAGAAGTTAAGATACTGTACAATGGTAAACCACCTCGGTATCAAAGAATACGATTCCGTACTGAAGTATAACGGCGTCGAATTCACAGTAAAGGAATTTACGACAATGGATATAGTTACGGG
>VIKC01022117.1_pt1 | contig 11164 bp, 15 predicted proteins | sample 4699981 | NCBI WGS metagenome assembly VIKC01 (sample SAMN08893020, study PRJNA449175) | gut metagenome | isolation source: rumen sample fed with green roughage | place: India: Nagpur | reverse complement strand
GTCGCGGCCATGGAGGTCTAAGACAATGTCGCCATGCTGGATCGGGTTATTTGTTATAAGACGGCCACATTTAAAACAGTAGTTGATGTGGTCCTTGGTTCCCTTGGACAGGTCATCGTTGAGATGGTCGTCTCCGGGGAACCGTTGACAGTAGGGGCAGAAATCCATAACTCATTCCCTTTTATTCGTCGTTTTTGTTGAAATATAGGGCGATAGCCCATAACGCCATCTGGTCCTCGTCATGGAGGCCTTTCACGAAGTCGGGCAGTCCCGTCCTGCAGAAAGCCAACAGGCCGTCGAAGCTGTCGGCGGGGAGACCCAGTTTCCGCATGCGGGTCAGCAGCGCGTGTGTAAGCGATCCTATATGAGGATGCCAGGGGCCTTCCGGGTAGGGCGTCGGTTTCGGGATGTCCTTGGGCCGATCCGGGTCGAACTGCTGTTTCAGCTCCCGGTAACGGCTATATTCGTCCGGGTCGATTGAGCCGAACTTCTTTTTCAGGCGGTCGAACTCTTCCAGCTCCTCGGCCTCGCGCTCGTGTGCGCGGGCGGCCGCGAGGAACCCGGAAATCGACGGGACGAACAGGCAGCCGACCATAGGCTATGTGCTCGTCAAGAAGGGGTTTTCTTCGTCGCTCACGCAGCGCATGATGGCCTGGTTGCGCGAGCTGGTATGCGCGTAGAGACTGTTCATGAAGCGCTTGATTCCGCGTTGGATCTTCCCGTAGAACCACTGCCGTACCGGGCGGTGCTTGTTGCGGCTTTCCCATTCGCGGGTCTTCATTTTCTTCCTGAGTTTGAACAGCTTGCGGGACAGTTTTGTCAACATTTTATCCATGCTTTCCATTCTCCTTGTCCATGTATTCCTGGAGTTCCTTGGCTTCCTCCGGCGTGGCGAGGCGGATCCAATACTTGGCGGAATCGTCCACGATGGAGATTTCCAGCTCCAAGTCGCTCTTGTCGCGGCCTACCTCGCGATTCTTGTTGAGGTCGATGTCGTGGCAGGCAAAGTCAAACTCGAGCTTCACAGCGCCGTCCACGATCTTGAACGCATCCTCGCCGAGCGTGACATTCTTCACCCTGGCGAAGTAGTGTTCGCTTTGCAGCACGATCCACTTGCCGACAAGGAACTTGGGTGCCCGCTTGATGACGGAACGGACCAGCGACGCGTCAATCTGGTAGCCTTTCTTTTCGACTTTCTCGATTTCCTGGTTGATGCGTCTTCGTTCCTCAAGCAGCTTGTCGAGCTCGTCATTGTTCACCTTGCGGCGGAACTTGATTGACGGGGTTCTTGCCTCTTCGACGATGTCGTAGATGTCGATATTGGATTTTTCCATGTGGGGCTCCTGTTGTAAATGCGGTTAGAGCTTGATGAAGCGCTCGGCTTCCGATACGAACCAGGATGCCTCCGCCTTCATCACTTCCAGGAGGCGTTCCGGGGTCACGATGCGGATGGTCTCGAATTTCGCGTCGAACTCCTGGGGTGTCACGATGAGAACCAGCTCGACCATCGGAAATACGGCGAGCTGGTCGGATGTGATGTGGTTGATGCCGATGTGCTTGCCATAGACGGCCATGTTGCCAGTCTTGGTGAGCTTGATCTTGGTCACCTTGTATATGCTCTTGTCATCGGCGCCGGTAAATGTAATCATCTTGCCGGCAAGGTCCTTGGCGATATTGTCGGCCAGTTCCTTGAACACCGGGGCGATTTCGATGTCTTCCTTCGGGAGCATGCCGAGACGGATATCGATCTTCTTGGCTTCCACCCGGATGAAGTCGGCTTCCGAACCGCCAATGCCGCGCATCAGCCCCAGGATTTGCTTGTATTTGGCGCGGTTGTGGAGCCCCGTGAGGATGTCCTTGTATCTTTTCATCGGGGTGGCGATGTCGGCCGTAATGTTCCACAGGGGCTCGGACGAAAGCTGTTCAAGGGCTCGCGCGGATTGTTCCCGGCGGAGTTCGCGGGTGTGGAGGATGTTGGAAATTTCGTCGATGTGGTCGATGATGCCTTGGGCGAGCACTTCCTCGCTATATCCGCCTCCGGGCATGTTCGTAGTGTATAGGCGGTTGAACGCAACGAGTGTGTTGTAGAGACCGCCGGGAACCTTGCAGCACCCATGCAGGTAGCGCTTGACTGTTTCTAGCGTGATGTCGCCGCGCAAGTCCTGATAGTAGTATGTCTTGTCATCGGACATGTGCCGGACATCGTATAAGAACTGTTGTGCTTCTGTTCTTTCTTTGTTTTCCATGATATTGCCTTTATGGTTGGCTAGATAGTTATTGTGACTATTGGGGGAGTTGCGTCCCCCGTTGATGCTGTTCCTATATCTTGCTACGCTCCTACGGAGGAAGCTGTGACTTGTGGGAAGCGCGGGCCCTCTGCTGAGGACGGCCGGCGGTCTTCCCGGAGAACCTGAACCGCTTCCACACGCACTCCGCTGCCCGGTTTTCCTCGGCGATTGCCGACATCTGCAGGCGGGTGTCCGCGGCGGTCGCGTTTTTCTCGATTGCCGGGACGGCGTGGTGGATTTCGTGTCGCAGTTCCACCGTCGGTTCGGCGTAGCCTGACGAGTAAACGCTGGACGATGAATCTTGCTCCCATGCCGGCACGGAGCCGGAAAGGGCGGTGACAGTCAACAGGACAATGGCGAGTTTCTTGATGTTCATGCTGCTCCGTATGAAATATAGCAAAAGGCGGCTCCCGCCGTTCGGCAGGGCCGCCCGCGTTCGAACAAAATATACTTTTTTGGCTTTCGCAAACCAAGGATTTTGTCCGACTATTCGCAGTTCGCCGCAGGTTCCTCGATTGGATAGTCGAAATCCGGCGACTTGCCGTCAAGCAGCTGCTGGATGCCGGCGATGAAGGCGTCGTAGGCCTTCTTGTTGCCCTCCGTGACCGTCTTGCAGCTCTTCTTGGCTGTCCTGATAATCTGGGGCAGCGTGGTCGGCTTGATGACCTCGTTGAGGTCCTTTATGGACCGTTTGGCATCTTCCCACAGGATCCGTGAACGGAATGACCCCTCGTTTTCGGAGAGGTCGCCCAAATGCTTGACACGACCGTCGCTCGAATTGGGGTAGCGCCCGACGACATAGAGGAACGGTTCAATGTAGTCCTTGCCGAGCGTCGCCTCGACGCCGCGGGTGTCCTCGCCTTCCACGGCGAACACATGGTCAACGAGCACCGGGCAGTCGCGCCACCATACCCACTTGCCCTGGATGGCCTTCTTGAAGTGGTCGATGACCTTGTCCACCTCGGACTTTTTGTATATTGTCACCCGCTGGATGCGGCCGCCCCGGGTGTTGCGCGATATGGCGTTGCCGTCATACTGGTTCACGATGAAGCGCGGTCCCTGGTCACCGCGGCTGTCGCGGCTCGAACGGACGCGTTCCCAGTGGAGGTCGTCCGCGTATTCCGACTCGCTGATTTTCGTGGGTTTCAGCTTGGGCAGCTTTTCCAGCTTGGCGAACATGGCAGAATATGTGTCCCCGATGGCCTTGACGGGGTCCGTCTTGCCCATGTCCCGGGCAAAGGCTTCGACCAGCTTGCGGTCCACGGAGAAGAACGGGAAGCTGTGGTCATGGCGGTCCCTCGGCAGTGACGCCTTGCGGGTGACATCGGGGCGGTCATACGGGATCCAGTCCTTGAGACGCAGGTAGAAATGGGACTTCCTGGCCTCGGCGCTGGTCGAGGTCATCGACACCGAGCTGGTATCGACGCGGACCAGCTTCTTGTCCTTGCACCGTTCCTTGGGGCCCGGCGTGATGAAGTCGGGGCGGTTCCCGAGCGGGTATTGCCTGTTGAACCTCTCCATGGCGGACTTGCTGGCGAGATTGTGGCACATTGCCCTGCTGTTCGGGTCGTCGAGGTCCTTCCATGCGGCCTTGCTGTCGACCAGCTTCACGCTGTCGACCCTTTTCAGCTCATACCACGGGCTGGAAGGGCTCCGGTGGAACTCGGAGAAGTAGAACATCCCCTTCATGCGCCGCATGGCCTTCTCCGGGGGTTCCTTGGCGCTCCGTTTCTTTAATTCTGCCCGAAGCCGTTTCAGCTGGGCATACTCGGACGGGAGCAGATACCACGGCTTGTCCGTGTCCACCTCGTCATAATCGCCCGGGTCGAAGAAGAACTCATACTTGATCGTGTCGCAGTGTTTCGACATTGGGTACCAGTGTTCCCAGGATACGCCGTGGTGGTTCATCTGGTCGGTGCCCGGGATGTAGTAGAACTGGACCTCCTCGTCGATGAACCTGTCGAACTCGGCGAGCGTCATGTCGGCGAACGACACGACCTTGGACGGTCCCATTTCCACCCAGCTGTGCTCCCAGTCGATGGCCAGGATGCCGCAGTGCTCGCACCAGAGGCCCGGCTCGTATGTCAGCCCGGTGTGGAGGTGCGCGGAGATGAGCAGCTCGTCGGTCATTTCCTTGCAGTAGCGCACGAAGCCGTGGCCTTCCCTGTAGCACCCGTATGGAGGGCCCCAGTGCTTTGCCACAAGCCACGAGATGAGCATGGCTATGGGGAAGCTGGTGACCGGGCGGTCCATCAGGCTTTCCTCGAACTCCTTCTGTTGCAGTTCGGTCACATATTCGAGGGCTTCCGGCATGCCCGTGATGGGCACGGGCTTTCTGGTCGGGAGCTCGTGGGCGTGGCGGGTCATTACTTGTCTCCTTCGAGGTGGACGGTCTGGATGTTTCTGTACAGGTCGTTGAAGTAGCGGAGCAGGATTGTCTTCATCTGGTTTTCGGAACGCGACCAGCAGACATGTTCGTCCCTGGGGAATGCCGATTTGCAGTATTCGCGGAACGGGGCTCCGAGACGGTAGTATATCGGGCTGCGGCCGTTTTCGAGCGGTTTGCCGATCTGGTAAGAAATCCCGGGATTGGAGCCGGTATGGTTCTCGATGACATTGGCGATTTCCTCGACACGGCGGTCGAGTTCGGAGATGATCATCAGGTAATGCGCCATGAAGGCGGCGATGTTGAAGATTACATATCCGCCCGGCTTGTGGACCGGGTCAAGCGTCTGGATGCGTTGGAATGTGACCGCGTCGTCCGCCCATTCGGATGCGCCCACGACCTTTGCCAACCGGTCGAAATCGTTGGTCGGTTTTGCGCTGGCGCCGATAAAACAGTGCGCGTCGCAGTGGATCCACCAGTCACAGGCGTCACCGTCTTCCCCGTGCTTTACCGGGCGGAATTTTTCATCCACCTTGAACGACATGTATTTCAGGTGGAACACGGGGGACCACCCGTCGTGTTCATAGAGGTTCCGGCGTTCCACGACATAGATCGGCGTGTCCGGGACCGGGTTGCAGATAAGGCCGGGGTACACGATGGGTTCGTTGGCGCTGCGCTTGACTACGCGGAAATAGCTCTTGAAGATGTCCCGGTAACGGGTATGGCAGGGCCGGACGGTAGAATACTTCTCGTCGGAGGTCATGCAGGTCTCGCCGAGGTTGACGAGCACGCGTTCGGTAATGCTCCAGTCTTTCTTGGGGCCGTGTTCCGGGAGCTTGACCCGGAGGCCCGACACGGCAAACCTGTCCTTGAGAATTTTCTCGATGCTGTGCAGCACGAAAAGGAGCACGCGGGCCCCGTCATTCGGCCCGAGGAGCGGGGCCTCCTTGAACTCGGTTATAACGAGGGACGGGTCGAATTTGGCCCATTTCCCGTTGGGGAGCTTCATCTGGCACGGGATGCCCTGCTCGGTCTTTGCCTTGCACTCGTCAAAGTTCATGATATGGTTCCTTTAATGTTAAAAAGCCAGTCCTGCTTCACGGCGTCGGTGTGCGCATTCACCGCCGTTATTTTCAGCTTGTCGATAGGGTTTCAAGGCTTTGGGCCGCCACCTGCCCTTACGCATCCGTTCATTTGAGCACGCGCGTTCAGCGGGCGTGCCCAGGACTGTTATGGCAATTCTTTGACTGAAATGTAGCAAAATGCCGAGGTTTACTGCGGCTTGCCCTTGACTGTGCGCTTTCGGAACATGTTGTACCCGTTCTGGACGAGCCCGTACAATGCGCCATACATCGATCGTGCGAGACCGGTGTCGCTGGTGTCGTCGGAATCCACGGTGGACATCCAGAATTTATAGAAAGTGTCCTGGGCGGTGAGGACGCACCGCCTGGCCAGCTCGATCGCGTAGGTCATGCAGGCATCCTTGTCCGCGACCGGCTCCAAGTCGGCATACTTCCTGCACATGAACGGGACCAGGTCGTCATCATTACCGTAAAAGAACTCCTGGGCCGCGTAACGGACTGCAGTGTTTACCGCGAAGAGGGTTGCGGGATCGAAAGCCCATACTTCCTTGGCCAGCGGCATGCAGTTTGCTGCAATCGCGTCTAGTTTCTTGTTCCGCCGTTCCTCGTCCGCCTTTCGCCGGTTTTCGTGAACCAGGTCGATTGCGCTATTCAGCTCCTCGCTGAGCGAGCGCAGGGCTTCGAGGTTGCCGTCCTGGACCATCTGGTTGATGTAGCGGCTTACTTCTGGCGATGTAGTCGATTTCGTCATGCGACTTCCTTGATGCGGCGGGTGAAGATTTCGTTCTCGGCTGCCCAGTTGGTGTCCATGCCGTAATATGTCCACCAGTAGCAGTCGGCCAGGGTGACATGCGATGGACCGAAAAGCCTCGGCCACCTGCGCTGTGAAAGCGGGAGATCGGATTCCTTGATCCCGCGGCGTTTCAGGTCGGCTTGGTATTCCTCGTATTCGCGTTCGGTCTGCTGCTTGCGTTCGAAGCTGGCCTTGGCCTTGGCTTCGCACTCGGCGATGAACTTGGCGGAATCGCAGATGTCCTTGATGCCCCAGTCGCCGGTTTCCTCGGCAACATACCGGCATGGCACGGGGTCGGGCTCATGCTGGTCGAGCCAGCGGACTTCCGCCTCGTAGTCGAACTTGGAACGGAAGTGTCCGATGAACCACCTGGAGCCCTTCGGATATACCTTGTAGAGGGCGTAGATTGTGTCGCCCGCGTATAGGCGGTGCGGATTTTTCGGCTGGACTGTTATTTCTGACATTGTGTCTCCTTTGGTCTTGGCTCGTAAATGTTGATGATGCGTCCGACGAACCCCGGCTTGCGGGTCCCGAACTCGACGCACGCCTGGGACATCAGCAGGGCGTCGTTGAATTTCGCCTGGGGGACCACGAACGACACATATACCTTGCGCGGCTTCGTGTCCAGGATGCGGATTTGGAAAATGCGCGGGCTGGCGTCTACGATGGCGTATTCCAGCGTCAGGGTGTCCTTCCCGTTCTTGCCGAACCTGTTGATGGTAATTCCGTTCGACCAGTGCGTGTCCGCGCCCAGCACGGTCTTGCACCTGGTCGAGCAGGCGATGTGGCTGTTGGCGACATTGACAGCGGTTCCCGCCTGCCGTTTCAGCGCCGTTAATTCCAGTCTAGCCATTTACGCCTCCACCAGTTCGTCCACGGTGCATCCGAGGGCGTCAAGGGTCTTCCTGCCTTCCTCGGAGAGGGCGACGCTGAACAGGGAGCTGCCGTCAACGATCCAGCTGATTCCGATGAGGGTTGTCTCCACCCGGACATTGACGCCCTTCTTGCGGAGTTCCAGGACGATTTCCTTGACCACGCTGCCGAGCTTGAACGCGAGATCGGACAGTTCCTGGGTGGTGCACCACATGACGGGGAGGTCCTGCGCGAGCGAGAGCGCGATGTCATGTATCTGGGAGATTACGGCATGTTCCTTCTTCGCGAGCTCGACGAGCTCCTTGTCGAGTTTCGCGAACCTGCCGAACTGTTCCGGGAGGACCTTCATGATGAACTTTTCGGGGATTGCCAGGAGCGGGACGCGGGCCATCGAGACCAGCATGGTGTTGTCGCCGCGTCGCCACGCGACCGAGAGCCGCTGCGATGTGGGCAGTTCGTTGATGTTCTTCTGGTCCGGGAGGCTGTAATCGGCCTTCACTCGCAAATCGTTGTCATTTCTTTCCATATTGACCTCTGTGCCTGAAATGTAGCAAATATCTTAGCGCCCCGTATTTTTGCTATATTTCGAACGCAATAACATTCATCACCAGCAAAGGAAAATAACAATGAGTATTCCGCAGACCGGATTTACCTGCCAGCTTCTCGACGGCAGGGTGAAGACAGCAACAGACTTCCTCAAGCTCTGCCTCAGGAACTTCTGCATCATGTACCGTTTCAGGGACGAAAAGCTCAGCCCCGACATCCCGAAGGAAATCCCGAAGGACCTGTATCACACGAAGGAGCTCGGGAAGGCCGTGGCGGAGCTCAGTGATCTCCGCAAGCTCAGCGGCGCTGAATGGTCCGACAGGCTCGCGAAGGCCATCGCCAAGGCCAAGGCCGATGCCGAGGAAAGTGAGAAGGAGCGCATCGCGGCAATCGAAACCCTGAAGCCGTTCAGGGATGCCATCGCGAAGTGGGACTGCGACAAGGAATATCAGAGCGTGAAGGATTTCGCACTCTCGCAGATCGACGAGACCATGCCCAAGGAACCGACTGCCGCCAAGTATTACCAGGAACTCATCAAGTCGCTCGAAGGGATGACCGTCGAAAAGTTCAAGAAGGAACGCATCGAGTGTGTCGAGCGCGAAATCCAGCTCCACATCGAGGGGCAGGAACGCGAAGAAAAGGACTGCGCGAGCGCCAACAAGTACCTTTCCGGCTTCTGGAAGGAACTCGAAAAGCTCGAAGGCAAGTAAACATTTCTTAACACAGAAGGCAACATCAAATGAAACAGACAATCTCCAAATTCCGCTGCGCCAACATCGCCCTTGACCTGGTAATCGCCATCGGTAGCGCAATCGAACTCGAAACCTTCCTCACGCAGGACGGCACACCCTTGAAATACTTGATTTGGGGCGTGCTTGGCCTCCCGTTCTTCTATTTCGCGGTGCATGACGCCATGAAGATGGTTGCCGGCATCATTGAGGGAGCCATCGCACACAGCGAATACCACCCGAACCCGTATGCCGGCATGTCCATCGTCCAGACGCACCAGTTCATTACCGACCGCCTGAAGACATCCGACACGCTCCCGAAGGACTACAAGGGTGCCCTGGACTACATGAAGGAACGCGCGGAAGAGACGGGCACTACCAAGTAGCGGAGGGTACAGGCTATGGCGAGCGACATCAAATACAAGGTCAAGACTTCCTTCAAGGAAGGCCGCGTATCAATGGAGTGCGGTTACGGGTGGTCCAATACATTCAAGGAGGTCGTGTCCGAATCCGTCGCCCTTGCAATGGGCATGGGCTCCGCCCTGCGCTTCGTGTTCGGCGAATACCGGGACGACTTCTCCGGCAAACCGACGGCAATCTACTGCCACAGGGACAAGGTCCCGAAACTCGGGACGCTCGTGAGCCATGTGCAGGACTATGCCGGTTCCATCCCGGGCGGGCGTCTGCTCGTCAACAACCAGGACAGCCTCTGCTTCGCCGACAGTTTCTTCAGGAACGCCGAGGCCAGTGACGAGATGCTTGCCGGCAACGGCGCCGTCATCATTCTCGACGACGGGCGCGTGGTGGGGCATATCACCGTGGAGGTAGTAAAATAATGCAGCATTTCCGCTACAAGGTCGTATCGAAGTTCCTCGACGAGCTCCTGGACGCCAACATCATCGAGTTGGACGGTTCCCAGACTAACGGCCTCGTGCCCGCCGAACGGCTGGCATGGGTCATGAAGCATGTCTATGGCATGTTCGAGGCCCTCGGCTCGGTCTCCAAGGAGCACATGTCCGCCATCTACTGCAATAAGGCCAAGGTTCCCGCGCTCGGAACCAAGGTGGAACGCGAGGCCGACTATTTCGACACCATCCCCGGCGGGCGCGTGATGCGGACGGATAAGGACTTCACCTCGTTCGTCGCCTACATCTGGGACAACCACAATGCCCGCAACGCGATCCGCAACGGCGAAGGCGCCATGCTGATCCTCGACCGCGACATCGTGGTGGGCGTAACCACCGTGGAGGTGAAATGCCAGGACCAGTAGCGTGCAAGGACGCCCCCGCGTGGAGTGTCGAGTTCTTCGTATGGCTCGAAGAGAGCCTTAAAGAGAAGTTCGGCGGTGACCTGCCCAAGGATGTCGAACTCAAACTGTTCTTCTCGGGCGTTACCGTGTCCGTCGCGGGGGAACAAATCGCCATCACCAGGCTTGCCCCGAAGATGTCCAGGGAAGAACTGCTCTCCATCGTCACCGCGTTCATCGTGGCATACAGCAAGCATGTCCAATACAAGCGTCCGACCCGCGTGCCGGTAACGGCCGAGCTGCGAGCACGGATGATGGCCGATACCAGGCGCATCGTCGAGATATGCCGGAAGGCGGGCCTCCTCGTGGAGCACACGGGGACCTGCGGGAAGGCATACAAGGGCCACCTGGTCATCGTCCAGTTCTATGCCGGCATCCCGTTCGTCGCAGCCTGGGCCTGCTCGGGCAGCTCGAAGTGGGGACAGTATGACAGGGTGGAAATCGACCAGCTGGAAACAGTGCTGTGCCTGGCATACTCCCCTCTCGAGACGGAGCAGGACTACATCGCCCGGCAATGCCGTGCGGCGGGCATGTTCGTGTCCACCACGCACGACGGCGGTTTCGCGTTCCTCGACGGCGCCAGGGTGGTCGAGTTCTACGGCAGCACCGTATTCGTCGCTTCCGCCCTCGGATGGGGCAAGCACGGGCTCGGGACCAGGGGCAAGATGCAGGCCGTGACCATCACCGCCCTCCCGACCGAGCTGAAACGGATTGTGAGCGAGGCGAAGAAGCTGAAGCTGTCATACGACAGGGTGGCGCCGGACCTCGAATACTACCTCGAACGCTTCCACCCGGACATCCTGAACGGCTACCGCCGCTTCACCATCGGGTGGCGCTGGACCGACAAGCAGCTGGAAAAGATCCGGCAAATCAAGGAGAAGAGCGAGAGGAACGAGACCCCGCGCTCCTTCGCGTTCGGCAACTGGAACGAGTGCCCCGTCGTCAATTTCCAGGAGCTGTCCCGCCGCGCGAAGCACACCGAAATACCCAATTACCGGTACGAGTTTATCACCCTCTGGGATGCCGGCCTCGCCATCCTGCCGCTGGACTGCACCGGGGATGTCCCGTTCGACCGCGTCCCGGACATGTCTCAGGATGACGCGGAGCAGATCCTCGACTGGATGCTCGAAAAGGCGGACAGTGCCGCCGAGTGCGACTGGTA
>VIKC01036331.1_pt1 | contig 11451 bp, 11 predicted proteins | sample 4699981 | NCBI WGS metagenome assembly VIKC01 (sample SAMN08893020, study PRJNA449175) | gut metagenome | isolation source: rumen sample fed with green roughage | place: India: Nagpur | reverse complement strand
GAAGTAGAGAGAATCTCTCTCTCTTTGTGCATTGCCACCTGGTGGGGAGTTCCCTGCCAGGTGCTTTTTTGTACATACAATAAAACAGCCAAGATAGATGCCACCTTTTAAGGTGGCATGCGAATTGGCAATATTAACACTTGACAGAGTGCCTGCATTGTTATATATTTACACATAGGTATATATGAAAAGCAACGATTCCTGCATAACTTACAACGTAGAGATGGCATTCCCCAACGAGGACTGCCGTTCCCACTTTGCGGAATTGTTGCAACAAGTACGCAGTGCATACAATGAATGTACTAGGATTATTTGCGAAAAAGGGATACCACTAGATATCAAGAGCGTACACAACGCAGTCTATTCGCATCTCCGTAGTAATTTCAAGGGATTGACTTCCAATGCCGTCATAGCTATTTATCGAACGGCAATGGGGAATATCCGCAGTATTAGGTCTAACGGGCATAAGGATGCCAAGATACCCGAAAAGAAGCAACTGAGTCATAAACTAAACCGTTTTCTTTATAGCCACTTGACAGCAACCGGTATAATGCTGACTACGAACACAAAGCGTATCCGTAGCCACGTTACGTTCAAGACATACCCGAAACTTGTAGAAATGTTCAAGAAGTACGTTCCGGGAGACCCCACGATATTCATGTGGGACGGCAAGTTCTACATGTCCATCCCGTTCAAAGTTCCTGAAACGCCCCTAGTGAATGACAACTGCATCGGAGTGGACTTGGGCGAACGTAGGTTTGCCATTACATCTGACGGCATTATGTTCAACGACAAGGAATACAATGCCCGTAGGCGTAAGATCCGCTATCTAAAGAGATGTTTGCAGAAGAAAGGAACGAAGTCTGCCCGTAAGCACAAGCGTAAACTGTCCGTGAAGGAACGTAACCAATCCACGGATATGTGCCGTAGAATGGCCAATGCAATTATCAGAAGCACTGATTCAAGCATTATAGTCCTCGAAGATTTAAGCAAGATCAAGAAGAATACTTCCAAGACTAACGAGGGATTCAAGAAAACCAATCACAATCGTAGAATAGGACAAGTTCCTTTCTATAAGTTCAAGCAAATCTTGTCATATAAGGCACTACTCAACGGAAAGAGAGTAGAAACAGTTTCTCCGTTCATGACAAGCCAGACCGATTGCACAACGGGCAAGAAGGAAGGTACTCGCAAGAACCGAAGGTTCTATTGCAAGAATGGTACTGTACTGGATGCCGATTGGAATGCCGCAATCAACATTGCTCAAAAGAGCAAACATCCTTTCTCGTTCAAGACGCCCCTTGACGGAGCATTGAGAACCTGGAAGGCAGGGTGCATGTCAACCACCCAATCGTATGTAAGCCTCCCTATGGAAACTGTGGGAGCCGTACAAGCCCACACTCTTTAGGGTGCGGATAGTTGACTCCACTGTGGTTCTATAAGGTTTTCTGTTAACGTATAAATGAGGATATCGTGGGTTTTTTCTCTTTAAGAGCTGATATGGTTCCTGCGCACAAGACAAAGGTCAGTGGGTGCAGGGTGTGTCGTTTGGACAAGAGCGGTAGTCTTTCTCGCTTTGTCGGTGAAGGTAAGGACAAGGTGTTGATCCTTGCAGACCATCCGAGAGGACGAGAGGGTAACGAAAAGGACACTATACTGCTCCATAGGATGTATGACGTGCTCTGGGACTATCAGGGTAAACGTGGGCTTCCTTATGATTTCCTTGAGGCTGCTTGGTTTGGTTATGTCATTCCGTGCCCGACGAACAGCGATAAGGAGATTTCTCCTCTTTGTTGCAAGGAACGCCTAGATAAACTTATCAACGAGTTTAAGCCCAACGTTATTATACCTATGGGGCCTACCGCGGTGCAGGCGCTCGTGTGGGACAGGATGAGTGGCCGCATAAAGAATACCCAGCCCTCTGACCTCTACGGCAAGTGTATTCCAGACCGTTACTATAATTGTTGGATATGCCCTACGTTTTCCCCAGAATTTATTTCATGGCAGCGTGACGACCATTGCCCTGCTATGTATCTCGGTCAGCATCTCCGTATGGCCTGGGCGTTAAAGGACAAGCCTTTGCCCGTTATTCCAAAAGATATCCGTACTACCGGCGATGCCGAACTTGCTGCCGCTTGGATTGAAGAGATTCTCGAATGGTCGGATGCCGGCTTGTTGGATAAAGCACCCGATGGGGCCAATGACGTATCCATCGACTATGAAACGACAGGACTCAAGCCGCATCGTGAGGGTCATGTCATTGTAGCAGCATCAGTGGGATACCGAAAAGACGGTGAATATCATGCTATCGGTTTCCGTTGGAATCCTGATAACGAGCGGCTTATTAATGCATGGTACCGGTTGACTCATAACGAGTCCTTGGGACTTGTTGCCCACAAGGCCGACTATGAGGCTTGCTGGACTCGTTTCCGTAGTGGGATTCACGGTTCTCGTACCGATTGGCCTACGAACTGGAGTTGGGATACCTGCTTGTGCGCCCACGTTATCGACAATACGCAGAAAGTCGGATTGAAATTACATACTTATTGTGAACTTGGTGTCATCGGCTATGATAACAATGTTGACGGCATTCTTTCTACTCCGTATGACGGTGAGAACAAGGCATCCTGCAATGCATTCAACATGCTCAAGAAAGGTTACGGAATCCCATGGTCGGGCTTGATTTACTACTGTGCCCAAGATTCAATCTATACACTGCCCATCCGCGACCACCAAGTGTCGCAACTTGCGGGGATGGAGGGTTCGTTCCGTTTCTTCATGGAGGGTATGGATGCTCTCGCCAAGGTGCAGTCCGAGGGCTTGCCAATCGACTATGCAAAGATTAATGAACTCAAGGCTGATCTTGAAAATAAGTTGAAATCGGCGGCGGACGATGTTAAGGCATCCGAGGAGGCCTTGAAATGGCAGGAGAAGAATAAGGGCGAGGAGTTTAATCCGGGTTCGAACAAGCAAATCGTGGATGTGCTCTACAACATATGTAACTTGAAACCACCCTCGGGTACTAAGGATGCTACGGGTGATACTCTCGAGAAACTTGGTACCCCATTCTGTAAGTCCATCCTGGCAATGCGTAGATGGTCAAAGATTCTTGATTTCCTTGACGGCTATACCCGCGAATCCGTTTGGGACGATGTCAAGAATACGCATTTGATCCGCCCGTTCTTTAACCTTTCTACAGGTGCCGGTGGCGACGGTAATGGCGGCCCAAGTTCTTATCGTAGTTCCGCCGATAGCCCCAATTTCCAGAACATCCCGAAACGAGATAAGGAGATGAAGAAACTGCTCCGTTCTCTTTTCGTTGCCCCTCCGGGTTACAGGTTCATGGAAATGGACTACAAGAGCCTTGAAGTGATGGTGTCCGCATCATACCATCACGATCCACAGATGATACACTACCTGCAAGACCCCACGTCGGATATGCACCGCGATACTGCGTGCGATATGTACCTCCGCAAGCATGATGAATTGACTAAGGACGAACGTTCATCCATCAAGTCGGGCTACGTGTTTAGCTCGTTCTATGGGGCATCGTACAAGTCGTGTGCCTTGAACATGTGGAACAACATGCCCAAGTATACGCGGGAACACTTGGCCAAGGATTGCAATATCGATACCTACGACAAGTGGGAGGCCCACGTCAAGAAAGGCGATGACATATTTTGGAACAAGCGTTTTAAGGTCTATAACCAGTGGCGCAGTAAGGAGTGGCAGCGCTATCAGGATTTCGGCTACGTTCAGAGTTATACAGGATTCCGTTGTCGTGGCCCGATGGGCTATACCGAAGCCACTAACCGCTGTATCCAGGGTTCGGCTTTCCATATCCTGCTACGTGCCCTTACTTGGGACTTGAGGGATATCAAGGGACAGGGATTGCAGTCCGTCATTATAGGACAGATTCACGATGCTATTATCGCCCTCGTCAAGGAGGGCGAGGAGGACAAGCTCGCCCGTATTATTTATCACAATGGCGTCGAGAGGGTGAGCAAGGAGTTCCCGTGGATTTGTGTGCCCTTGGTAATCGAGGCTGAAATGTCCGAGGTTGGAGGATCTTGGGCGAAGATGACGGATGTCGGTGCTCTTGGCACGGATGGCATCGCAGACCGTGACTGGATTTCCAGGTTCAAATCGGAATAGCCCAACGGTATGCTATAAAATATCAAGTTGAATTTTTTGAGACGGAATACCCGACATGGATAATACACAAGTAGCAAAGAAAATCTTGACCGATGTCCAAGCGGTCATTACCGAAGCCTTGGATAACCTGGATAGACTCCCAGAAACCGTCCCCGTAGATACGGCTGTATCCGCTGTCCATACGTGCGCAGCCGATTACGAGCAGCATATTGACAACCTCAGTGTCGAGGCGTGCGCCTACATCCTGCTTAAAAAGTATCAAGGGCACGAGCCGTCCAGAGGGGATGTGTTAACATTAAAGGCAGCGATCGAACTCACGCTTCACAATGAGTACGACGTTCCAACTTCAAAATTTTAATCCGAATTCCTGCGGTGCCTTTAGAAAGACCTCATATTAGTTTTTCAACCCACACACCAAGGGCACCGCAGGACTTCAATTCTTTATAAGGAAATAACATATGGCTCACTCTATCAGCTGTGCGGATATCAAGACTTCACTTGATCGTCTCGCAGAAACATATAATATTCCTGAGAACGAAATCTGGAATATCAAGTATGACTTGGATTCGTGTCTGTCCGTCTATATAGACGAGATAGAAGACTTGAAAGCCGACGTGGAACGTCTTGAGGATGTTGTTGGTCCTGTAGATGACGCAGGCAGTCTTGAGGGGTATGCTGCGGCTATCCTTACGGGCTATATTTCAGGTGAACCGAGCACCGGTGATGTGATTACTCTTGCCGATGGCATCAAGGAACTTATTACAACTAAGTGCGGTGTTTCCGTGGGGAGTATCTAGGTTATGGCACTCGATCTTAAGTATAGACCGAAAACTTTGGATGAGGTGGCTGGGAATGAAGAAACCGTCAAGGCCATCCGTGCTCATTTCACCCAGGAAAACAAGGACTTGATTTCTCATTGTCACTTGATTTCCGGTATTTCGGGTGGTGGCAAGACGACCTTAGCCAGAATCATTGCAACGGAACTGCTCCATGCCGATCCTAAGTTTGGCGTTCGTGAAATCAATACTGCCGATAACCGCGGTATCGATACTGCCCGAGAGGTGATTGAGCAGATGCGCCGTTTCCCGTTAAAGGGCAAGAGTTTCTGTGTTATCGTTGACGAGGCTCATGGGATGACCGCTGACGCCAAGAGGGCGTTCCTCAAGCCTACCGAGGAACCTCCTGCGCACGTCTATTTCTTCTTCTGTACGACCAACGTGGCCCAGTTTCTCAAGGGCGATGAGGGCAAGGCAATTGGTACTCGCTGCACCCCGTGGAAGGTTGAACATCTCAATACCCGCCAGATGGGTAAGCTCATAACCAAGATTTGCGAACAAGAGAATTTCAATCTTGACGAGCAGGTGTTTGGTAAACTCGTGGAGTCTGCGAATGGGTCTGCTCGTGATGCCATTAAGAAACTTGAGTCACTTATGGGCATTCCCGATGATGTCAAGGGTCAACTCAAGTTGCTCAACAGCGCTGCACCCGAGGAGGAGCCTAATACATTGGAGTTGTGCCGTCTGCTTACTAATAGCAGGGTTAATTGGTCTGATGTTAACAAGGTTCTTTCAAAGATGAAGGGATTCGCTGATGCTGAAACCGTACGCAGGGCTGTTCTTGGATATTGTACTAGCATCCTGCTCAAGAAAGATGATGCACATGTTGCACATGTTCTTGAGGAGTTCGCTGTCGATACGTATGCAACCGGATTCCCTGGCCTCGTGTTGGCGGCATACAGGGCTGCCAAGTAGTTTATGACATTGGAAGAGGAGAGCTTTGTTTTCCGGTTTACTTAACTCCTATCAAAGAGACATATAACCGGTCGCTACAAATGGTTGCTTGTTCAATAGGGATGCCAGTGGCTCAAATACCCGCAAGGGTTAGCGGTTGAGGCGAAACGCGATGAACAAGACGGGAAAGATTCCACGCCTGGCAATGGTGGCGACGCAGGGTCCGATATACCTGACGGGACATCACTACCGAGAAATAGTGTGAGGCTAACGCAAGAGGCCTATTGCTAGGGTTGCGTGCTTGATGAATCCACCGTAGAGGTCGTAGGCATTGATCATAACGGCTGGAAAGGGTGAGAGCCCCTGGTTTTGGATACGTCAGCACGCACCCATACCTCTTGAGGTGGGAATTTATGTCAAAGGGATTACGACTTAAATTTTATGGTATTCCATGCACAACGCACGAGATAAAGGTCATGATGCATGCCCTTGGATTTGGAAATGATAATCCCACGTGGGGTGGTTGGGCAAAGAATGGCGGATACCGGAATTTCTTTGGAATTAATCCTGCATATTCATCGGAGAATCCGGACGCCATCGCATGCAAGTCCCTCGTAGAAAAAGGCTTGATGTACGCAGAAACTATATTTGACGAGTCTGTATTTCATGTTACGGCAAAAGGTATGGCTTGGTTTAGACATTTTCGCAGGAATCACCCCCATGCTGATTTGGGAAAGTAAGTGATACAACAATTCCTAAAAATACATCTCAGTGATGGTCTATAAAGTAGTTTATGACATTGGAAGAACTCAAGGAATTGCAATCATTACCGCTATCGTTTAAGGTGGAGGTTTCTTTGCAGCGTATCCGCGAATTCTATGAACGGATGGACGGGAAGGTATATGTGGCTTTTAGTGGCGGAAAGGACAGCTCCGTCCTACTTCATCTGGTTCGATCCGTGTTCCCGGATGCCCTTGCTGTTTACGGAAATACCGGCATAGACTTGCCGAGTATTAAGTCTCTTGTGCATTCTACTCCGAATGTCAAGATCTTGCCCCCGTTAAAGACTTTTGGAAGGGTGCTCAAGGAGGATGGCCTTGTGTATCCTAGCAAAATTGTGGCGAAAATCATAAAGGATGCTCGTAAGGGAAAGAACTATGCTGTTCATTATCTTAAGGGTGAGCACAAGGATGGAACGCCTAGTGATTATAAACGGGCTAACTTTTGTCATTGGGCACATCTTGTTGATGTGGATGTTCCTATATCCGATATGTGCTGTTATTACTTGAAAGAAGGGCCTATGCTCAAGTTTGAGCGCAATAGTGGGTTGAGACCCTATGTCGGTATCCGTGCTACGGAGAGTACCCGTAGGCGCGATGCTTGGCTCAGGACTGGATGTAATTCTTTTGACAAGGGTAAGGAAAAGAGTAAACCGCTATCGTTTTGGAATGAGCAGGACATCTTGGAGTATATTGTGCAAGAGCATATTCCCTTGGCAGATGCATATGGTGATATTGTTCGTATGCTGACCGGTGAACTGAGGACAACTAAGGAATCTCGTACGGGCTGTATGTTTTGCCCGATCCCTCTTGCCCATGGCGAGAACCGCCTGCCAGTCGTAAAGCAGGTAGCTCCTAAGATGTACGATACGTTCATAAATAAGTTGGGTTTGGGTGCTATGTTCGATAAGTTAGGAATAGAATATAAGGATGCTCCGTTGAAAATTCGTGGTTTTGGGATAAAGGTATAGGTTATGTCTAAGGATATACCACGTATGATGTGCCATATCGAGTGTAATTCGCAGGATGTTCTCATTCGCGTTCCGTATGACGTTGCAAAGAAGTTCGCAGAAACGGATGACGAGTTTGCAGAGCATTTTAGGAAAGCAAGTAAGAAATATTACGCACGGAAAAATACATCCCAAGCATAGCCTATAAGAACATTCTCGGACGGTGAGCTCGGTTGGTACGCGAGCAGGAGACTCATAACCTCTAGGCCCTGGGTTCGACCCCCAGACCGTCCACTAACAAAACCGAGAGGAATAATATGACTACATTACCGAGAGATCCAGACCTCGACCTAGACTTTATGGATTTGCCTACAGCGGTAGCACGGCAGTCCTCCCTTTATGGGTATTTCAGTGAACTTGCCGTGGATGCCCGTGCGGAACGTGACGACGCTGTCAACTATCTCGATCGCCGTACTGCCGAGGTGGAACTTGAAATCCGAAGGAAGGCTGAGGCCAACAAGGAAAAGATTACCGAGTCTCGTGTCTCTGCACTCGTGGATTCCTGCGAGGAACTCAACGAACTCAAGAAGGACGTGGTTGAGAAAAACCGGGCCTTGCAGAAACTCGAGTCTAAGGTACGTGCACTCGACCACAAGAAATCCATGATTGATTCCGCAGTACGTCTTGTCGTGTCCAAGTCTATGGGCATGAGTATGGATGGCGTGTCCTCTGATTTTACTGAGGAGGAATCGGTTAACGCGATCCGTCGCGGTCTCAATTCCCGCTGACATTTACCACCGACAACCTATAATGGTTAATGCCTCGTTAACCATGGGACATATCAAATAAATAGTGAACAGTGAAACCGTGAACTAGAAAAACAAACAAGCAAACAAGAAAGATAGAAACAATAAGGAGCATAATATGGCAGGATTTGACCGTAGCCGTATCAGGTTGGGTAACCGCACCCAACAGCAAACAGACACCGCCGATGACAAGAGTGGTAGCCAGCGAAAGAGTTTTATGAACTATCGCAAGTGCCACCTTGATTTCTTCAAGTTCGGGGAGGTCGGTAAGTACCAAGACATCAATATTCTCCCGTGGAAGATTACCACGAAGAACCACCCCGAAGTAGTCCGTACAGCGGATGAGCCCGAGACTCTCCGTAATGGCCAGCCTAACCCTGATAAGGTGATGGTCGGTGACTACGACTATGTTCTCGACGTGTGGATTCATTCTCACATTGGGCCTAACGAGGAGGACTGCGTGTGCCTCAAGAAGACGTATGGCAAGCCGTGCCCCATTTGCGATGAGGCTGACCGCCTGTGGGCATCCGAAGATAAGGATGTCAAGGAAAGCGCCCGTCCTCTCTTTGCTCGCCGTCGTTGTATCTATCTCGTCGATGAACTTAATGACAAGTTTGAATCTAAGAGCGATAAACCCAAGATCTTCGAAGTCGCCCACGGCAACTTCACCAAGGATTTGCAGAGCAAGGCAACCTCTTGCCTCCGTGGTAAGGGCGTCGTGAACTTTGCAGACCCCTCTGTCCAGGAAGGCCGCGTGGTGTCCTTCACGGTTGCTGAGGATACCATGGGTAAGAACAAGACTTATAAGAAAGCCTCTGGGTTCGAGTTTAACAAGCGCGTCGAGGAAATTTCGGACGAGATGCTCGAGAACTGCCCAAGCCTTGACGCTATGCTCATTGTAAAGACCCCCGAGCAGATGAAGGCCATCCTCTTTGGCGATCCGGATATCGACGATGCCGAGGGGCAGGAATACCACCAAGACGAGGCTGATTCTACTGAACAGGATTATCGCTCGGAATCGGCAGCTCCGTCTCGTTCCTATCGCCAACAGGATGAAACCCCGTCCCGTTCCTATCGTCCGCAGGCTGAAACCCCTGCTCGTTCTTACCGTCAGCAGGATGAGGCTCCGGAGCGTTCCTATCGTCAGCAGACATCCGCACGTTTCGTGGATAATGCCCCGGAACAAGATGAACGTCCTCGTACTGAAACTCGCAGGACTACCGAGAGGTCGTATGACACCGTAGAGTCGCGCACACCTGCTACCGAAGAAAGACGCCCTGTTGCCCGTGCGGAACGTGCAGAGACCCGTATGGCTGCTACTGACGATGCCGCTGATGGGTATCAAAGGGCACGTATTGCGTCCCGTAGGGAAACCTCCGCAGCATCTACCGAAGACACGAATACGATGCCGTTCGATGAACCTGTTCCCGAGACGGATCGTGCTCCCATGAACTCTAAGGACACCGAGGATATTCATTGTCCGTATGGCCATGTCTTCGGTGAAGACCCAGGTCGCGGAGAATTCTGCGGAAAGTGTCCGGATCACCTGTACTCCAAGTGCCTCGCAAGGCATAACGGGGAAATCTAGTCCGGTCGTATACACGCATTGGGGCTACGCTTGTAGCCCCTTTTTTATGAAGAGGTTTAATCATGGCAGCAAAGAAAAAAGAAGAAATAGTGGAAGAACCGAGGATGCGGATGGGCAGCGACCTGCTTGACCTGCTTGTCGGTGGTGATAAGGGCGTTTATGGCCTTCCATATGGTGTAATTCTCAATATTATTGGTGACCGCCAATCGGGTAAGTCGTTTGACAAGAACGAAATCCTTGCATGTAATTATTGGCTTCTCCAGGATAAGTTGGAGTATTTTTCGGACGACTGTGAATCCGGTGATACGTTTGATACCGAGAGGCTTTACGGTATCGACCTACATCCGGAAATCCGTAGGATCGGTACTAAGGTGGTTGAGGATTCTGCTACGATCGAGGAAATGGATGCCAAGGTGACTTTGTTCCTTAATGTCAAGAAGAAAGATACTTTCGGTATCTATGCTATTGACTCCCTCGATGGTCTTGCTGATAGCAATAGGATTACCAAGGAAAGTAAGCGCGTAGGCCAGCTTACGTCAGGAAATGACGTTCAAGACGATGGCGACTATGGGGCACAGATTGCCAGGTTCTTGTCGCAGGACTTTTTCAAGGTCAAGCATAAGAAACTGGAGGATTCCAAGGTATCCCTTATCATCGTGTCACAGATCCGTGAAAAGATGAATGCTTCGACATATGGTGTCAAGTGGCAGGTGTCCTGCGGAAAAGCCTTGGAATTTTATAGCCATACTCGTATTTTCCTCAAGACTATTTGTCAGATTAAGAAAGGTGATCGCGCTGTCGGTGCATACGTAGAGGCAACTACAATTAAGTCCAAGACACCTCGTCCGTACCGCCAGGTTTGTTATTCCGTTTATTTCGATTACGGGATTGACAATATCGGCAGTAACATTGACTATCTTTTCGATCTCCGTGACGATAAAGGTAAACTCTTGAAGGGGGCATCCGCTATTATTTGGAGTGAGAATGCCAAGCCGAAGAGTTTGGATAATCTTCAAGAATGGCTTGATGCTAATGGGTATACTGACGCCTGTCGCACCGATAGGAAGTTGAAACAAGGTAATAGCCGATTGAGCGTCGAATGGATTCTTGAATGGGTTGGAAACGATCCGGGCATCAAGGCCAAGTTCGATGAATATTTCGGGCAGGAATACACTAGGGATGAACTCATTCATATGTGCGAGGAGGATAAGGTGATGTGTGACGAACTTACTCGCCGAGTACGTGAGAAATGGGAGGCTCTCGAGGATGCCGTGGCTACGAAACGTCCCTCAAAGTACGGCAGGTAGTCGTGGATACTCTCGCATTCTGGAAGAAATTGAACGCCATGGTAAAGTCCGGTTCTCCGTTGGAGGAGGCCGGACGGATGCTCGACAACGGGGATATTACGAGGGATGAGGTAGCCTGGGCGCTATACACCCTCGC
>VIKC01006637.1_pt1 | contig 11537 bp, 9 predicted proteins | sample 4699981 | NCBI WGS metagenome assembly VIKC01 (sample SAMN08893020, study PRJNA449175) | gut metagenome | isolation source: rumen sample fed with green roughage | place: India: Nagpur | reverse complement strand
TTATATGATGATTCGGATAACACATATCCTGAGCCACCACCACCGGCTGAATTTATACCCCCGGCATAACCACCGAACCATCCACCTCCGGCACCAGTTGAAGGATGATAGTAACTAGTTGCTGCTACACCATTCTCACCTTTTCCAAATTGATATCCATCGAGTTGTGTTGCTGACTGAAGATTATGTGTTCCACCATTTGCTGAAATTGTACATCCACCAATTGCACCACCACCGACTCCGGATGTTGCTGACATATTTGCACTAGCAGGAAATGAACCGGTGTGCTGCCATGCTCCAGCACCACCACCAGCAACCATAATTCGAGTGTTTAGTGATTGCATTTCACGATCGTCGACAATTGCTTTATTGATATATAATATTTTGGGTGGATCTGATATATCTGAACCAACGACGAAATCTTCACCGTTTTCGTATTGATTCGTATAAAAGGACCCATCAGCTACATCGAGTATTCCGGCAACATTATCAGATTTTCGATAACATGGTAGATATGCATGGACCACGTTACCACTTGAATCGTATACATACAACTTGTGGAAAAATATTTGGGCTGGTCGAACATCCCAACTACTTCCGGCAAATGCAATGTATCCAGGCAACTCCGGATGTTCCGTATCACAACAGTTTACGTCAAATATGAACATAGGACCAGGTGCGATTGTCGAAACATTTCCAGCAAACTGTTGTTGGAAAATATTTACACCAGCTGAATTCATTAATGCACCAAAACTTCGATACATGTATAAACCGATATGTCGTGTATTTTCAGTATCACCTACACCTTGTGGAATGACTCCTGGAGCATATTGTGTATTAGATGATTTACTCCATGATGGAGTAAATGCACTTCTGAATCTAGACTCCACTAAATATTCATTACGCACTTGATCAAGTGCGTATTGTCGAATGCCGAATATGTGTTCAAATTCCGCTTCACCAGGTTTCAACGTTACTTCCGCAACGATCAAATCAGATTGTTTCAGCATATATTCCGTATTGATATATTGCTTGCCGTTACTCTCGATATAGTCTACCAATTGATATTCTTCCGGAATTTCATATTGGTAATACCGATACATGAGATCATTATTCTTAAATGAATAAGGTTGTTCTGGACCAGTTCCTAGTGGCGTGTTGCCAGAATAATGTATTGGTGTAAAGAATCTTTCGGTCACTGTTTCATATAAACCGGCAACACCATCGTGGATACACGGAATATATTCTCGAACAAGGTGTGGTACCAGTGTTGCATCAGTTTCGTATATGCGAAAATAGTATAGCTTTCCTATCCATAGACGATAATCAATACTACCACTTCGTCTCAAACCGAAAAGAATGATAGTTCTGTCTGTTTGAGGTCTTCCTGTTGGAAAGTCGTATCGTTTTAATTGAACACCGTTTACTCGAGTTCCCCATTGGTCGACTTGGTATAGTCCTTTTTGATTCATACCCACACCGGTTGCTGGAGATTCGGCATAGCTCCAATTTCGTGGTCCATATATCGAAGCAATCCATTGATAACTTGTTCCATCTCGACTCAACCATACGACCCAACCATCGCCATACCCATTGTCATATTGAGACCCCAAAAATGCCATATCATTTGAAACATCAGCTTGTGCTGCTTCAAATACGAATACTGTATTTGTTTTTGCAATATATCCTGTATCGAAATATTGGGTCCCATTTGTTGCAATGTATTCGACTTGAGAGTATCCTTCCGGAAGTTGAGGTGTGTACATTTCGTCATATGGACTTGGTCCGAAATCATCAATGCTTTTTAAACGGATATCAGATGCACCACCACCACCGGCAGCAGTAAAGTGACTGTATCCAGTCCTGGGTGCATCTCCACCAGATCCACCGCCATTGAAACCGCCTGCACCTCCAGGTACGAAGTTATTTGAATCTTCAGGTGGTGCATCTCCTCCATCACCACCAACATATGCATACATCTCTTCACGTTTTATCAGATTTATTTCACCGATCGAAGTTCCACCGATATTTTGATAAGAACCAAGTGTATAGTGTTTACCACCTTTTGCGCCGCGACACAAAAAAAGATATTTACCAGGGTCTAATGAAAACTTATATGAACCAGCAGTATCAAAATGCTGGATTCGTTTCCATAATTGATTCTTGTATGTAAGAATATCTGACATTCTTCACACCTCCGATATCAGGTGTCAGGTTGATAAGGTGAATCATTTGATGAATAAACTGCAACAATCGTATCATCAGGCAATACATTGATTTCTGCTTGTGTTGGATTATGATTGAATGTACGGATCTGGGATTCGAATCCAACAACTTTGATCTTACCATTCGCGGCATCATCTTGGATTGTAACAGATGTATATTCTGGTGCAACCACGCGATATACCGTTTCTGTGTTTGTATCGACAATCAACATATTTCGTTTGTATAGTGTGCCCGGAGCATAGTCTTCAATTGATGCAGAACCTCCACCTCCACCGATACTTTCAATCTGTGTTAGATGGTCAGCAACATCTGCTAACAAACGTTGCTGTTGCAATACAACATCTATCAGATTTTGAAACATTTGTTCAGATATCATGATTCATCCTCCTCTTCAATCCATGATACTAATTTATCATCAATCTTCTTTAATGAAACATTCATCGCAGCAATAGCCGCGGTAATAGTTTCAACTGTCTCTTGTAATTGATAAACAATATACGGCCACGTGCAAAGTTCAACATGTTCACCGTCTTTGAGATCAAAAACCAATGGTCTTTTATTATCGACTGCCATACTGACAGCTCCTTTCTATATAGAGTTATGAAGTCGTTTTTTGACATATGTATAGAAAAAAGAAGGGTGCGAAAGCACCCTTCTTTATCAGTGATTACTGAGGATCACTTCGATCTCGGTTTCGATTTCCGCTGTATTAGAGGAAACATCTGAAACATCGGCAGCATTGTCGTCCTCCGCATTGGTGGTATCAGAATCCTTGAATTTGATATTGATATCATCCAACTGCCCCTGGAGCAGATCATACAGTAGACCCATATTTACCCTCCTTTACATCAGAAATGTGCATTTCGCATTCTGACCAGATAGTCGATTGCAGAATGAGGATTCTCTTCAAAACATTCACATTCTTCGTGATATGCGAATGTCTTTGAAATATCGGCTATCCGATTCGAAATTGGATAATCGGTGACCATCCGCAGCGTCTTCACACCACATCCGTCATCAACCGGTGTGAATACTTTGTTGCAAATGCGAGTTCCATTGCGTTTGCATTTGCAATGCTTGCAAATCAGACACTTTGGAAAATCTTCGATGCCATACGAGATTGCATCGATGATCACCTGATTAAACGCTCGACGTGAACCGAAATGCGTTGCACATTTCTCATAATCGAGCTTCTGGAACCGTTTGATGTGTACGCCATACATGTCAAGAATTGTTTCGACACGGTCGATGGCGTTTTTCCACCAAACGGTTCCATGCTCTTTCTTCACAAGAACCATCATCCATTTGGAATAAATGTTGATGGCTTTGATAAAGATTTCCATGAACTCGTCACATACATTCAGTGAAATTGTCGTGACGAGTTCATCCAGTGCATCTGACGAACACGTGATTGACAGTGGGTCAATAAATACGACATCGGTGATGCGTTCATCAATCACGATGGTAACCCACCGATTCTTATGGTCAAAGACATCGGGTCGATCAACGACTGCGATCCCCCATCGATTGAGGGTTCTTCTTGTATACCATTTCATTTGTATGTCTCCTTTTTCTTTTTAAAATTGCGATTGCACTGCCGCTTGATTCCATGGCAACGTGTTCGGATAGAAATACGCGCTTCCACATGTAATTGTATATTTACATCTGGAATTGTCGATCATATCAGCCGGTGTGAGGATGATGTCTGTGTTGTCGCTGCTGATTGGATTGATGACACTGATCACCATTCGTTCCGGGGTGATCTCCGATATTTCACCGTTGAGTGTTGCCTGTGAAACAACACGTACGGCATCCTCATAATGCCATATTGTGACAACAACATTGTCACCTTTTCTGATGCAATTCAAATTGAATTGCATGTTCACAGGAACCATGGGCATGAATTTTGTCACAACACTAGAGATTGTCCAGTTGTGTTGCGGCATCTCTCCAAAAATCGTATTCATGATATTCGGATTCCATGTTGCTGTCGGAATTGATGTCGGAATGGAGTCATTTTCCTTCTGAGCAGGTTTCGAGTCTTCAAAGATCTCGAATGCATTAGGCTCTTTCGGTGTGGAATCAAAAACGTCCGCAACCAGTTCCTTCGTTGTTTTCTTACTCATTGTGATTTTCCTCCTCAACATATTCACAAAGTTTTTCGAATGTGCATCCTTCCATTACTTTCGTTTGGAGTTCAGCACATGTTATTTTATCCCGGACATGTAAAGATTTATCCGGAATTTTTCCATAATGGAATCTGGTGAAATCGGAAAACGTTTCATCAGAGACATAACCGATTTCACACATCAGATCAATTCGACCAGGCCGAATTAATGCCGGATCTAAATCATCAAGGTGATTTGTAGTCATGATATAGATCACTTTATCATGACTTCCAAATCCGTCGATGAAATTCAACAGCGATCCAATCGAAAATTTTCTGTGAAAATCATCATCAGATGATTTCATATGGCGGTTCTTTGAGAAGGCATTGGTGTCGACATCTTCGATGATAATGATTCGCATCCGGTCTTTTGGTGAATACCGAATCCAATGATCATTCTCGATTGAACTCATCAAATTATCTGTAGCTGTGTAATATACATCACAATCAATCAATGATGTAATTACTTGGACAACAGATGATTTCCCGGTACCGGGATTACCATGCAGCATGATCCCGAAGTGATATGGAATTCTGTGATCCTTATACCACTTTTCGGATGCACAGAATTTCAATACGGCATTCTCAATCTTGTCTTTTTGCGCTTTTGGGATGAATGTGTCATTCCAAGACCGATGCGGTCTGTTGTATGATTCATACATATTTCCATTCATTCCAAGTCTTTTATAAACGGACTTGGATTGATTGGATTCAATCCGTTTTGTGTCTCTCAATAATTCACGGATCAACAACCGCATGTTGTCTTTGTTGCGTTCATTGTAAAATGTCCGCAACGTCATTGTCAAACGAAGCATTGATCCGTCTGATGCTGTCTGATTGTCAACACAGTTGTACTCCAACCAGAATGTCGTTCCGTTGAAAATACAACAGTCGACAAATTTTTCCGGCAACTTTGGATAGTCGGAATCTAGTGCAGGATTATCCAGAGTATCGATGTTGATTCCCTTCGGAAGATGTTTGAAGTATTTCGTCAGCGAATCTTGTTTGATACTCCACCGGAATTGTGAAATATCAACCGTGTACCATATCAATGAAGATATGGTGGATCGAACCATTTTCATAGGTTCTCGTACCATATCGCCAATGATGTGGTAAATTGGGAGAGTTGGTTTCATATAAATACCTCACTTTCTATAAGTATTACAGATCATTTATTTCACTAATCTGCAATTAAATAATATACATATGGAAAAATAAAATAAAATAAACGGGGGCGTCTTCGCCCCCGTGACATTATAACAATTCCAACAGATTCAATCCATCGATTGATAAACTCCGCAACCCATCGATGTCAACTAGATCAATCATCGTTGACTTTAGATTCTGAATAGATGATTCCGGAATCATGTTCGTATGCGAATCAATGTCGACAAACTGATACGATTTCAGAATGTAATCGTGATACAATTTATCAATCACAGGTAATGTCGATTCAACAGTTTTTGTATCTGCACGAATCACATGTTTTTCAACACCACGTGTCAAATCATATGCGAATGATGTGATACCCAACTGTGTTAATCCAACGATACCTCTATCAAAATCACCGATAATCGTATTCAATAGATTATAGAATACTTTGTTTTCACAAAATGTTGACATGATCTCTTCATCAACTTTGGTGAATGATTGCACAATCATGAGTGGATCATTCAGTTGTTGCATTCCATTTTTACCGCGGAACTTGGTATAGATCATTGTAGTATTTGGTTGATTCCGATATCCAGTCATCAATGGATTTCCGGATATAATGATTCGTGCACGGCCTGATTTTTCATAGTTATCCAATATATTAGGAATTACCAATGAATCAAAATCTGATGGTGTCAATAAATACATATTTGGAACATACTTTAGAATCGTTTGAACTTTCTTAACAGCTTCCGTCACATAATAACGGAATTGATCATATCGGTTATCTTGGAACTTATGCTCATGCGGGATTAAATATGACTTCATGTATTTCCGTTCAACAACTGTTTTGAATGTGAATGGATTCATGATTCCAATGATCCGAACATTATCCCATTTCTTTGAAAAGTTCTTCCAATGATTCAATGTTGTCAGTATAGACGACATCAAATCAACTTCAACTTCTGGACCGGAAAATGGAAGATAATTCAAATACTTTTGATATGTTGACAATGACTTGATGAATGTATTAAAATCGATAAATACATCGATTCCTTTTGCTGGATTATACAATTCACCCAATATTGTCGAAATGATTTTGTATCGGGGTTTTAACAACCCCGATACTGGTCCACTTGATACCTGATTCATATGTTACCTCACATCGTTTCTTCGCCAAACAGATAGTCCACGAATCCTCTTGGACCAACGCGATTGATTTGATTTCTCTCATCAAATATCGAATGATACAGATGATGTTTGGTTTGTTCGAATGACATTGCTGTTGAGAACGCTTCAATATTCTGGAGCACTGTCTTCAGACGCATAATCTGATACTTCTGATCCGGAACAGTCCAGTCAGGACGAAGTAGTTTATTATCTTCACGACGAACCAAATGACCGATCAGAATTTCACCATGTGTTGACAGAATCGGAATTAATCCATGAAGCATTTTTGCCAATGCAACAACGGCATCTTCGATTCGTTCAAATTTTGTGATTTCGGATTCGAACAATTTCATGATATCCATGTATTTCTTTGTCATCATGATATTGATTGGGATAACGACTGCGAACTGCCCGCCTGCATCCAGAATCTTGTGAGAAGTAATCTTGTAGTATGTCACATCATCAATGACAACATCTTTACACTTATCCAGAATGGTGTCCGGAATTGAAATAGACGCATAATTTGAGATTGTTACCGGTATAAGATCTTTTCCGATGTAACAAGTGAACTGTTCAGAGATGTTATCTTGATAATCTTCTCTAATGTAAATATCGAAACGTTTATCGTCTTTCGGGATGATCGTTGACATATCGATGACAAAGTATTTATCAAAGTTCTCGGAATATTCAATCTTTTCTGCATTGGATTTTAACAGATGTTTTGCAGACAGAATGTTCTGAGAAACACGAGATGTCATCAGCTCTGTTGTGTATATGAAACCACCTGTCAGATCAGCAACTTTCAGGGCTCTCTGTCCATAACAAATATGACAACAATCCTCATTCAGATTACAAGTACATGGTGAACGGAACCAGAACTTCTTTCCGATTTTATCGCGATCTTCTTTATGTAAGACTTTCAAAATACCATTATTCTTTTCTTCATAATAGTATCTTCCGTCAAACATATCAAGAACCGTTTCATCAACTGTAATCGGAATCGGATTTTGTGATCCACAATCATACACTGTTGGAGACAAAGTACCGTATGCAAGCATCATCAGATTACGATTGAAATAACCTGCTGCTCCCATATAATCCTTATTCATAATATCAGGGACACGTGCGGCAATTGCACCAGTATAGAATACCGGTAATGCGTGATATCCAGCTCGAAATCCATTACCATTCATGATGACAGGAATGATATTTCTTCCATCCGGAATCTGGGAGAAATTGATATACAGCTCTTCCATTTGTTTTGCTTTCACAAGTTTCGTATACTTGTTACCGACAAAGAATGGGTTGCCGCGTTCCAACATGATGCCTTCCAAGATTTTGTAACGTTTTGCATTCTCTTCAACAATATCAGCTGTTTGCATATCAGATGGATATTCTGTATTGTTGATTTCACGAATTGCTTCTGAATCGCGATAATGATTTAGAAACAGATTTTCCGCAGTATACACTTGCATGTCAGCCTTTGCAAAATCGATCATTAACATTTTCCAGTCTTTGGACATGCGTGCCATCTTTTCCTGAATCTCAACAATCGGTGTACCATGTTGCTGAAGAACATGAACGATTTTATTCTGAAAAGCTTCACGTGCTTTTGCTGTCAGATATGTTGGGAGCATGAATTCATCCAAATCGATATCTTCCAGAAATGCAACAATTGGTCGAATGAATGTCAGACACATCATAAAACGATTCAAAGGAAGAATTCGAGTTGCATCATCTTTGTCATCAATGAATTTTTTCAGTTTAATTTGTGTCTTTTGAAGTTTCTCTCCATTCGAATCCTTGTTTCCCCAACAGAGTTCTGCAATAGCAACGGTTCGATCAAATAAATGATCGAACCGTGAACGATATCTGTCAATTATAACCGGATCTCCTAATAGTTCATGAATCTGTTCTGATGTCGTGATTTCATCTAAATCGATCAGGTCGTCAAACAACTCATACTTTGGATCATGCATCCAATCATATTGATTTCCCATATTCAAACCTCCCATGAATTAAGTATCAATGTCAGACGGTTTCCATTTAAAGTCCATGATCATTTGCTTACGTGCTTTCATCGCTTCCTTTCCTTTTCCGACCAGTGTGTCATAGATTTGCATCGTACGAACATCCGATGCATCGACACGGAAAATATGACGGGTCCGTGGATCCATAACGATTTCGCGCAGAACTTTTGGATCAGACGTTGCAAGACCTTTATAACGATCTTTGATGACCGGGTATTTCCGTTGCACTTCTTCAAAGAAATGTGCTAATGTTAATGTATTTGAATCAAACTGCACAAACATACCATATTTCTGTTGAACCTGAATAACGGGAATCAATTGATTGAACAGGGATTCATCAACAACAACGACTTGATCAACAAGATCAATTGTTGCAATGATTTGATGTGATTTTTCGTCAAATCCCAATTCAGGATAAATCTTCGTTAATGATCTTAACCAATCTGCGATACGTTCAATGAATTCCGAAACTGATCCCGCAATCATCATTCCATGTGCAATGTCTTCCAACAGATAACGATTCACGGACATATGTTCAGATGCTTCTGTCAGATCTTCCAGATATGTAAAAGCTTCTTCGATAAATGCTTTTGCCGAAGATTTCGTTACAATACCTTCGGGAAACTGCAACTGGATATTTCCAACTGTTCGAATGCATTCTTGAATATATTCGGTTTGAGTTGTAACATACGATGTTTGTTTGCCATTCATAAGTTTATACAACGGCGGTTCGGCAATATATAATTTGCCTGCTGAAATAATTTCTGGATAATACTTCAGGAAGAATGAACACTGTTCCACACGGATATGATATCCATCAACATCAGCATCCGTTGCAATGATGATCTTATCAAAGTTCAATCGACGCATATCAAATGCCGGTCCAATACCACAACCCAATACCTTCACAAGATCAAACCACACATTTGACCTCAAAGCTTCGTCAATCGTCAGATCCCAAACATTCAATGATTTGCCTCTGAACATCAGTATGGCTTGGAACTTTGCATTTCGAGCAGCATTGATACCGCCTGCCGCAGAATTTCCCTCAACAAGGAAAAGTTCTTTCGGTTGTGGTGTCTTTATCGATGCACACGGAAGATATGAGTTCGGTTTTGTCCATTGCTTCTTTTTCGATTCATTCGTGACATTACGAACTTTTTCTCCCTCTTTACGAACACGATTATTCTGAATAACAATTTCAACAACATCATTCAGTTTCTGCTGATTCATTTCACAGAGTTTCTGATATACGGCATTTGATACTGCGAGTGCTAGAGAACGCGAATCGACTTTTGATTTCTCCTGTGATGCAAAGATATTTGCAAAGTCACAATCCGCTTTCACAGCAATGTTCAGATGTAGAAGAATATCACGACGAAGATCATCATCTTCCAAGCCCTTCTTACGAGCGATCACACGTTCTGTCAGATATTTGGTCAAACCATTTACAACACCATTGATATGTGAACCACCTTCCGCGGTGTGAATCATATTCATCCATGATTCTCGTAAATCTTCACCGCGATAATCCGGTGATGTATACATGAATGATGCATCGATTTTAAACATTCGATCATATGTTTCATCCATAACAACTTCCGTTAGATCACCACCACATTCGATACGAATCGGCGATGACATGAATTTGTCTGATGGAATAACTTCTGAAAAATATTGATCGATTGTTTTATGTTGAATTTTGAATTCGTTTCCATTTACCGTGTAAATAACTTTCGTCGATGGTTGCAAGGTATATTCGAAACCTTTGATCCATTCAACCAATTCTTTCACGGGAATTTCAGATTCACCCATGATCTTCTTGGACGGTTTGAAGAATGTTTGAAGACCATGATCTTTCCCATTGTAATCTTCCAATATTTCTTCAACAAGCTTTCCTTCTTTATAATGAATCATCAGTTTCTTCTTTTCCTGTGGACGAAATGTGGTAACAATCAATTCACTGGACAATGCAGTGAATGCAGTTGTACCGATACCATTTTCACCAGCCGATGCACCATGTGATCTGGTCATATTCGATCCAGCTTGTGACGTCTCATGAATTGTCCGAAGTAAATTCGTCGGCAATCCTCTGCCATTATCTCGAGACAAAATGTGATCTTTTGTGATTTCAATATAAATAGTATCACCAGGTGATTCTTTCTTAAAACATTCATCCGTGTTATTGTTTATGATCTCTTTACACAGATGCAAAATACCTTTTGATCCAACAAAACCAACAATCATTGTTGGTCTCTTTCGGATTCGTTCGATATCATTTGTGATGATATCAATATGGTCATCTTTCATTTTAGCTGCCATATTTACACCTCCGCGACAAATTTGTATTTGTTTGTTATGAATTTGAGAAGATTATACTATCTTCCCGAATCAAAATAAATATATACATCTCTTGACAAAAAAATAAGTTCAGAAATGAACTCATCCTCTGTGCAGGATTTTCTTTCAACAGTTGTTTTGCTGCTACTTTCGTCTTGCGTGTTGGGTAACACGCCTCCTAAACATTCATTATTTTCATTAGGGGGCGAAAGCCCCCTCCATTCTTTTTCTTATGCTTAAACGTTTCAGTAACTTTACTTCGACAAGGAGGAGTATTCAATGCGTATTCAAGGTCTATATGATATTGATCTAGATATCAAAGTAAATAATCTGCAAGAAGTAACATCTCCCCAGATGTATATATCAACGAATCAATATAATCCACGAGGATTATTCTCGGAAGATATCTTTGGTCAAACAGAAGAAGAACAGAAATATCGTTGTGGATATAT
>VIKC01031685.1_pt1 | contig 11797 bp, 12 predicted proteins | sample 4699981 | NCBI WGS metagenome assembly VIKC01 (sample SAMN08893020, study PRJNA449175) | gut metagenome | isolation source: rumen sample fed with green roughage | place: India: Nagpur | reverse complement strand
CTCAAGGACTGCGTGTACATTGCACATTCCCGTGGAGAGAATGGCGTGAACGGCCTCCGCAAGCAGGGTTACAAGTTGAACTTGGCTGCGATGCTCGACAGCGACACGTTGCATACCTGCTATGTCAAGGACGATGGTGGACACAAGGCTATCGACCTTTATTTCGATCCGCATCGCCGTGTCGTGGAGGTTGTCCTGCTTGGGTTCCACCCGGACTATCCGAATGCCGATAATACGAAGGTTTTCTCCGTACAGAAGGGTTCGAAGGATTTCGCCGATTTTATAGAAAATGTTTCTGATTATAAAGGAGAATCAAAGATGTCTGAAGATGTTTCCGATGAACTCAAGGGCATAGATGTCAAGGAAGGCTCCATCCTCGAGGATGTCGTCGATTGGGCTGAATACGAGGTGGGTGAAGGTTATACCATTAAGGAATTGCTTGAGGAGCTTATGAACAAGGGCGTATATTCCGGTATGACATTCCTTATTGAGTACGAGGACGGCAAGAAATTCTTCGAGGAACATAAGCAGGAAATCAACGAGATTCTTGCGGAGGCCATGGCCGATTATGGCAAGTTCCCTGAGTTGCAGGATTTCGACAAGGATGATCCTCTCTGCCTTGGCGTACAGAACCAGTTCTGCCTTTCTGCATTCGCTTTCGAGAAGGTCGCAAGCGACTTGTTGGACATGATTTTAGATAAGGAGCAAGACTAATGACTGATTACAGAAAGATTGCTGATGGCTGGGACACCTACGACTACGAGTCCGCTGTCAAGGAGGACGCCAAGGAGGCTATCCTCGAGTATATCGCCTATCATGGAGAAACGGGCGACCTCAAGGATAAGGAATCCGTTGAGGACTTGAGGGATGACCTTAATGATACATTGTACAACGAGGACAATGTTACCGGCAACGGTAGCGGTTCTTACACGTTCAGCCGTATCATGGCCGACCTCTACCTCGTAAACAATGGCTATCTTTACGAGGAAGCCCTAGAGGAAATGGGTGGCAAGTTCGATCCGGAGCCGGAACATCGCGACATAACTATCCGTTGTTACTTGTTGCCGCGTGCCATCGACGAACTCTTGGAGGACGAAGAAATTATCAAGGCATTCAACGATGCCAAAGGTGGTAAGGATGAAGATTAGACTGAACGAATCTGAGATGTTTGGCTGCGTCAACTTGTTCCATAACGAATATGGTGACGTGTATGTCAATGAGGACTATCCGGGCGTGTTCGCATTTTGCCCGACCGATGACGACGGCAGGAATGATGACTGCATCTATTATTTCTCGCTGACGTATAGTCGCGTCGCTCCCATGGGTTGGAACTATGGCCGCGAATACGTTGCGGATTTCATCGGGGCATCCAATTCCTGGACGATGGATCCTGCTGATTCCGAGGAAACCGAGTATCATGACGAGGAATACGAGAAACAACTTCTCGACCGCCTCCAGAAATGCATAAGGATTAAGGTATAGCCATGTCTATTGAACCGAACAATCAAGTAGTTTACCTTATCAGTGATGACCTCACCGATGTTTTTCCGGATGTCAAGGATCCCGTTGACGCAGCTCTTGACATGCTCGAGGGTACTCAGTGCTCCGTAGTGATTGACGGCGACGAGATGCCTATCGCCATCAATGACGACATTATTCTTATTAATGACGTGGACGCATCGGACCATGATTCTGGCAAGGCTAAGAAACTGTTGGAGATGTGGGCCAAGGATGAACTCTATACGGCGTCTGAGGTGGAAAAAGAAAATTACAATATTACACCTGACGAGGAATACCCGATGCGTGTGGATATTGCGGATGGTAACAATTACACGGAAGTTAGTTATTATCCTTCGGAACAGCAGATGGCGAATGCCGTTGTCAGTATTTGGAGTGGCAGTGGTTACACTGTCGCCGAGTTCTATGTGAACGTTCCGCATGGCGCTGATAACGTATATGATGCCTTCGACCAGGCTATCGTTATGGCCGAGAAGGTTGCCCCGGAGTTGCTCTTGGATCCCCAAGCGGTCGAGGAAGAGGCGGCTAAGGATGGTCATTACAACCCCGAGACTGGTGATGGTGACAAAGTGTTCGAGGAAACTTATATATACGAGGATGCTACTATGGCGGGAGCCAAGCAGCCGTACTATATTTATGCCGAGAATTTTGGGGTGGCACCGTATGATGGCCCCTTGGCCTAGAATTTTAAAACAGGAGATTCGAAAATGAAAACTAACAACAAGTTCGAGGCTATATCGCAGCCCGTCATCATCTATCAGTCCAAGGATTACGATGATACCCAGGACGTGCAGGATTACCTTTCCGCCATTGTCGAGAGCGACGTGACTGTCAGCAAGACCCGTAATGGTGACCTCGTGCAGGTTACCGTGGAAGGCGACGAGGATGCCGTATCCGCATTCATCGATGTTTACCGCGAGGGTTTCGATGATATTATCAAGGGCGCTGGCAAGGATGGCTGGGTGAAACCCGAAGATATCGTTTTTGGCGGTAAGGCCGAGACTTGCAAGGAAGAGAAGCTCTACAAGACTTTCGAGGTTCTCACCAAGTCTGTGCTCGACTGTTGCGACAAACTCGTCAAGGATCAGTCGCTTTCCGGTGAATTTGACGATGCAGTTATCTATGCGGAAGATGCTGTAAAGAATGCGGTTGAATCTTTCCAGCAGATGGGCGAGGCCGTTAAGTTCCTCAAGAAGTCACTTGAAATCCACAAGAACGAGGATAACATGGAAGTCATCGGAATTCTTTCCGATGCCATCTCCAAGATTGTTGCGGACGACGTGTCTGCCGATGTCGATTCCGAGGAAGAGGGTGGTGAGTCCGTCGTCAACCGCGTTGAGCGTGAATATGGGAATGAACCTGCAAGAGGTGAAGAGCCTCCTGAGGAACTCGGTGCTCCCGCAGGCGGTGAAGAACAGCCCGAAGCCTAATTGTACGTTTGGTTCAACGTGGAGAATCCCTGCCTGCACGGTGGGGATTTTCTATATAATAAAATATCAATGCTCCGTCAAAGATATATTTCATGAAATGCGCTGTTGTTATGAACAGCACCTGTTTTTTATGTATATTTCCGTGTAGTAGTACTACCAAAAACTAGGAGAACTCCTAACGATGATTTATACAGAATCCGCAAAGTCCAAGCTCTGGAAGGATATTGCGCTCGGCATGCAGAAAGCGTTCAACCGCAATGTCGGCGAGGAATTCCATATCGACCAGTATCGGACTGGTCACGTACGTTTCAACGAGACTCTTAAGGGAAACACTACGGCAGTGAGTACCGCCATAAAGACGCTTGAAAGTGCGTCTCCCGCGATTACCAAGGTGTTCATGTCTCCGATAGCTTATGGCCCTCGTGTGGCGTACGCAGTTGATATCAGCTTCGATCCGGGCATCGCTGAATCGTATTATAGCGATGGGAAGAACGCTATTGCTACTATCGAGAAGGACGGCAAGAAATATGTCGTACAGAATGATGGCACGGCTACTGAGGTTGACGATCCCGACAAGTATGTCGATAACCTGAACAAGACTACGGGCTCCCGTTTCAAGAAGGAATCCGTGTCCGAAGATGTTGAACTCGGACTGGATGAGGTGGTCGCCCTCGCCAATGACGCACTTGAGGGTACGGACGTTTCTATTGCCCTCGAAGATGGTAAAATTATCCTGCGTGGCGAGGAAAGTCTTATCAAGCCCACGCAAGAATATCTACCTCAAGTCACCTACGCTCCCGATTCTATTGAGGGTGGATACCGTTCTGAAACGGGTGATCTTACTTTGGATGTCCCTGAATTTGCGGACGAGACCGATATTGGCGTGCTCCGTGATTTCATCGTGAACGCCGTGAACAGCATCGTGGACGCTGTTGAGAAAGATACCGATTCCGAGGAAAAAGAATGGGTGGCCGCATACGATGCTGCTGAGCCTAAAGACGGTTATGCCGAAAAATATGCTTACAAGGGTGAGTCGTTCGTTGCCGGCTCTAAGAAAAAGGTATGTGCTCTTGTCAAGAGCCTTATGAAGGAAAGTATGGATGACGCCCGCAAGGTCGCCGTCAAGTATATGGGCGAGGCCATTGCCTCTCGTTTTGTTCCTTCCACGGATGACGAGTGGGTTGAGGCTTTCCGCTGTGCTGAGGCCGACGCATCCCTTGCTAGTAAGTACGGTTATCTCGGTGAATCTATTGTCGGTTTTGACAAGATCCGTATTGCAGCGTTAGCAAAATCTCTTATGGCCGAGAGCACCGACGCCGCTCGCAAGATGATGGCTAAGTTCATGGATACCGATATGGCCGAGGGATTCATCCGCAAATATGCACCGCAAGTGGTCACTGAAAGTCGTAAGGTATCCTACACAGATGAAATGATTCTGTTGGATCGCTTGCACGAGTCTTCGTTGGAAAATGCCCCCCAGAAGGGTACGAAGGCCAACGCAGGTTCACTGATTGAAAAGAATATGAAATAATAAGGAGTACGTAAGTTATGCCTAATAACGATTCCGCCGGGGTAGGCATCTACCTCAATGACAAGTCGCAGAGAGCTTCCACTGCTATTGGCTTCCGTTCTGCGGGTGCTATCGAGGCTGACAGGGGTCTTTGCAATACACCCACTCTTATCTCCAGTGACGCCGACTACGTGAAGGTATTTGGTACTCCTAGCCTGGAACGTCATGGACAGGCTGCCTTGGAGGCTTATTTGCTTTCGCAGCGCAAAGTACCGCAGTACTTGACAAGGGCTAAGAACCCCATGTTCACGGGGAACGAGAATGTGTTCGGTCTTGCTAAGTTCTCCTTGGATGGGGGTGAATTGGTCTTGAATACGGATACACCCGCACGCAAGATTGTTGCCCCCGTTGATGACAGCACGGTTCTCCTCTATTTCAAGGGCGAGGGTGACTATGCCAAGAAGAAGGCTGATACCGGTGTGTTCGCACCCAAGAACGCATCTAATATCGTCCTTCGTTTCAGTAAGCCTCTTTCGCAGTCCGCATATGCCAAGTCCGACCGCACTCTTCGCGTGCAGGTGTTTGACTTTAATGGCGCTAACCATATCGACCAGGATACTCCTGCGGCACTCGCATTTAATCCTGACGTGTCCAACGTTATCGACGATTCCGGTTATTTCAAGTTGGATGGTTATGACGTATATGCCGGTGGCGGTTCTGACGGTGGGGAAACTACTCTTAAGAAACTGTCCGTGACCACGTTTGTTAATGGCCGTCCGGCTACGCAGGAATTTTCGTATGACGACATTGTCGACAACAATTGCGGTGTATACGATTGGGTTACGTCCGTAATCTGCGATGTCACGGATTCTGAGGGTGACAAGATTATCAAGAATTCCTGGCTGGAATACACACCTGCGAACGGATCGGGTTCGGATGGCGGAGACATGCCGTCTAACGGATTCTATTACCTTCATTCTTTCGGGGATGACGGGTATAATGGCCGTCAGCAGCTCAACGCATTCGATCTTTCTATTGCTGTAACGATGGATGTGACCTTGCCTATTTACAAGAAAGATGGTGGGCGCAGACTTTCCAACGGGTTCTACGGATTCCCGTGCGGTAGTGTTACCGTTAGTGGCGTCGATGCCGCTGGTGAGTATGGTATTGCTCGATTCGTTATCAGCACGAACCTATATCTTAAGAATCGTAATTCCTACATGTATATGGGTCTCCAGAACGAATATTGGGCATCCTATTACCAAGATTCCTATTGTATGGAAGATTACACGGTTAGCATGACGGGTGACGACCATGATGCTAATAACCTCTCGATGCAGGCAAGCGCAGTTCTTAGTTCCTCTAATTACCTTGTGGCTAAGTCCAGCGATACTTTCCGTGATTACAGCATCGACTACGATAGTAGCCCGATTACCACGAAACTGCATTATTTTGGTGGTGAAATCGTAAGCAACAGCATCGCAGCCGCACAGAAGTCTGTCGCTTATTCCATGGCGCTTCAGGGTCTGCTTGCTGACAACCTTGTGAGGTATCGTTGCATTGTCGCTCCGAACCTCGGTGATGGTATGGTGTCCGGAGATTATGTGTCCGCTATCACAGCAGCCTCGGAATCTACGTTGGGTCTTTCTAACATTGGACGTGCTGCGTCCACGGACATTTTCGGCAATGGCGGCAATAACATGGGTGGCCGGCATGGCAATCGATTCATTATGGACTATGCGCAGTATGCCTACCGTACGATTGCCGGACGGAGTATGGCAGTTACCGTGGCGTGCCTTGTGGCTGATCTTTTGAATCAGCACTATAACGCGGGCATACCCGCTCGCCCGCCGTTTGGTTACAATTACGGCCAGATCGCTTGCCTTTCCTTGTCCCAGCAGTATACGGGAGCGGAGCGCCTTATATTGGCGAACCAGTTTAAGATTAACCCGGTTATTGATGAGGAGGGCGGTTTCTACCTTTGGAAGGAATGTACCAGCCAGCTGACGAATACGTCGTTGTCGGATGGCCATAGCATTCTTTCTTTCGTGTACATGAAATTTGCTATCTACGATGCCATGAAAGCGTTTGTTGCAGAATACAACGATCCTGCAACAATCAACCGCGGCCTTACCATACTTAATGACTTGAATGAGACATTCAAGAAGAAAAACTTTATCGAGGAAGGCATGCCTAACGCTGACAAGAACGTACTTGGGGATGAAGTTATGCGTTTCGACTACCCGGTACGTTTCAAGGGCGTCGCTAACTATGTTGACGTTTATATCACAGCATACAGCCAGACGAAAACGCTTGCTATTTCTCTGGCAGAGGAGGCGTAATCTATGCCGCAGAACATCACTCTTACCGAATTGCTTGGCGAAGGCTTCAAGGACACCAACTACATGGTTACCTCCAACTGGCGAATCGATTTCAGCCAATGCCAGGAACTCAAGACCTTGATGGGCGGCGTCGCTCCTGGCGACATCCCCGCCCAGATGTCCTATGCCTGCCATTCCGATTTCCAGTTCGATACTAACATTGAGTATGCCGAGGCGACGATTAAGGGAATGCATATATCCCAGGCTGCTTGGCAAGACAGGTTCATTGATTCGTTGCCGCTCGAGGTTTTCGAGAACATGGATCACCGCGTGTTCAAGTCGCTTGTCACCGCCGCCAATAACACGGCAGGTTACTATGGCTCCCGTGATATCGCTGAGAAAAAAGAATACACGTTCTCCGGCATACAATTGCATGCTCTTGGCAATATGAAGGGGAACGGGGCACCTGAATCGATGCTCGTGTATGAACTCATCGGTGTGCAGATAAACAAAGTGACATCCCCGGACTACCAGTCCGATGCCGCCGAAATCGGCTCGGTCACTATTGACTTGCGTGCACACGGCTGGACGATCATGGGCAACGTATAACGATTCAGTATCCATATTGCAACCCATAACCCTCGGCTCGGCATACGTGCCGGGGGTATTTTCATGAAGGAATTTCTAGATGGCATTGACTGTAATGGAAGCGGTGGACACCACGTACCTGGACACAGCGCATTATGACGTGACGCTCAAGTTCCCAACGGGATATGAGATACTGAATGATGTGACCGTCAAGGAGGCAAGCGGTCTTATTCCGTTCGTCTATACAGGTGATGCTCTTAAGACGCAGGAATTCCGGCTGACCTGCATCGTGACGAATGAGCAGGAGGCGTTGCTTCGTAACTTATATGTGACTACCAACCATCCAGGATATACTGACTTGCGGTACCCTATATGGATTACCTGGGGACACCCAGAGAACGGCATCCCGTATAAGGAATGCTATCTAGCGGAATACGAGCCCCCTGACTCCGTGAACTATACCTCCGCCGATATTCTCGACGTTACTATGGTCTTGCGGGTTATCTAAACTTCAAACCCGAGAATTGAACTATGATTATTCCCGTAAACAAGTTACCCTCCAATTTCAAGCCTTATCCGTTCAAGTCGTTCAAGATGAGGGCTATCAGTGTCAAGCAGGCCTTGGCTTTGGGTTCAAAGCCCTCCGTGTCCGATATAACCAATCTTATCCAGGAACTTACGGACGGGGAAATCGACGCCAAGCTCCTTGTGCCGATTGACGTTAAATACTTGCTTGCGATGCTTGCGTTCCACGCATATCCTAAGCAGTCCTGGACGTTGCCTCTCGTATGTCCTGAATGCGGAAAGGAACATACCCGCACCGTGACCATGGCGGATTTCCCGCCGATTCCGAGTCTTACTGATGATGACCCATACCCTCTAGTTATTGATGACGGTAAACATGTCTATGAACTTGGATATGCCACAGCAGAAGCTGTCGGTGACCTCAACAAGGCATCTGTTGAATATATCGACCTAATCGCGGCGCATACTATCGCCATCGACAACAGCAAAGATAATATCCGTGAGAAACTCCTTGAGATTGACGATTTCGGGATTTTGTCAACGATGGTTCAGGCTATACAGAAATTTTTCAAGGAGGAGACTTACTCCGAATTCAAATGTCCTGAATGCGGCAAACTTTATAAGGTAGCAATGAGTGCTGTGGAGGTCACTCAATATACGCCCTTTCATGACCCGGAAACGGCTGGCAGATATAAGACTAATTTTAGGCTTTGACTTTGATACGGATATTTCCGTCGCGGAGGTCGAGGATTATCTGCGTGCCCGCGAGGAGATGCTCAATAAGGAAAAGCAAAACAATAAATCAAAGAAGGTTTAGATTATGGCATTGGACTTACAGCAAATGTTCGATCAGTTGAAGCAGGCACGAGACGCATCCTCTGAGGGTTCGCCTCTCAAGGACGTGTTCAACAAGGCTGTAAGTTCGTTTGATTCCGTCAACAAGAGTATGCGGGATATGTCCGCATCTATCCGTGACATACGGGCGATCAACATGGCCGCTAGGAGGGTGGGTAAGGCCGGTGACGTTCAAGCGCAGATACGTGCGCTGCTCCAAACAAAGATAGAGGAGGACAAGATCGAGCGTAACCGCCATGAACGTATGATGCAGATGGCCGAGGAACTTATCCCACAAGTTACCGAGGAGCAACTTGCCGCGATTAAAGCACAGCAGTCCGCTTGGCGTGAGCATCAAAAGAATCTCCAGGAAGAACTCAGCATGGAGAAAGATATTGCCGACATACGGAAATCCGCGGCGGCTGAGGTCGCTGAAAAGGAAATCGCCGTAGCCAAGGAGAACCTCAAGGCGGCGCAGTTCGCTCAGAAGGACAAATATGGTACTATCGGTAGCGCCATTGGCGGTTTGGCTGACAAAGCGCAAGATCCCCTCTCGAAGTTTCTTGTAGCCGGCTTGGGCCGGTTTGTTTCCGAGAAGAGGGAGGCTCCGCTTGCAGAGGCGACACAAGGTGAATTCGACAAGTTCAAGAAGGAACGTGACGCCAAACTAGTCAAGGATATTGCGGCTATCGAGAAACTTTCCGCAGAACATCAAGAGGATATCAAGGAGGCGTTCGCAGTCGCTGCCGCCAAAGGCCAGATTGTTGATCCCGGTTCTGCTGCGAAGTTGTATAATCAGCGTATTTCCGATGTCACTAAACTTGCGGGTTTGGCTGAGGGTACTGAGAAGGATGTAGTTGCTGGAACTTACGGAAAGCAGGTAGGCGCAACTAAGGAAGCCAAGTTGCTTGCGGGGGCGTCTCCTGCCGCCTTGCAAGCGATCAGCGGTGTATATACGCCCGTAGCGCCACCCACAAAGGCGACGTTTGCGAAAGCGGGGGGTCAAGAACCTCCGTCCCCAACGGGTGCACGGGGTACTGCCCCTACGTCACCGGTAACACCTGCTACGGGGGCTGCAAAGGCCGCTGCGGGCGCTTTTGGCGGCAAGGGCGGATACCTCAACATCGGAGGCATCACGAACAGCATAGCAAGCCTTTCACGCGGTTTCCAGACGTTTTTAGGCCCATGGGGACTCGTAGCCAGCGCCGCCCAGTCTTTTGACCGCACGATGCCGATTATAAGCGACGGGGCAGGCGCTTTGATGGACGTGACCAAGTTGCTGATGCCTATGACCATATCTGCGATTGCAGAGGGCTTCAACAGCTTGTTAGGTGGCGTCAACGGAATCGTGTCTGCAATCGACGAATCTCGTTTCGGTAGCGGAAAACGCTCGGCATGGAGTAGCCAGATTGCCGAAGCCCGCATAGCCGAGTCATTGCGGCGTATGGAATTGGACAAGGCCCGACAATCGGTTGGCGGTAAGACTACCAGGGTCAGAAATACAACGTCGCTGCGTGCCGGTGCGCTAATCCGGCAGGATACACCGCTTACGAGTCCGTCCGAGGCTACCCGCATATCCAAGGAAGCCATGTCCGGGTACGCCCCAAGCGGTGGCACTGTTGGTTACAGCGAATATTTGAAGGAGCAGTTGCGGCTTAATGAATCCATGCGTCAAGCCGTCAAGGATGCTGCAAGCAACCCGGGGACTACGCTGTACCAATCGAGAAACCCGAGTATGGATGCCTGGCCGGCATAAGGAATTGCTATGAAAATTGAGTCTCAAGAATTTCGTAATGCTGCAAGGGCCAACTGCTACCGGTACGGGAGTCTTTATATCTACTCTAACGATTACGTGGCATTGGACAAGCATAATTTCCCGCGGTATTCGTCAAAGGACAGCGTGGGTGCGGTAGAAAAGTTCATATCGCTCGTGCAAGGACTAAAGACTCTTGCATCGGGTAATGATGCCACTGACAAGCTTTCCAAGCCGCTTCCAGGTGTACAATGGAGCGGGGACGATCTTTCTTTGTCCATCAGCTTGTCCGGTAAGATGTATTTCACGTCATATGATGACTGCCGTATTGCCAAGAACCGCATTCATCGTCAAATCGTTGATAACGGGTGGTCACAGTTTATCAGCCGCTCGGAATCTACGGGAATCAGCGTTGAGACCTACAGACCGGCCCGTAACGGGGTAAACGCTTTGTATAACGATGACCCGATGGATGCGGCTGGTCTCGCCATGATGACTTCCGCCATGCAGCATACTGCTGACCAGGTGAATATGCTGACTGGCTATTTCGGCAATGATGCAGGGACGTATGCCAAGGGATACGCACGTTTCGAGGCTATGGCGACGGATCGTAGCGGTCTCGGTGCACTCGGGGGGTTCGGTCAGGATATCAAGGCCGGACTACAGGCGATGGGTTCTAACATGAACTCTGGGCTGATAGCCAAGTGGCTAACTGCGGGACACCCCGTAAGACTTCTCATCAATGGTCAAGAACAGCAGCGGAGCGTTCCGCTCGTGATGACGGAGATTTCGCTTACTGACCAGGCGTTTGTCGTGGATAAGACATCCAACAATCACGTGTATCCCACTGAGATGTCCGTGAGTTTGACGCTGGTTAACATGTACGGGTCGTTGGCTACAACCAGCAAGGAGGCATAACCTATGGCCGACAATACCATAGATACATTTCTCAATAACAATTCGGGGATTTCACCGCAGGCTGTATCCAATGGCATCGTCCAAGTGACACCTAAAAGCAAGTATAGGCCTGACAAGGTTTTCGATCGCAATGAGTTCATGAAATGGAACATGATATACAACGGCATAGACTCACCGCACCGTATGTCACCCCGTGCCGTATTAGTCAAGGTTGACCCTACATGGCTCGTTACGGAACTAGATGGCTTAGAGGAGTTTGAAATCTGATGGCTATTGAATGCTCACTCGGTCGTATAGACGGCGCAGTAATTCGCAGGTCGCTTTCGGGATATACGTTTGTCGAACTCGCAGTTCCGATGGAGACATATAGCGATTCGCCTAAATTTACGTTGACGCTTGA
>VIKC01041610.1_pt1 | contig 13335 bp, 8 predicted proteins | sample 4699981 | NCBI WGS metagenome assembly VIKC01 (sample SAMN08893020, study PRJNA449175) | gut metagenome | isolation source: rumen sample fed with green roughage | place: India: Nagpur | reverse complement strand
TTATCTGATTCACCAGCACCTACATCATCATCTGTATCAGTATCATCACTATTTGTATCATTAGATGGTGTATCCTGTTGTTGATCATCATCCATAAAGTTATCACTATCTTCATCATTATCATTGTCAATTTGTTTACCATTGACATTGATTTCATTAACTACTTGTCTTATTAAATCACTATAATCTGGCATATACTCACCTCCAAATTAATCTTCGTCATCCTTCTTACGATATTTGTCAGGCATATCGTATTGCTTTTTACCAGTAAATATATACTCTTTATTATATAGAATTCTATTGCGTTGACGCTCTAGATCACGTTTAGTTTTCATAATCTCTCTTACTGCAGTTAAATCTTCTTTACTTTCTGCAATGCTTAAGTATTTATCACACATCTTAATTTCAATATCTATATCATCTACAATAAGATTACGTTCTTTTTCTGTTAACACTTTAGAGCATCCAATATAGCCAATCAATCCTATAACAGCTATTACAGGATTAATTAAAACAGATGCTGCACCAGCTGCAAGCGCAATATGAATACATCTAGATGCAGATGGTAAGAAAGAACCCTTGATAATATTCTCTCTACTATCACTAATCATAACCTTTTTAGCTGCCTTCATAGTACGATTAAGTTCACTATCAAGCTTCATAGATACTTCTTTATCTTTATCTTTAGCTTTAAGTGCAAATCGTCTTAGATTTTCTGCAGCAATTTTAACCTTACTTGTAAACGAGATACCAGAATTTTCAGATTCATTGATAGCAGAGTTCTTATATCTAGTAACCAGCTCTAATGTATCATTCATTAGATCATGTTTACACTTTAACTCATCATACATTCTATCAATTGGGGGAACTTTAGTATCGTCATTGATATACACATTTTCTAGAAGACTATCATACTTTACCTTTTCTATATCATAGATACAATTCTTAATAGTATCTATTCTTTGTACAGAAGAAAGTGAGTAAGCTTTTCTACAATTTAATAGCTCATCTTCTAGTATAGTAATATATCTAGGACAATCAAATATATCATTACATAGCTTAACTGCTTCTGTAATATTATAGATATCATCATTAGACATATTGTGTATATTATTCTTTATAGTGCCCATTAGTTCAGCCTTAGTAAAGTCAAGCTGTTCAAATAGGGTAGCTAACATACCGACATATTTAACTGATTCTTCAAAATCAAAGTCCATATCAAAGTCAAAGTTAAAGTCATCATCACCACCCATAGATGCTTCAGCTTCTTTAGCCCACTTCTCTTCTTGACGCTTATCATTCTCTTCATCAGTATATAGATCGTTCTCTTTGTATTCAAGTGTTTCAGCATCTTTCTTATATTGTTTGTATAGTGCTTTATACTTTTCTTTCTTAGATTCATCTTCTGCTTCATCAGAAAGCTTCTTATATTTATCTCTTTCTTTTTCATAATGCTCTACTACTTTAGCCATCTGTTCTCTAGATATTTTCATTTTTAAGAATAGGTCTGTAATGAGAGCTATAATACCTAATAATGGATGAATTGATAATGCGCCAATCACAATACCAAGTCTAACAAAATCCATAATATCAGGTAGTTCTTGTATAATAGCTTCGGGTCGTTGTACAAAGATTCTAGTAATAGCATCTTTAAATGTATTGATATCTTTTCTATGGGACTTTTTATAATCATGAATAATCTTTTTGATCTTGAGTTTATCTATTTCATCTTTTTGCTTAGCAGTCTTAATATGCTTTTCTTTCCACTTAAGATACATATCATGCATCTTATTCTCTTGTATAGGAGATATATAGTCTTTATTTTCTAACTCTTTAATCATTTCAGATTCATTAATAACAAGATAAGAAACAGATTCTAAATCATCATCAGAAAAGAACTTAGAATTTTCTAGAATGTATTTCATATCATGTAATCTAGCATCTGTAACTTCTTCCATCAAAAAATAATCTGTTACAGTTTCTAGAATAAATTGATTAGATATAGGAATACAATTCTTTACCATAAGATACATTGTATTCTCTAGTGCAATATTATACATTACGCCAAAAGGAATATCATAGCTTTCAATAAGACTACAAATACTATAGATACAATTTTGCAAAGATGTTTCATTTAAAGGACATGAGCGTACCTTAGAATCGAGATTAAATCTCTTAGACAATTTAGCATGATTGTTTAATACTCTATCACATTGTTCATTCACATATGCAATCTGAATAAAGTTATTAAAACATTCTTCTGCTACTTCTTGATTTTGTTCTTCAGTTTCTTTCTTTTTCTCTTCACCCATTTTACGACCATAGATATCACGCTTATATTTTCTATTAGGATGTAATGAGTTTCCTAGATAACCACCATTAGCTTTTGCACGTTGAACTGCAGTTTCATTGTCTTTAGTGTCGTTAAGCATTGAAGTGTGTTTATGTTTAAGCCAACCTATCTTATAATTATTTAAATGTCGAGTTTGTTTAGCATTACGTAGTTTAGGAATAATCTTACCTTCAATAATAGATGCAGCATTTCTAATATTGGCCTCAGAATCATTCTCTATAACTAACTCAAATACTTTCATAGCTTTAGCTAATGCAATATCTTCGTCATTAGCTAGTGCTTGCCAATTCTCTAATACAATTTTAGCATTATTATATGAATACTTTTCTGTCAAGCATGAGCATAGATTTGGAATATTGTATTTTGCTTGACTATAGTTATCTGTTATTAGATTACGTTGGCGAGCAATGATATCTTTATATGTTAGATTCATTTTACATTGACCTCCTTTTTATAGTGATTTTATATAAAAGTTCTTAATACGACCTGTTGGGGTCGCTAGGAAGTACTTTACTAGAAGTTTCACCATAGCTTTCTACACGTAGATTATTCAAGTAATTAAGGTCAATGTAAATAGCTATTGTAGATATCAGTTTATTGGTTGGGTTGTAAGCATGTAATTTCATATCTCCCCAATCTATTTCTGTGTTAAGTTTGATACCACCGCTATATAATTGCAAGTCAATGAACACAGCAGGAGATATAAACTTATCTATTAGATAATTGGATATCTGAGATAACTCTCCATGGAATAACTCATTTAGATCAATATCAATACTACCAGGTTTATCTTCTTCCCATTGAGCATTGATAGTGAGTTTCCATCCTTTATCATTAATTGCAGGTGGATCATCATAATAATGCAAGGACATCATAAGAGTATTATCAATATTGTATACTTCATCACCAAATGTAATATTTGTAAACTCTTTCTTAGTAAAGTATACATATAATTGCATAGATGGGAATCTCACTTCTACTTGAAATTCTATTCCATAATCATCAGATATATGTCCATATTTATTACCATCATCTTTATTTATATCTTTCATCCATATTCTTACTGGTAGATGATCAACCCTTACAAAGTATTCTTCTCTACCAACAGCATTAGAACGCTTATAAGTAATAGGGATATAAGAACGACTATTAAGATATGTAAGAAATTTAATAGGATTCACTATTCTATCATTCTCAACTTCAAATCCTAAATCTTTTGCCATTAATAACATCATAGGATATGGTAATACATAGTCAAGATCCAAATCATTTGTTTCTGATAATCCAGATCTAAATGCTAATCTCATATATTTTTGTACATCAAGTTGCAAGGCTCTAGATGCAACTTTTACTTTATAAGTAAAATTAAGAAGCATCATATCCATCTTCATCATTAGATAGCGTTCATTAACAGGATCTTGAAAGAAAGCTCTATCTAGTTTAGTCATATTAATAAATTGATCTATACCAAATAAATTTTGATCTAGTCTATCTCTATTATAATCATCATCTATTGTTGGTATAATAGTAAGAGTTGCTTTATCATCTGACATATGAGTCATTATATTCTTCTTATCTAATTTAGACATTTCACCAAATACATTACTTCCATCTGTATGTATCCAAGAAAAGAAATCTGAATTAAATTTTTGCAAGAACCAATGTCTCATATATTCAATACATAGTGCATAGCTCTGATGTAAAGGAGCTACTGTAATATTTCTATTTAGCATAGCAGACATCTCTACATCTTGTACTTTGATTTCTCTATACGCCATATACTTTCCTCCTTTACAAAAAAGAATGAGCCATTACAGCTCATTCTTTTTATTTACATTAGTCTTCAGTAGTAGGATCAGACAGAAGGATATAAGGAGATGTGTTTTCAAGAATTCTATAGTATACCACATCTATACCTTTAATGATCTCATGGTTTACATTAAGCTTTTCGTCAATCTTACTTCCTTCTGCTTTTAAATGATAATATACTCTACCAGGAATACTTCCAGTTGTGAGTGCTACTACCCTTACTGGAAGGATAGCATAGAAATCTGACTCTGGATCAATGAGTTGAACATCTAAGATGAAACACATATCTCCTACATTCAGATTTTTCGGTTCGACACAGACGTTCCTATTATTAAAGAATTCCTGTGCCAATGAGTCAATACCTTGCATATGAATCGCTCCTTCATATATTATTTGTCATAATGACACAATAATAATATACAATTAGAAACGATTTATCATATCTCCAAGAACTACAACCTTCCAAGACTGACCAATATTAGTATTAGTTGCAATACCGGTATTAAAGTCTACACTAGTATCATCAAGTAATCCTCTATCAGGTCTAGGATAATTAGGAACAGGAGTACCAGTAGCTGTATCAATAACATCAAACATCTTATCTCCTGTATTTGGATCATAAACAACTACAGTCTCAATATTATTACTATCACCAAGAATCATTCTATTCTGTTCTGGTGTAAGATTCTGCATAAAATTATTAAAGTTCTGGTCTTCATTTGTAGGAGTAGCAGACATACCACCCATAAGTACACCCATATTACCTGCTACATTTGCAGAGTTATATTGAAGTGCAGGATGTTGAGCAGCACCAATAGGTGTATTAATATATGCATTATAAAGATCTGCAATATATTTATCATCATCCTGTTGATTTGCTGCAGCAGATTTAATATCTTTAATACGACGAATTTCAAGTTCATGACACTTAGTCTTAACTGCATTGATTTCTTTAATAGCAGTAATCTTAGAAGAAATAAGACCACTTGCTGTAGCACATAATTCAGAGATATATTGATATTTACCCTTAAGAGTTTTAGAAGATCTGATACTATCAAGTTCACTCTTTACATCATTAGCAAGAATATCAAGCTGGTTGATAGATACTCTCAGCATATCATTAGTTTCTCCATAGGTATCTTCGTATGGGTCATTAGTTTGACATAGAGGTAAACCAGAAGAAGTAGTAGAACCTCTCTGTACAACAGCAACATTGGTAGAAGATTCTTCTTTTCTTGGTCTTCCTCTTTTCTTTTTAGGTGGTTCTTGAGCAATAGGTACAAGAGTGTTATTACCTTCTTCTTCCTTAGGAACATTTGCACCTTTAGCTAGCACATCCATATTAAATAATTTACTACTCATTCTTATTCCTCCTTACATGAGTATTTATAGGAATGTTTTTCTTATAAAGCCTTAATAGGTAATAACATTTATGTAAAGATAGTAAGTCCTCCAATTACTATCTTGCTGGTTGAAAATGGCATGGGTATGATTTTTCGTGCATTGTTATTCCTCGCAATTCTCCCACTGTATCGGGGCAGTGGGAGACATTGTATCTTTTTATACCTAAAGAAACAATTATATAAATGACTCAGGTAACGTAATACGTAAGCTGAGAGAATGGAGGTATATTATGAATGCATTGACTAAACAGCAAATACGTAATTGTATAATTGAGGACGACAATACTTTAAAAATTGGTAATTATCCTGTAGGATATGATTTGTCACTATTGAATACTATCTATCATTATCCTAAGAAAGATAGTAATGGTAAATGGACTACTGGTTCTATCGATTTGATTATCAAAGATAATGTAACTGGTGAGAAGTTTTTAGAGACTATAATTGATCCAAAGTATGAATACTATATGCTTCTAGATGATAAAGAAGTTCCTAGTTATAATCTTGAGTATGCTATGAAGGATGATTGTAGATGTATCATGGTTCCTTATAGAGAATTACAGAAAGATATTGCATATCGTATAGGTGAAGAAGATAGATTCTGGGAGAATCTAAGAAACAGAAATAGGGATGCCAATAAGCGATTATGTAATTATCATCCTGCAGTATTAATGTCTGATATGGATATTGAAGATAATGTCAGATTTCAGTTTGCTCACACATATGCAAACTCTTATAACAAGGGGTCGAAGTCTTATTTGGATATTGAGGCTGATGTAATCAATTGTAAAGGAGATTTTGTAGAATTAGGCGAGTGTCCTATTAATGCAGTATCTTTTATAGATGATCAATCATTAGTGATTCATTCATTCTTATTAAGAAATGATAAGAATCCATTGATTGCAGAGTTTGAAGAAGCTACAAAGAGCCCTAAGTTAGCATTGGAACTTAAGGAGTTTTTGATTGATGCTGTAGGTGGACTAAAGAATGCAGAGAAGTATAGAGTAAATCAGATGACAGTGCAGTTTCATTTTTATGATGAGAAAGATGAAGTTAAGATGCTGATTCATTTGTTTAACTATATCAACAATCTTAAACCTGATTTTGTATTGGCTTGGAATATGGCATTCGATATCCCATATATTATTCAGCGACTTATCAATCTTGGAGTTGACCCTAAAGATGTAATGTGCAGTCCAGATTTCAGATTCAAAGAAGTTAAATACTTTATTGATGAGAGAAATGAGTTTAACTATGAAGAGCGTAATGATTATGCTAAGATTAGTTCTTACTCAGTTTATACAGACCAGATGATTCATTTTGCATCTAGACGTAAAGGTGGACCTGCATTGCCATCTTATAGATTGGATGACATTGGACAGATGACATGTGGTGTTAGAAAGCTTGATTATAGTCACATTACAAATAACTTAGCAGAGTTACCATATAAAGATTATAAGACATTCGTATTCTATAATATCATGGATACTATTGTACAATATTGTATTGAGTATAAATGTTCAGATATAGATTCAGCATATAACAATGTCTTATTAACTAATACTCGTTGGAGTAAAATTTATAGACAGACTGTATATCTGAAGAATCGTCAAGCAATCTTTAATTATAATAATGGATTTATTTCTGGTAACAACACAAATGCAAATACTCCTAAGGTTAAATTCCCTGGTGCATTTGTGGCTAATCCAAAGTTCAATAGTGATTATTCTAAGATGGTATTGAATGGAAGACCTGTATCTATATTTGATAATCTAGATGACTTTGACTATAAGGCTCTGTATCCTAGTATCACATCTGAATTTAATGCATCTCGTACAACTCTTATTGGACATGTCAATATTCCTACAAAGGTATATGAGTTTGAGAACAGATTCAATAGAGATGAAGTTAAATGGAAGAGAGAGGCACAATATATGGATGATCTACAATCTCATAACTGGATTGAGTTCTTCCATCGTTGGTTCCATTTTGGTTCATATGAAGATGTATATGACGATATTATTGAATACTTTACTAAGGTTAAGTATCCTATGGGTATTCTGACATATCATGACTTTGATGATGTATCAGGTACACCAGAAGAAGATAATCGTAGTGTATTTGTAAGATGTGATACAGAACGTGATTGGTTGATAGTAGATGCTATTGCAAGAAAAGATTTGTCATATATGAATCAACCTAAATTTGATTTTGAGAAGTCTGACTTCAATAACTTTACTGATATCTTTAATAGTCTCAAGGATGGATACACTTATAGTAAACCTAAGCAAGTGGGGGTATAATAATGAACTTAAATGTATTGAAACCTTATGTAAAGGATTTAAAGCCAACTGCTGATGAGTCTTATGTTTACACCGCTAAAGATGAATTCTTTGGCGGTGTAATCTTCTCTATGAATTCTATGGCAATCAATATGATACAGATGCCTGATATATCAGAGGATTATTTCAATAAGATATACTCTTTGAATTGTATAAATAAAGGCTTTGATGGATTCTTGAATTGGTTTGGAGTTGTAGATAGTCCAACTTATACATCTCAATATGTAGCAAGATATACACAGAATAAAGCTATGTATACTTTAAAGCAATTTGAAGAAGAGATGAAGTTGGCTAGTTATATAGATAAGAAGTGTATGATTAATGAAGATCCAGACTTCTATAATAATATACTCATAAGAAAGTCAGATGAAGGTGCAGGCAGATATGTATATAAGAATGAATACAAAGGTGACCAAGTATTATATCTAGCACCATGTATGTTACCATGTAGTAAATCAACTCCATTAGATTGTGTAATCTATTATATAGATGGATTGAATTACAATGTAGTATCTTTCACAAGTCATAAAAAAATAAATACGGTTGTAACGTTATTCAGAACACTAAAAGTATAAGTAAGAGGAGTGCATTTAGCACTCCTCTTTTACTCCTTCAACATTCCAGTAATATCTTAGTAAGAAGGAGGTACTCTAAATGGCTAAGAAAGATGATAAGAAAAGATCATCTAATGGTCTTATTAAAAAGCTTACTGATACAGTACAAAATAATCTAGATTACTTATATCAGAAAACTTATTATTCCCAGCCTAGTAACAAACAAGACTTAGATAATGTTAAGAATAAGCTTGACTCGTCTATTGATAATATAGTAGCAGTTAATAGAAATAATACTGGTAACGGTACTATGTCTGCTCTATATTCAAGACTTCAACAAGCTCCTACTTTAGGTGGTTCTGGGGATGAAGGTGCTAAGAAACTAGAAGAACTTATCAACGACAATCAGATTATTGAGTCTGGACTAATGGGATTTATTAATAATACTACTACAGTATTTGACTATGATAATAAGATTGATACAATCCTTAAGTATATGCCTAAGCTTCAAGAAGCATTAGACACTAGAAAAGATAATGTATTATCTGCAGATCATTTCTCTAAGGACTTTATTAATATTACTACATCTAATATTAATAGTGATTCTGAGACTTATAATGAGCATATTAAGTATATTAAAGAAACCTATAAGATTCAAGACTTAGTAGATGAGATTTATGATAAAGCATCTAAGTATGGTGAAGCATTTGTATATGTAGTACCATATAAGAAAGCTGTTGTACGTTTATTAAGACAGAAGAATAATATTAGAGCAGATCTTAATATTAAAGAAGGTACTATCTTTACTGAATCTGGTAATATTGGTATGGATGATCTACCTAAAGATTTAACTGCAGAAGATTTCAATGCTGCTGGATATGGTGATATTCAAGTAGAATTTAGTAGAGGTGGAATTAGTTCTATTATTGAAAATGCAGTTAAGTTTGAGAAAAGTGTTAAATTATTGAATGAGATGTCATTGAATTATGAAGGCGCAAATCTCTCAGAAGAAACAATACTCGAAGCGGCTGAGAATGTACGTGATGTTGTAAAGGGACAGTTTGACAGGACTATTAAAGATGATTTATCGTTTGAAGGATTTGACGATAGAGGTCAAGATGGTCTTGTTGATAAGAATAAATCTGATAAGAGGAAAAGTAAAGATGATAAGTATGTAAATGTTCCTGGTACTATCATTAGAATCCTTGAACGTAAACATGTAATTCCAATCTATATTGATGAATACTGTTTTGGATATTATTATATTGAGATTGAAGGTCCATATAATCCTGTAGGCGATTATGATAAGATGCAAGACCCTACAATGTCCCTTAAAGGATCTAACTCTATTTTATCTACAAATAGTATGATGGACCAAAGCCAGAAACAGAATAATATTATTAGATATCTGTCTAATCAGATTTCTAATCTTATAGATGCTAAGTTTATTAATACTAACCAAGATTTAAGACAAGAAATCTATACTATTCTAAAGTATAATCAGGATAATAACTCTTCTAAGATGAATAAGATTAGAGTTACATTTATTCCACCTGATGATATGGAACACGTATACTTTAAGATGAACAAGGATACTCATAGAGGTATTTCTGATCTTGACAAGTCGATGTTCCCTGGTACATTGTTCTCCAGTATGTATATTACACATTGTATTTGGAATATGACTAGAGCACAAGATAAAAGAGTATACTATGTAAACCAGAATGTAGATACCAATATCTCTAAGACACTGTTAAATACTATTACTCAGATTAAGAAGGGTAACTTTGGTATTCGTCAGATCGAGAATATTAATCATATTCTTAATATAACTGGTATGTTTAACGACTATATTATTCCTAGAGGTCCTGGCGGTGCTCCAATTGACTTTGAAGTAATGCAAGGACAATCTGTAGAATATCAAACTGAACTTATGACAATGCTAGAAGAGGCTGCAGTAAATGCATGTGAAGTTCCTATGGAAATGATTCAGATGCGTAACTCTGTAGATTATGCTTCTCAGTTAACTATGTCATCTTCTAAGTTCTTACGTAAAGTATATAATCGTCAGTCTAAATTCCAAAAGAACTTAACTCGTATTATTAATAATATCTATAATAATGAGTTTGATGATAATATTACTTTGAATGTAATGTTACCACCTCCAATGTTCTTGAACCTTACAAATACAAACCAGATGATGACTAACGTAAATGAATATTCTCAATCTGTAGCTCAACTTATTCTTGATCCAGATGAGGAAGAGCCAGTAAAGAATGAAGTTATTCGTGAAGTTAATAAGTTCCATCTTGGTACTTATATTAATCTTCCTGAGCTTGAAGAGATTGCACATAGAGCTAAGCAACATATGGCAGCAAACTCTAATGATAATAATGGAGAAGAATAAAGAAATCCCCAGTGACTCAAGGTCACTGGGGAATTATTATTAGGTATTATTAATTTTATCATTGCGTTGAACAACTTTGCCAACAGTTCCAGGAGCGACTCTACTCCAAGGATCATATTTACCAATATCAGAAGAAGCAGCATCTTGATTTGAATCTCCAGCTTTACCTAAGCCTGTAGCAGATTCTGTTTTTCCTCCATCGACAATTGTAATAGCATGTTCTTTATTTTCCATAGCAGCTACAGTATCTGCGTAAACCGCTACACGAGGATCAGCCTCTGCCTTACCTTTTTCAGTACCAGGAATATGCGCAGAATCTGAACCATATTTTGCATATGCTGCCATAGTACTGTTAATGAGAAGAGCACCTTCAGAGTTAAGGCTACTCTTAGCCTTATTTTCATTAACTCTACCTTCAGATTCAGACCAATAACCAGGAGTATCAAAGGATGCCTTACCCTTTTCAGGTGTAATACCAGCTTCAGCGATAGCCTTGTATCTGAAGTTGTTGCTATCAACAACAATTCTTGTAGCAGTGAGGTTCTTAGGATTACGCATAGCAAGAAGCATATCCTGAGCCTTCTGATATACATAGTCGTTATTGATAAAGAAACCATTAAACGACAGAGCTACTTCAGCAAACTGAATCTCACCCTTGTTACCTGTATACAGGTCAGAGTAGTTAGCAGTTGTAGGTTGACACGCTGCAATAAGGAATGCACGCTCAATCTTAGTCATTGTATTATCGGTTACAAAGTACATGAAGGAGAAACATTCCTGATGAGGACCTGGATCCATACCAGAAATTGTTCTAACTCCATTAAATGTCCATGCATCGATAAGACCATGATAATGCTTAACCTGAGTATCTGGATCTTTAATACCTGTCAGATAAAGCTCATGAGCCTTAGTCAGGATAGAACCAGAACGCTCGTAGTAGTTAAGATTAAAGTTAGAGTTTGTAGGTTTCATAACCTTATTGATTACATTGATAGAGCGAATACCATTAGTAATTTCACCAGATTCACCAGTAATATTATCAATGTTATCGATACCTCTGAAATCGTTCTCAAGGATATGAACATAGTTATTTATAATAACTCTTACGTTATCATCTTGCTCTGCGAGGTCTCTCAGAAATTGAGGGATCGATACTACACAGAGAAATGGATAACCTTTTTCATACAGGTCCCACTGCTCCAGGTTAGAGAAGTCAGTAACACCACGCATGAGGTTATACTGAAGGAGCTCACGAGGAGTCTTCAAACCTTTAAACGCACCAGATTCAGTAGCGACTGTGGTTGGTGTCTGTTGGTTCTTAGCCATATGTCAATCCCCCTTTCTTATACATTAGTTACTTCACTAGAAAGAGTGGAGTAGTTAAGTGCAGTCAGCTCAAAGATTTCTGCTTGTGCAAATGGTTTAAATGCAACTTCGATAGCAGCATAGAAGATCTTGTTTGCAAGAGCATTATCATCTTGAATGTATCTGAAGGACAGATATGCAAACTTATTACGCCACGGCTTCATAGCGGTTTCAACTGCAGCCTGATATACACTCAGATCATTAGCAGTAATGAACTGATATCTAGCAGACGGGCAAGCCTTACGAATTGCCTGCATCATCATGCAAACCAGAGCAACATTATTCCAGTAAGAGAATTCACTCTCAGCTGCATTCATGGTGTACTCAGTTTCAATTGAGAATCTATCATCGTAGTAGCAACCATAGTTAACTCTCAGGTCACACATAAGCTGCTTCTCATTAACAATAGTGGCATCATCAGAAGGATAAACACCACCGATGTTATTCAGAGAAGTCATCTCAGATGTAGGATAAATCTTAGGAATATAGTTTACTGTACCGTAGATGATATTGGAGATAGCAATACCATTAGAGATACCAGCAAATACCTTACCAACATCATTTCTAAAGTGTCCAATATACAGATTAGACAGACCATAAGTACCTGTAACAGTAATTACACGATTATCATATGGATTTCTAATCTTATAATACAGACAGCATACAGCAATATGCATATCTCTAATGTAAGAGTATTCAGAAGTCTCAGCAGTAAGATCCAGACCACCATCAGTAGCAGGAATTACATAAGTACAATCTTCATAACTTCTTACCTTGTCAATACCCATATCCATATAAGCCATCAGATCACCACGGTATGCAACGAGTCTCTGGATTGCCAGTTTAACTTCATTGTCGTAGTTAGCATCAAAGATAGCATTCGGGAAATAGATGTCGAGATTGAAGATATCACGATCAAAATCACCAGAATACAGTCTGTAATAATGTCTCTGATAAAGCTTCTGAGGTGTAAGAGGAAGTGTAACATCAATAATATTATATTCAACTGTAGCATTAAGATCTTGATATGCAACGGCATAATCTGTTGGATTATTAATTGCATAAGTTTGAGCAGCAGTTTTTGCTAGATCAAGTCTATCTT
>VIKC01010388.1_pt1 | contig 13995 bp, 39 predicted proteins | sample 4699981 | NCBI WGS metagenome assembly VIKC01 (sample SAMN08893020, study PRJNA449175) | gut metagenome | isolation source: rumen sample fed with green roughage | place: India: Nagpur | reverse complement strand
ATTTAGGTATGTACAACATCAACAAGAGGATACATCATGAATTCGTCATACGCCCCCGAGGAATATAAGTACCCAACGGAGCAGAAAATAACCACTGCGTTCTCTGCCCCCATGCTCGTTCCCGATGACAATGACCCCAGCACGCTCGTAGTTCGAACTTCCGTCCGGAGGTCGGCATGATACACTTAGGCGACAATCCTCCCGAAAACGACGAGGATGTGGAAAAGGGGTTTGCCATGTGGGTCAAGCATGGGGTTTCCTATGTAGACGCAAACAACATCGCTCATTACAAGGTGGATATAGGCAACGGTCTAGTTTTCGCCGTACCTAACCCGGAAAGCAATTATGACATGTTCAAGTATATCATTACGCGTCTTTACGGACAGGGGTCTCGTGTCGGTATCTATGCCGGCAGTTTTGACCCGTTCCACAAGGGGCATCTCGGTGTCCTGCTCAAGGCTGCGGGTTTCTTCGATAGTATCATAGTGGTCGTGGCCGATAACCCCGACAAGAAATATGTAATGTCCGCTAAAGCCAGGATGGACCTTGTATCCATGTGTACATTGGAGCATCCTTTTCTGAAAGACAAGGTTTCCATCACGTATACGGACAAGCCGGTTGCATTGTATGCCCTCGAGTCCGTGGCTAACCCCGATAGCACCCGGCTGTGCAGCCGCGTGTCACTTATCCGCGGAATCCGTACTCCGCAGGATTTTTCATATGAGCAGCCGATGGCCGAGTACAACAAGAAATTGTTCAATACGTATGCCGCAAGGTTCGACAAGCTGCCGAAACAATTACCGCCCTTGGAAACCGTATATTTCCAGAGCGATCCGGAGGACGTTAATCTATCGTCCAGCGCTATCCGACAGATGGCGGATATGCTGACTTACGATGAATTTTCCATCATGTTCCCGAGCAACGGATGGTTTTACGGGAATAACCTGAGCTGGGGTCACATTGTTTATTCGAGGTATCACAAATGATTAGATTGGTTACAGGCAGGATCGGTAGCGGCAAGTCCAAGGTCATGGACATCCTGAGCAAAAAAGGTTATAAGTGCATTCGCACGGATGACGTGGCCAAGAATCTGGAGGTACGCTTGGAGTTCTTCAAGCATGCCGTATTCATATTCGGCAAGGCTTGCCTTACTTCTAGGGGCGAGATTGACAAGGCGTATTTGTGGAAAGAATTCATGGCCAAGTCCGAAGCGTTCGACCGCTACGATACCTATGTCACGGAATCGGTCATCCGATATATCCGGTCAGAAACCATGGACGACAATGTACCGGTATTCGTAGAGACTGCGTTAGTACAAAAGCATTTGGATGCCTTGTTGGCGGATATCCCTATCGAGGACGTTATACACGTCCAAGCGGATGACGATATTCGTATTAAGCGGCTGATTCATAGGGGAATGACCCATGAACGTGCCTGTTTCGTGGATTCTACCCAAGGCTTTAAATGGGGTGGTGCAAAGCTGCATGTCCTAGATGTGCACAATGACAATGATACTGACGCCCTTGCCCTTAATGTAAATAATGCTCTCATGTGCTGTTCGTTCAGCGAACCTGAGCGTGATACCATGTTCCTGCGTAAGTATAACGAGTCACCCTCGTATGCCAAGGTGAATACCCGTTGCTACTTGTATTTCAATACGGGGCATTGTTCCAAGTGCCCGTTCCCATGCCCGCAGGCTGATTGGTATTTCAAGGAGGAATGCAAGAAGAATTCTATTGTTCGAGGATCGCCCTATGGATCTTAAGGAATATTTCAAGGCCCTGGATGGTGCCAACTTTTTCAAGCAGATGGTCATCATGGCAGTATGCGTATTGTATGACAAGCAATTCGTGGCGGTGAACGTTAATGACTCGGATCTTCAAGACTGTCATGGCGAATTTGTCGACGTCCATATCTATTTTAATGATGGGCACATTTTCCACCGACTTATTCCCACAGGGGTGTTGGAACTTGCATTGGACGGCAAGTTTGATGAGGCCCGTAAATTATGGGGTATGACTGATGAATGATATAGATAGATATGCATACGACCAGTACAAGGAATATGTCAAGGGGCATCCTCGGCATATCGTGCGTACCCATTACGAGACGTTCAGGGAAAATACTCTCGATAGTTTGAAGGATAAGATAAATAAGTTCTGCGATAGCCATATAGTTGTTAATGTTGACATCAAACCGCATTCGTTCAGTCAGAAAGGCATGTTTTTGTGTGACCGGATAAACCTTGCGGGTGATACGGCTACGGTATATATTGCCAGTGCTGCATACCTCGTAGACATTACATTGGAGCGGATCAACGATGGATTATTGAAGTGGATTATCGATCGCGTCCATGAGACGTTCGGTGATGCCAATATATATACCCATTATATAGATCACGACACAGGCCGCGGGATATTTGTACACGACCGCATCAAGGACTATGTAGCTAAACTTAAAGATTCCGAGGAATACAAGAAACTATATAAAGACCTCGAGGAGACTCACTCGATCCCTAAGAAAACAACAAAAAAAGGAAAGTAAATATGACTAAGCCAGTAAAGACAGAAACATTCCCTGCACTCTCTGAAATCCCCATCGACGAGCGGTTCCTTCGTACGTTCAAGTCGTTTGAAGCCATCAACGAGTATCTGCGTAGCGCACCCGCACCGGAGACGGATGTGGAGGGGCATAACCTGTATGCCGTACTTGCTCTAAAGTCTGCGGTCAAGGCTCTCCAGGATGGGGACGGGGGACGGTTTTATAATCCCGAAATTAATTTCCTTGGCCAGGATGCGCTGTATTTCGTACACAAGACCAAGCCTGCAAGGGACAAATTGAGGTATACGCTTGACCGTAGGGAATTGGTTGCCATTTATGGTATCGCAAAGGATATCATTATGGGTGGCCAGGGGGCTGTATGACAGGGCGTGAACTACTGAACCATCTGGAAGCGGCAGTGGATCTCGATGCGGAAGTGTTCGTCAACACGACTATGGGCGAAGTCCGTATTTTCGACATCATCACGCACTACCATAACGAGATTACTATTGAATGCGTGAATCCGGAAACTGGGAATACCATGGAGGAGAAATGAGTACGGATATACTGATCAGTATCCACCCGAAGTGGGCGGCGAAAATTTACAGCGGTGAGAAAACCGTGGAATGGCGAAAAGGAAGTCCCAAGCGTATAAATCCTTCGAAAGTCTTTATCTACGAAACGGCACCGGTTCGCAAAGTTACAGGTTACGTCGTGCTTGAAGGATTTGACGGATTGAATATCAACCATGCATCGGAATTCACGTACTCGAAAGAAGCAATCAAGCGCGGTTGCGTTAGTTACGAAGGCTTAGTTAAGTATCAAGGAAACTCGGGTTATATCACGGCTTGGTTCATAAAAGAAAAAGTCAAATTCGAAACACCCAAAACACTCACTGACTTTGGCATTAAGCGCCCACCGCAGTCTTGGCAGTACTTGGAGGAATAATGAGGATGGCGAAGCCCGAAAACCGAAAGTTCAAGTTCGATGGTAAGATGCTTTTAATCAAGGATCTTACGCTTGAGCAAGCACGCAAGGCCAAGGCATATGCGCATGCTTGCGCTAATGGATATGGCTGGTCCGACGATGCAAGGATGCAGAATTATTGGATTTCTGTTGAATTACATGTCGATGCACACATTCGAAAGCTGGAGTCCGACAACGAAGATGCTGAAAACTTGGTAACTGATGAACAGAACTTTGAATGCCGAAGGTAAAGCGATGGAACTGAAAGCGTATAGCATCTACGAAACACGTAATGAAGGTATTAAAGGCTGGAACGAATCGGCTAAAGAAACGATTGAATTGGATGATTATGAAACGGTCTACTTTAAGCGTGATGTCGACTGCTACATCGCTCGACAAAAATACAAGAGATGTCTAGCGCAGGCTGATCTCAATTGGTGGAAATCAAATAGGTTTTCTGCCGCAGAAATGGTTGAGAGAATACGCGGGAATTTTGAAGAAGCAAGGCAATGCTCAGAACTTGAACAAAAATATTATAAAAGATACAAGATATGGCTGGGGCTTGCCGAGAAGCTCAAGGATCTGATATGAAAGGCCCACAACTGATAAAGAAATCCAAGAATGACAAAGTGCATAACCCCGACTTGTGTAGGAAATGCAAGAGCGACTACTGCGTCATCGTATTGGATAAGGATCTCCGTATACCTTGTGTCAATCTTAAGGAGCGAAATAAACGCCAAAAATAGGCCACTTGTTCATGAGGAATAGCAATGATAGTCGCAAGGAAATTATTCGATTTAGTTAAGCCTGGATATATAACGTGTCCGAAATGCCATCAAGATAAGCAGTTTGAGCTTCTTGCCGATAAGATACAATACGATGATGGCGTATATGACATGCATATCGGTTGCCCCGCATGTGGGTGGGTGTCTAATGAGCTCTATGAGTATTCGGGCTATTTCCCCGACATGTCCAAGGTAATGATGTCTGTTTGTGCCCGAGATTTGCATGAACAACAAACCACGAAACAAGAGGTTAACAATGGGAATAGATGATTGGAAAGTAGGTGATAAACTTTATCATGACAGCCACTTTACTATGGGTTGTGTACAGATTGTCCGAGAGACAAAGACGACGTTTGTCTTGTCTAATAAGGAGGCTATCCGAAAAGGTAGCCGCACTCCTATCGGTCAGCATGGGTACGGCATAACTACGTACTACTCGGAATATGAGGAATATGGTATGAAAATCAAGATGGCTATGATCCGTAGTAAGAAGATATACAAGATTACATCGGTGGATTGGAAGTCGCTACCTGATGAAAAGCTGGATGCAGTCATACATATCTTGGAGGAAAAATGATAGAGCCGGATGCACCGAAGAACGACTATGGTCTCCGTGAATATTCGTTCGAGATAGGGTCTATTGACGATACCAGCGAGACCGTAGCCATTGTTGGAATCGAGTACTCGAGTGTGAGTCCGGACGAGAAGTTCTACCGAAAGGAGGACGTGCTCAAGGTAATCGCACGGCTTGAAAACGAACTGCGAAACCGCTGTGACGCTTGTCCGTCCAAGTCGCAGGAGAATGAGATTGTTGCCGGCTTAAAAGCCGAGGTCGCACAGTGGAAAGACAAGGCTCGCCATTATCCGATGATGGCGGCGTTGCTCGATTGCGACAATAGGAAAACCCGTGCTATCCTCCGGACGTTATGGCTTACTCGTGCGGATAGGGCAAACGCTGTTGTCGGTGAGATCAACAATGCTATTTATGCCTTGCGTACAGAGCGTCCGACAATGTCTTTTGCGTTTACTTACTCGCAATCGGATAAATGGTCGAAAGTAGAACGGCTTTGCCGTAAGAAAGCAGATGAATATAAGGAGGTATAAGCATGGACAGTCCGTCCGAATTTCCCGACCGCAACATACCGATGGTTTGTCGGAATTGTAAAAACTGCCATCGCTATCTGCCAATTTCCGACTGGATGCCGAGTTGGTTGTCGTGGGAGTACGAGTGCTATTCCAAAGACCGCAGACGTTACGTCAACGGCGTCGAGACGTGCATCAACAAAGAGGTAGAGTAGATGGAACTGAAAGCATACCGAATTTATACAAGGCAAGACGAAGGTGCGTGGGGTTATGACCCTTTCGCAGAACCTACTGATGTGGAATTGAATGATGAACAAGTCTACATCAAGTCCGAAGCCGACAGCTACATCCGCAAGATGCAACGCACCCTATGGTTGGCGAGAGCTAAACGTGCACGGGCTGAAAAGTGGACGTGTTACGGACCGCATTATGAAAGATGGTTAAAAGTACAGCATCTTTGCGAAGCGAAGGCTGCGGAGTACAATGAGGTAAAGTAGATGGTTGATGTAATTATTGATGGTGAAATAGCCTATTGTCTACCCGATTGTACGTGCTGCCGTTCCTGTCACAAGCTGATAGATGACGTGACGGAATGCCCCGAAGCAACAGACATTTGGGACAAGTTCAAGTGCGATCCAAACTGCGAATACTATGAAGAAATTTGGGACGAGAATGAACTAAAGGCAGAGCTAGAACTTGCCAATGTGTGCGAGGAGGCTTTAGATGCTTGAATTTTCTAAGTACAAGTCCGCATTCAACGGGAAGTATGAGTACAATATTATATGTGACCGATGCGGAAAAATAATAGGAACGGGCCATGATCGACGAAACAATATTAAAACGAACGATTTATGTTGCTCATGCTCATTTGAGGTATTCAATTCCGAGAAATATCAAAAGTACAAGCGTTGCATGGCAATGGCGGATTATTGGAATCTTGGGTCGCAGAATGCACATCGGTATGCAATGCAAGCGGAACGTAATGGCGATTTAGCGGACAAAACACGATGGGAAAATTTATGCGATAAATACATTGCGCGGGAACGCAAATGGCGAGAACTTGCCAATCATTACAAGGAAAAGAAACAATGAGAACGTATGATGTTATAATGACACCGTCTGCCGATGGCTCATGGGTATTAGAATCCGAAGCGAAAAGAGCTATCGCCTACCAGAAGTACAAGCGGTGCTTGGATAAGGCGAAGTGGTGCAAACTATGGTATGAAGAAGAAAAATACGACTGGCAGAAAAAGGATGCACACCATTGGTTTAGGATGTCTTTGTATGACAAATGGTACAAGCGTTGGCTAGAACTTGCCGAAAATTTCAAGGAGGCGAAATGAAAACGAATGATATATGCCAAGAGTCTTTAAGGTCTGCGGCTGAAAAGTATGTAAAACGTCGCTACTACAAGCATGCTTGGGATACAGAAATAAGAACCTTTATCGCAGGTGCAAAGTGGGCATCATTAAAACTTGCCGATAAGTTAAAGGAAACGAAATAATGGCTGGATATACCGCTAATGACGCATACGACCGGCGAAAGACAAAAGCTGCTTATTTTGTCAAGGCCATGATTCAAAAAGGTCAGCAGAAAGATAAAGCCCTGCAAATTGCAAGTAGGTATTATCATGTCAAAGAAGATGATGTCCGTGAACTTACCGATTACGGAGATGAAGGGGATGACGATGTTTACCTTTTCTGCGGAAGCGCCATCCCGGTCTCCGCATCGGAAATCTATGATCCCGGCGATTTTTGCTAGAGGAGGCGAAATGAAAAAGAATAAGATTGTCGAAGCGGCGATTAAGCATAAGAAGAAGATAGTTCGAAAAATAAACAAGAACGGGAGTAAGTTTTCACTGCCTCCTCTTGATTCCGATGACGGACGCAAATATATGGCCTGGGAAACCGAAGACGATGCGTTCATCGCAGGCGCTCTGTGGGCGTTGAAACAAGTCAACGTCCCGGTGGAGAAGTAGATATGCGATGCAAGTGGTGTATCTACAAAACTTATGACTGGGGTGAGCAGTATGACTTGTGCAACCTGTTCGGTTATGGCGATAATGGTGAGATCACTGAAAATCGGAAAGGCGAACTAGGTTGCAGGTTCAACGCCAAGACAATCGAAAAGATGAACAGGGAAGAGAGAGAACTCATCGCAGAACATGGTGTTTAATAAGGTATTAAGATGAAAAGAATAGTGGAGACATTTACCATACCCATTGAGGTTACGTGTATCGCAGATACGGATAGCACAGAATCCATGGAATCTATAAGGAAAGTTTGCCGTATAGCTGCGGAGCGGATGTTGTCAAATAACTTGTGCATTCACGAAAACTCTCGGGATAACTTTGACACGGCAATCGGTAAATTCGATATGTGGTATCGAACTGATATGATTATTAGCATGGATTCGTTCAAGGCTGTTTGCGAAGAATGCGGATTGCGTGTCGAGGTACGCAAATATTCGCACGACCCAAATATGGTCGAAGCTACTGCCTACTTGGATTCGGATATTCTACGTGAGAAATCGGATAGTTTATGCGATTGGTACGGTCGGACGGATGCGAATCCAGATGTAGGCGCATATGATGCACTTTGGAAACAGAATAATGGGACATACCGTGTAAATGGCATGGACTTGGGTGATTGCCAGAAGCCTATCCGTAGTATCGGCCAGCTTCAAACTATATGTATGAACGCCATGAATGCCATACACCGGATTGAGAAGGACACGGATTTCCGACCGAGATGTATCGATCTTAATAATGGCCAGCCACAAGATTGATGGTGCATCTATAATCGACAGCGAGGTAATAATATGAAACCTAAAGTAGCGGCTATTGAGCCGACCACGGAAAGCAAACCGTCGTTCACGAGGGAACTGACCGCGTTGGAACAGCGCTTATATAAGTTCCTGGATGACATGGATTCTCACCTTGAATACGAACCCACGAAGGAACGCTGGGAACTCATGCGACAGAAAATGGAAAAATGCAAGAGAGATTGTAAGGTCAACTATGGCGTCATTTGCAACGGATATTCGTTGCATATCGAATTGCCTTTCGATGTCGATAAGGCTATGCGGGAGGCTAAATAATGTTGAAGCGACCACAGACCATCAAGGAACTGCAAGAGGCTTTGGCCTTGTTCGAAATGAGAAGGAAGTAGCCCTCGTTATGGATAAGCTGATTCTAGATGCCTGCTGCGGTTCCAAGATGTTTTGGTTTGATCCTAATGATAGCCGTGCCTTATTCGTCGACAATCGCGTGGTTGAGAATAGCATCATATGGACGAGCAAGGACGACACCAAGGTTCGCAGGTTGAACGTTCTTCCCGATGTTGTAGCGGACTTCCAACGTCTTCCGTTTGATGACGGGAGTTTTTGGCATGTGGTATTCGATCCACCGCATCTTGTCCGTGTAGGTGCCAAGTCTTGGATGCGGAGCAAGTACGGCAAATTGCCGAAAGACTGGAAGCCGTTTTTGCGTAAAGGTTTCGAGGAATGTTGGCGAGTCTTGAAAACACACGGGACGTTGGTGTTCAAGTGGAATGAAACGCAGATACCCGTATCTGAGGTGATAGACGCTATCGGACATAAGCCCTTGTATGGCAACCGCTGCGGTAAGCAGAACAACACACATTGGATGGTATATTTCAAGGAGTGAACTATTAAAATGAATAACTGTGAAAAATGTCCTTGGCATTATGACCATGGTTATCTCGACGATAACGACTGGGGTTGTCTACTTTTTGGTCCGGAATGCCGTGGCTGCAAGCTCGATGACGATTACGACGAGGGCACGTATGGCTGCCTGTATCCGCAGAAAGTATTGCAGCGCCTAGCCCATAGATACAACCGCGAGTGTAAACGGTTGGAAAACGTACAGGGTTGGGACGGGATTTTTAGTGGACGTAAGTTCCAACGTACTCCCAACGAAAAGGGATACTGCGAGTTCAAGCCTGCCCGGAAAGGTGGCCATAACCACAACCATATCTACAATGCCTGCAATCGTGCTTTATTCCGTACGTCCGACGGACGTAAGCCAGGTAAGGGGAACAAGGAGTTCCATAACACTTTCTTCATGAACCTTTCATTGGGGAACGTCGAGTTCTCGGAATTCCTGAAAGTCATTTTCCACGGCAGGCGCAAAGACACATGAGGATACTGAAAAGAACCCTGCGTACGTTCCACGACGTATATGCCGTAGGCGCTGTCATCCTGGTTGTCCTTGTCATGGCCTGCCTGTGCTGCGTTGTGTTCCTGCATCCCGTATTCATCATACCGCTTGTATTCCTGCTCCGTGCATTCTACCACGTACACGGGCGCTACGAGTGCTATGCCGGCATCCTCCGCAGGTTCAGCGGCCACCCCGACAGCGACGTGATAGAAGTTGATGTGAATAAATAATTTTATCGTTTTACCTATTGACAATCCAAGTCTAATAGGTTATATTTATGGTAGAATGACAGCCACTTCAACCGAGGATAGCCCCGTGAAATACAATTTTAAGTGCTTTGACAAGATTATCGGCAAGGTCAGCGAATGGATTAAGTTCTTCAAGGAATTTAACGCTATGCCCGTCAATCAGCAGGTTAAGTTAGGCAACATTGATTGTTGGGTCTGCGAGGCTGACTCCGAAACCGAAAAGGCGTGGGTGTTCGACTACACTAAACTTTATGAACAGGGCGATAGTTACAAGCGTTTCTACTATGCCCCCAAATCGCAGTGCAAGGTCCTGGAAAACGACTACTACATTGACGAAGGCACAAAGGCGTTCCATAAGGGAACTTTCGTCTTGGTCCCGTCCTGGATTCATTGCCACTTTGGATATTAATCATAACCGATAATGAGGAATATTTATGGAACAGCATCTTTTGAATGCACTCAACGAATTGAACCAAGCTTACAAGTCCATTATGTGGGGCGACCAGAAGAAGAAAGAACTTATGGCATGCATGGAAGGCGTATCCAAATTTTTCAGGGAATCGTTTCCCCACAAGTCTCTTGAGTATGATGAACTGACCGACAAGTTCTATTGCCGCAACAAATAGAGGTTAGACGTGAAAGTCCTTGAATTGTTCGCAGGCGAAAGATGCATCGGAAAGGCGTTCCAGAAACGGGGGCACGAGGTGTTTTCCGTGGAGTGGGACAGGAAACATCCCGACTGCTCCGTGTACATGGACGTGAATGACCTCACCGCCGAGTTCGTGTTGGATAAGTTCGGTCAGCCCGATGTCTGCTGGATGAGTCCGGATTGCGCAACCTTTTCTATGGCGGCAATCTTCCATCATCGCAGGTTAAACCCCATAACCAAGAATCTCGATCCGATAACCGACTATGCCAAGTTCTGCGACAGGACGGATCAGCATTGCCTGGAGTTAATCCGTAAACTGAATCCCAAGTTCTATTTCGTGGAGAATCCGAGGGGCGCGATGCGGAAGATGACGTGGATGCGGGGGATGCCCAGGTATACAATTACGTATTGCAAATATGGCGACACCAGGATGAAGCCCACTGACATCTGGACGAACCATCCCGATCCGCAGTTCAAACCTGCCTGCAAGAACGGAGACCCCTGCCACGAGAGGGCACCCAGGGGTTCTCGTACCGGTACGCAGGGACTGAAAGGTTCGGTCATACGTTCCTTGATCCCCGAGGCGTTCTGCGAGCATATCGTGGACATCTGCGAACAATATGCGGACGCCGAGAATCTCCCGCCCGTTAACGAAATCATCACGCTGTTCTAGAGGTATGCCATGAAAGAAAAGGATATAGAAAGATTTATAAAGACGCTGTTATCGAAGTCCTTGGTCGTGTCCTACAAGGATAAACCCGTTACTAAGGATTACGGGACAAGCACCAAAACCCATTATCTTATCGTGAAGTCTGCAAAGTATATGCGGGTGTGGGATGACATAAATGGCGGTTTGACGGAAACGAATTCCTTGCGGTTGCTTTGCCCGCTAGATATTACGATTACGAAAAGTTCTTATGGCCATACGGGTAGGAAATCATCGTTTAGCCGGCTCGTAATTTTCGATACCTTCCGCACGTTGACTTCGGAAGAATTGGCGAGCTTGAATGTTCCCCGTGACAATCGCCTGCCGAAAGACGTTGAACGCCAAGTGGAAAAGTATTTGAATAAACACGTAGACGAGGCACGTAAGCAGGTTGAAAGATTCAACGGCGTGCTCCAGGAACACAATATGACCGAAGCAACGGAGGGTTTAGAATGATTAACTTGGACGATCTTATGTCGCTCTTTACCGACGCAGACATGCAACGAGTCGTACTTTGCGACTTGAGGGATGGTGGCGCAGAAAATATCTATGATGGACTCTATCAGGATATCCCTGGCAAATGGATAAACTTGAGAGTGTGCTCCATCGACAATGTCTACGATCTGCCGGAACATCACGGCAAGATTGTCATCAATGTGGATACCGGTGAATAATACGCGGATGCCGAGAATCACCCACCCGTGAATGATATACTCACATTGTTCTAGAGGCAGAAAATCATGAATACGAAAACTAAAAAGAAACCGTCTACGGCCATATGCCCGCATAAAGATATGTGCCCAATATTCAATAAGCACGAGGCGGATCTCGACCGCTCTAGTGAGTGGGCATTCCTTGTGCGGTGGCTCAAAGCACATAAGGAATATTTGAAAACTTATCCATTTGGGGACTATCGTTATTGGTCTATCGAACAAGGTTCTCAACTCCGTAACTATCCGGCAATAGATTGTGCCACGGCTGAATACGAAGACTTCGTTGCAAAGATGCGTCACGGCAAGGTAAAAGAACAACCCTACGAGAACCCTTATAAGAAAACAAAGGACAAGTAGATTAAAGGAGGCAATCTAGATGAAAACTTTTTTGTTCGTGCTATCTATAATAAGCGCATCGGTATCTATGTCCGTAATTGCATTAGTTGTTATTAGGTTTGTCTATAATTTATTTATTATGCATGAAACATTCACAGGATTCGATCATCTTGCTTTTATTATACTTATTACAATATTCTTAAGCGTATTTATGGTTTGCATACTGGATGCAATAAAGATATTTAAGGAACTAAAATAATGAATACCCTTGATGATATAAGGAACTCCTGTAGCGAACCAGGATGGGATGGATACAGCGGCATACCGATTTCCGAGAGCATCATAGATCGAGCCCATGCTATCCTTTCCTTACTACCTAGCTACTACGAGGTGTTTCCGTGCTCCGATGGCGACATCCAGATAGAAACCCCAGATGCGTCCATAGTAATTATCGTGTCCCAGAGTACATATCTATTCTGCGATACGGATACGGGCAATGAGACAGAATTTAATAACCCGATAGACGTGAACCAACTATTGCAAGTCTATAAATAACCAGCGCCCCCATCGTCTAGTGGCCTAGGACACCGGATTCTCATTCCGGCAACGGCGGTTCGAGTCCGCCTGGGGGTATTAAGAGGAACTCATCATGCTCCATAGAATTCTAGCAGGCCTCCAGGCTTCCGGTTTTCTCTATCCGTTCACCCGCCTTTGCAAGCAGCGGATTGTATGGAAACTGGATATATATGTGTGCTCATCCTCTGTGTACTATCCGCAGTGGAAATTCCTTTGGTGGCACAACTATTACCACGAAATCGGCTATGGGATGCTCGGCAGCGAGCATTTTGTCTCTATGCAGACGGCCATAGATTTCATAAGAATAGCCACGGAAAAGCCGGATGCTACACCCGAATTTGTTGTTCTTCCGCAGAAATAATGTATATTTCTAGCAAATAGACGAGGTTTTTTATGAAGATCACGATAAAAGAAACCAAGAAATGCGAGGGCGTGTCCCCATACAGCGCTATGAACGGCAAGACCGCCGATGAACTCCTAGGTGGCGATAACGCCGCCCACATTGAGATTTCCAGCGGTGATGACGATACCATCTGCCCGTTCTGTGGCGTGTCAAACGACTACAGATCCGCAGGCATGGACCACCATGGCGACTACGTGTATTCCTATACATGTTCCAAGTGCGGTAGAGACTGGGATTCCGTCTACTCCGTTGAACCCTACGAGATTGTTATCAGCAAATAAGGAGCGATGCCCATGAAACAAGAATCATCCATGCAGAAAAGGATTGAGTCTTTCTCCAAGAAGAACGAGGAACTTTCCGAATACGATCAGCAGGCCGCAGACTTCTGCGACAAGTTCGGTGTGACCATGACGGTAGGAAAGCCCAAATTCGAGAAACCCATCTGGGATGACAAGCCCCATTACATTTTCCCCGTTACTTTCACGAGGAATGGTAATTCCATGACGATTAGGTTCGCCCAGGCGACAAAGGATGGGAACACGGAGCCTACTGTATACGATGTTCTTACTACCATTCAGAAATACGATCCGGGTACATTTGAGGATTTCTGCTCCGAGTATGGGTACGACTCCGATTCTCGAGCGCACGAACGTATCTACAAGGCCGTCCTCAAGGAATGGAAGGATGTAGACAGGGTGTTCGGTGACTGCCTCGATGAGCTCCAGGAAATCCAATAGTTTCAACCATCTCTAATGATAAGTCCCTGGCCACTATGGCCGGGGGCTTTTTTTGTAAGTACTACTGGGGGC
>VIKC01024515.1_pt1 | contig 15237 bp, 19 predicted proteins | sample 4699981 | NCBI WGS metagenome assembly VIKC01 (sample SAMN08893020, study PRJNA449175) | gut metagenome | isolation source: rumen sample fed with green roughage | place: India: Nagpur | reverse complement strand
AAAAGTTCAGCAATTATTGTCCAGCACTTCATGCTTAACTTCTTCAACGATTCCGAGGGCAATAACCTCGTGAACGTCCGACGCCCAGTATTTCTGAATAACGTCGTTACCTCCGACAGCTGCTATTTCTTCCAGACTGTCGAACGGAAAGATGAAACCGCATTTTGTAGTGGTTCCTCCGTTATCCCAGCGCCAGTCCGGATGGTTTCCGAACACGACAACAAAGCCGTTTTTGAAATCGTACAGAAACTCTGATGTCAGTTTTGTACTTTTAGGAACACGCCTGGAGTGAACGTTGATTTTTCTAAGCATATAGCTTTGCCTTTGCGGAGAGAACAGCAGTTCCCCTACTTTAGCTTCGAATTTTATTCGCGTCTCTCTGAGCGGTTGCAAAGCCTTTTCAAACGCTTTCTCAGCTTCCAGAGCGACTGACCTGCAGTCTTTCAGATTCTTTAACTCTTCTACTATATTCATATCTATCTCCTTATTACCTATTCATCATCGTTTCGGCCAGATTTATAAATTTCTGTCTCAGTTCTCTGTCAAGAGCCTTAGCCATGCAGAGCTCAGCCCATTCACGGCCGGATGCTCCGATCAGTGTTTCGGACTGTATCGAGGTGTCAGTAAAGAACCAGTCATGCAGCTCATCAAAAGACAGAAAGTAACCGGCTGTTTCGTCCCGCAGCATACGTATCCAATCAACTTCGGAGGCGTTGGCCTCGTAGCATGCGGTTACTTCTGCTACGAGATCAGGGTAAGCTTCAGCCATACTCTCGTATTCCCCGGCTAAGAGCAACTTATCTATCGTACGGAGTATCGACAGCATGAAGGACGCTTCAAGTCCTTTGGACTCCCATATATTGGACGGCAGACCTTTGACGGCAAGCCAGCAGTTGATCTTGAATCTTGCTACAAAGTCCTTAAACTGTGCTTTGGCCGTATCAGAGATATTTTTAATGAGCTTACATTCGGTCTCCAGCCTTTCTTTTGTTTGCTCAAGACGCTCCCTGACATCCTGGAAGCCGTCCGGCAGATTATTGCCTTTGAAGTTCCCCAGCATCCTGTTAACCCAGTCAAGTTGTTCTTTGTTTTCTTTCAGATTTGTTGTCATAAGGCCCTCCTTAGTCAATCGTCTTCACCGTACATTTTGTCGTTGATGATTTCAGCCAGTCTGTTTTTGGAAGCCGTGTCAGCGCTGCTTATCAGCGCCGACAGCAATCCTTGATTCATCGTGCGGTCATCATCCTTGAGGTCGAGATAGAAGTTATAAATTTTTGCGAGTGCATCGTTTACACAGTTGTCGCAGATGTCATCGACCGACATCCCATACATCTGTGCACTCGGCATACCGCCGTGCGCTTTGCGGAGATTCGCCATATCGCGGATCAGCTCATACGATGCGAGGGCACCGACAAAGGCCCTGAGTTCCGAAGTCCTGGCAGGCGCGTCCTGGGGGAACGCCGCGAACCACAGCACGTCCGCAGCTTTTTCCACGGTATCAGGGACACATAAATCCTTGATAGTAAGCTGGTCGGTCTTTTTACCGTATTCCGACATCAGATGCCATCCGTGTTCATCGGTGACCAGCATTACCCTCTCCACTCTGCACTCGTCATATTTTGCCTTGGTATAGCCGACGTGCAGGACCAGATCGTTTATTCTACCCATTTTTTCTTCCTCCGTATTTTTTCTTAAGTTTTAAGTAGAGTTTATACTCCTCCTCATTTTGCTCTGCTTCCTGCTTCTTCTTCTCGGCAAGCTCCTGCTCCTGTTTTTTCCTCCAGTATTCGGCGGAAGCCTTTTTGAGACTCTTCTCGTCAGCCAGCCATTCAGTTGGGACATGTGTGTACCGTGCGTCCTGCTCCCAACCATCCTCACTGCTGAAAGTGAAGCAGCACAGAATGTCAGCATCCTGGACACTATCCACAGCAATTCGTAAGTCATACCGGCAGCTGTGCCTGATCTTATCCGGTACCCGCTGCAGGATATTATCGACGATAAACCTGCCGTCTTCGGTTTCCACGAGAGCCCGGAGCGCATCTGCTATCTTACTCGCAGGGTCGCTGCGGATGACGGCGAGGTTCTTGTTTATCGTGGCAAGCAGTTCCGCATACCCGGAGCATACGACCTGTTCCTTTCTTTCTTCCGAAGGCAGACGCCCGTTAAACTGCGTAAAGCCCTTTATAGTGAAGAAGTTCCTGAAGTTGCTTTCCGTGGCTCCGGTTTCAGGAATCTGTTCCAGATATTCCTGCTGCATCTGACGCATCTCTACCATAGAGAAAGGTGTACCTGCGCACTCTCCTTCCCACATGGTGTCGTCGCAGGATTCTATTACGACTTTAGTGTAGTTAAAGCCGTGCTCGTCCCACTCAGACTGTGCATGAATGTGCATCCTTGCTGTTTCAGCGCCATAGAAGAAGCCCCGCTCGTTTTCAGCGAGCGGGACTATGTCCTGATAGGTATTTGCGGAGACTCCGCAGCCGTCAAAACTCATTTGTCACCTCCCGCAGACTTGCCTATAAGATACAGTTCCCGTATCAAGCCGGCGATTTTCAATCTCGCTTCCGCTTCCTGATGCTCGTTGACGTACCTGGCGTCTTTGTCGAGCAAAGCAGACATCAGACCGTCAATTCTGATTTGCGGCAGAGCTACCGCTTCGAGATACGTGTCACAGACTCTCTCCCAGGTTTGGTCCATAAGCCTGCGGTACCGCATATGAAGCGCGTCACGTTCTTTCGTGGAAAGCAGCGGGTTCTCGACCGCCTGCCGGTATTCTCCGCCGAGGAATTTGTAATCCTCAAGCGCTTCTTTGAATTTATCCACTGAATAAGGTTTCGATTCCGGGAAGGTGCCGAATGCCGCAAGCCAGAACAGGTGCTGGCTTTCACCGTAATTGCCAACCCTCATGTCGTGGATATCAGGTATCCAGGCATCACCTTCAGGGCACGAAGCGTTCTGTTGCCTTTTTCCCTGAAGGACATAACCGAACTGTCCGGGCATAAGACCTACTTCACCAAGATGTCCGGCGGCGTCCGTCTGGCAGAGACCAACAACTAATACACCTAAACCTTTTCCCATTTTTTCCTCCTCTAAAAGGCGCTGACGGCCTGTACGAAGTTCAATCGAACAGACCCCCGCGCACTAATATAAACTGTTGCTTAATATGCCCGTAGCCGTAGCGAGCAGGCTACTCAGATTCTTCATCCCACGGTTCAGTATCAAGTCTGTATGGCGGCTGAGGCCATTTTGACTGCGGTTCTTCGATTTTCTTTTTATTAGCTCCGCAGCCGCAGCTCGGCCATTCTGTAACTGACCATTTAAATACTTGTAACCCGAGCAGCACGATAAAAACGACAACTGCCCTAAGGACCCATTTCGACCATAGTTCCTCTCCGTCAGTAAGCATCCACAGGAGTCCGGAGATAATGAGAGCCAGAATGGACCAGGTCCAGAGCATGTTCAGCAGAGCGGAGAGTTTTCCGCCGGAAACCGTCCATTTGAAGACCTGCAGTCCGAAAAGAATACAAAAAGCCGATGTGGACCAATAAGTATACCGGAGACATTTTTTGTATTTTTCTAAGGCTGACGAGTGTCCCTGGTCGTATTCGGCTGAATCATGCAGCAGCCCGGCACGTATACCGAAAAATATTATGCCGCAGATCGATATCGTCCACAGCATGTTCATAAATGCTGATAAGATTTTCATATTCACCTCCTCCTATAAATTAGCATATTTGCAGGCAAGAAGTCGCCTGCCTTTAAGGCGTCGGGGCGGACCGCTATCTTATGAAGCCGTTCATTAAACTGAAAAGCCCCACTATGGGGTCAGATCCCGAAAGAGCTTCAAGAATAGCTCTGTCACCCGGACTCAGGTGATCGGCGCTTCCGATCTGCAGCGGGCCTGCTGCCGGAACATAGAACACCGGATTGTCAGATCCGCTTACTTTTTTAGCATACTCCATAAACTGGTCCCTGACATCTCTCGGGGAACCATCAGGTCCGGTTACAGGAATGCTGCGCAGTATTTCTTCTTCGTGTTTTCTGTTCCTGATGTCAGACACGATTTTGTTAACAACTTCATTTCTTTCCATTTACTCCTCCTTTTTATTTCTCACCGTCTTTGCCGAGAATGATTTCGTTGTCCTTAATCATCCTGTTCAGAAAGCGTAATCTTTCTTCTGACTGGTTGACCGCCATTGTCCCTTACCTCCGTTAATAATTTATCCAGTTCCGCTTTTGCTTCGTTGTAGTTTTTCCGTGCGTGCTCCAGCGCGGCTTTCTTGTATTCTTCAGTGCGTTTGTAGCACTCGTCGACTGATTTGCGCGGGTCGTAGTCAAGGGATATTTTCCGCTTGATCTCGTGCCATGCACGGTCAACAAGGTTGGATTGAATGTTTCTGAGCTGCTCGGCTTCCTCCGGGTAGACATTAGGGTTGTGGTCCTCGTCGCAGATATCGTCGATGTCAGCGGCAACAGTGTTGATATGCCTGACTATACCTTCGACCTGAGTGAGAATAACGTCTGACAGCCCGAAATACAGACACTCCCTGAGCCCGTTCTGAGACCTGATGTTCTTCTTCATCGTCGTTTCCGTGAAGTCGCGGTCTCCGAGATCGCTGAATTTCATTTCTCCGAGTTTGAACATGATATTGCTCTTGGTTTTCACAAGTCCGCAGTCACCCCAGTCAGTGTATACTCCGAATACAATCTCATTCTTCTTGAAACTACGTTCTACTTCGTATTCCATTACCCTTTCTCCTTTTCTTTCAGTTGGTACCTGCTGTTCTGATTCTGTGACAGAGGCATATCGAACAGACAGTCCAGCACCTCTTCGGCAAGGTCAAGCTCGTCCTGACTTACCTCGTCCTCCTTGAATTCGAGTTCGGCCCAGGGACCGTCCATGCCCGCCCCGTCGGCTGTCCATACGCTGTACTCGAGAAAGCCAGGTTTGCCGGAACTGTCTCTGATTTCAGCAGTAAGCCAGGCCGTGTATTCCCAGCATCCGTCGGCTTTGTCTATCAAGCCGGGCATGATTTTGAGTTCAGGAGCTGCTTCACACAGTTTCTTGAGTGTTTCACGTTTTTCCTCCAGGTCTTTCTGGAGCATTCTTATTTCGTTACAGCATTGCTGGATGCCGGAAATAAAGTCATTATCCATTGCTTCCTCCTTTTTGTATTTGTTCTTCAAGTTGTGCACATTTTTCTACGAGTCGGGCATACCTTCTTTTTAACTCGTATACGCCGTTGTAGAGTTCTGTAAATTCCCAGCTCAGCGGATACTGCTCGTCGCTGCATTCCTCGGACAGCACGCCGACATCGATCCGCCAGAGACAGCGTTTCACAAAGTCAGCGTCGTCAGCAGGAAGTTTTACTTTCTCCATAAGATACTTAATCAGACTGTCTTTGAGTTTCGGGTCGTGTTTCGAGGATTCGAGAGCGTCGGCGAGTTCTTTGTAGGACCCCGCCTCGCTCTCATCAATGCCCCACCGTATAAACAGTGCGAGGTCGTCAGAGAAGAATCTTTGGCCCCCGCAACTGCACAGATAGAACTTGTCAGGGTATTGCCCGGCAAGTTTATCTATCTGCTGTTTTACTTGTTCTGACACTCTCTGCATTGGTCAAACTCCTGTTTCAGATGGTTATACTTTTTAAGCAGCGTGGTGTACCGTTTTTCGAGTTCTGTCAGTCCGTTATACGTCAGCACAAGGTCGCCGCACAACGGGTCTTTACCCCATTCGATACGGTCAGACAGAGTATCAGGGCTTATCTTAGGGATATAGTCCACGAACTCCTCGTCAGACGGCACCTTTATTTTGAGTAACATATACTCCTGCAGTTCCTCATGCAGCATGCAGTTAGTTTCGGCATTTTCAATAGCATCGTAGAGTTCTTTGTAATTCATGTCAAAGTCACACTCTTCCTCGTCCTGGAAATTGCACTGGATGACGAATTTCAAGTCCGTGAGCCAGATAGAGCTGACACTGCACAGGTAGAACTCCTCAGGATATTTTTCTGCAATTTCATCGATTTGCTGTCTTATTGTTTCGTCGAGCATTCTAATTCTCCTTTTGTTCGTCGATAGAAACATATTCCACAAAGTCAGCGGCATGCTTATACGCTTCTTCCGTAAACAGCGGTATTTCATTGAATTCCTGTTCGGCCTCTCCCGCTGAATCAGCTTTGATATAAATTTCCGACCGGAAAGTGATTCTAAATAGTTTTTTCTCCGGTTTCTGTTCCAGACCAGACTTGTCTTTAGAACCGTTTTTTAGCAAACTGTTCAGCAAGGTGGGGTTCATCTCAAGCTCTTTCGGGAGACCTGTATTGCGCACCCAGTTGTTCCATATGTCGCACAACTCTTCCGGAATCGCCTTGACAAGGGCGATGTCCAATGCTTTGTCACAGAAACATTTCCACCACAGCTGGCAATCCTCTTCGCTGTCTTTATTCACGATGTCATAAAGAAGTTTGGTGAGGTGATTGTAGTGTCCCGAGCTGTCATTCAGCCATTCGGTAGCGTGCAGGAGGCTTTCTATTTTGTAGGCGGCAGGGCGGTTAACATTCCCGAGGTTATGGTACAGGATGCAGCTTATAGCCGGTTCGGTTTCGGTTAAAAAGGCCAGTTCCTCCAAAGCTCTGACCCCCAGAAACGCTCTGCCTGAAAACTCTGAGATAATATAGTGCTTTAACTCTTCCCAGGTTCTCTCAGTCCAGCGCTCCGCAAGGCGTCTTAACTGTTCATAGTCAGTTTTAGTCCAGTTTTCGAGATACTTTTCGGATTCGAGGTTAAGTTCACAGATACCGGACGCCCTGTCGAGGTAACGATGATAAATCACGTAAAGATCTATCGGAGATGAGATACCTCCAAGCACGGTGTACTCAAATTTATCGTCCACGGGCACAAGTTCTGTTCCCGGACCTGGCCAGTTTGTTTTTATGCCTTCGTCGGATTTGTAGAATCTGACGATTACCCCATCCTTGGTTTTGCCAAGGATGATTTCGTTCTCCTTAACCATAGCGTCGAGAAAACGCTTCTCTTCATTTTTGATGTCAAAACTCATTTTTCCTCCTTTAGCACTCATAGGCGCTTCCTATCAGTATTTCTTAACAATATTATCGATATTGACCGAGAAAACCGTTCCCGAATCATGCAGTCTTACGTCAACGCAATTCGGTGTGGCTGTTGTCTTGGACGGGACCGAGACTATACTTCCGTATTGGCCATATCCGGCATATACTTCGTCTCCTTCCGAGTAGTTTTCCAGGGAATCGTCCTCGTAATAGGGGACATCGAAGTAATTATGCAGAATACGTTCTTCGTCGGCCCACATCATTTCATCAACTTTGTCCGAACGGTCGTCTTCAAATCCTGCTGCATCGATTCCGTCGGCGACGTATTTTGCCAGAAACCGCATCGCGTCAGCCGAAAGATAGTTAGTGGCCATAGGCGACGGTGCATCCAGAAAATCTGAACGGTAGAAGTACAGTTCCCGGCCAGTTTTGAGTTTTGCCGTAAATTCTTCGTCAGGTCTGACCTTTGCAGTTCCGAGTTCTTCGAACGGTACAAAGACAGCGAAATTATTGATAGTTTTCTGCTTCAAAATCATTTTTCTCTCCTGGTTTCTGCCAAAAGTTCATCACCCCTCTCTATCTGTTCCCTGAACTCCCTCTGTTTCCGCAGGATATTCTCCGTGCGCTTTTCAGAGGCTTTTTCCTGCCTTTCGAACATTTTCTGCCAGATCATGTGCAGTGCCTGGTAGATCTGGTAGTAGTCTGCAGGAACGTTTGTTATCGGCTCCTCTTCATCCCAGCCGGGAGCCGTCCAGTATTTATCAATACTTCGGCTGTAGGGTTTTTCCGCGAACCATTCCGCAAGCTGCTCCTCGGTAATCATGTCAGGCAGGTTCTCGTCAGTTACGATGACATTTGCCCAGATATCCGCCCAGCTTTCCGTACAGTTGTCCCAGCCGTTACGGCTGTCGTCTTCAAGTGCTGACAGAACTATAGTTCTGGCAGGACCGTAAGGCAGGTCCTGAATCATGTCGAGCAGGATAGTTCCGGCTTCTTCGTCTGTTTCCGGCTGGCCCCAGTTCGACCTGCCCCATACAAGCAGCCAGAAATCGACGGGATTTTCTTTCATTAGACTGATGATACTTTCTCTAATCATTTGTTTTTTCCTCGTTTAGTTTCTTCTCGAATCTGGTCATCAGGTCACACACCGCCTCGATTGCTAGTTCGATAATAAAGTCAGGACGGCACAGATTCTGGTCTCCTTCTAGTACGTGATACGGCCCCCACCAGCTGGTGTCACACCAGTGGATGAGCTCTTTATCCGTAATCTCAGGTGTTTTTGATTTGAGGAGTGCTTCCCAGTCCTCCGATTTGCAGCCAGGGTGGTTAATCTCGAAACACAACTGCGCTTCGAGATGTTTATAGGCGTCCCTGTTGTTGACTCCCCGCACCATATCACGGAACAGACGGGTGAATGTCTCCCAGTCACTGAATCCGCCTCTGCGTTGCAGGAACAGCCTGCACTCTACAGGGAACACTTTGACAAATTTATCAAGCTCAGCATGAGCGGCTTTTCTATTATCCATTGTACCCTCCTACGTTCGGGTCGGACGATTTTCCGGATTCCAGTTCCTTGAGATATGTCTCGACCCTTGCCACTTCTCGTTTAAGTCTTATAAGTTCTTTTTCTGCCGAGGCTTTATCCATCTTCATTTCACGCTCTATAGCCTGGTGCTTGAAGGTTTCAGCAGCTTCCATATCGAACGTATCTTCGATGACTTTACAGATGTCCAGCATCGCAGTGTTAGCCGTGGATGTCCGGTAAGCGTTGAGTTCGTCCCAGAATTTGTCGTAGATTTTCTGGATACGTACGCAGGCCTCGTCAGGCAGACCGGCCAGCAAACAGATTTCGTTCGTATTGCAGGCAGCGCCGGCAAGAGTCTCGTTGCCTTTAAGCTGCAGGAGTGTTCTCCAGTTTACGCCATCCATCCGCAGACCTTCGTCTTCGTCAACATAGAGTTCTATGGGTGTTCCGTCAACTTTGCCGAAGGTTACAATGTCTCTGGTCAGTTCCTTTGCTAAATACTGTTTTTTGTTCATTTTTTTACTCCTTAGAAATTTGCTCTTCCCGCCAGAATCTGACGGGAGAGCATTGTTATTTTAGGGTTGTTTCTGCGTGTCCCAGAGCCGTTCCATAAGATCGTCAATAGCTCCTGACGCGATTGATGTCTCATAAGTGTACAATGTGTTGCGTGCGTCCGCTGTACGGTTCAGATGACTCCATGGTCCGTTTTCGCTGCTGCACCAGTTTAATAACTCGTTAACATCCGGTTTGCGGACATACTTTCCCAGCGTTTCAAGACAAGGGTCGAGTTTGCCGTCACTGACTGCCTGAGCCAGTTTCTTCAACTCTTTCTTACGCCAATCACAGGCTCCTACAGATTCAAGAAAGTCGAATAGTACAAGTTTCTGGGTCCATTCCGGCGATTCATGTCTGTCGTGGTACATCAGCCAGCACTCCATCGGGTACTGGCTGACCAGAGCCTTCAGGTCGCTTTCATATGTCTGTTTCGCCATTTTCCGCTCCCAGTTTGTGGTTAAGTCTCTCAGGCCCTAACTCCTGAGATTTTTGGTTGTCTGTCATAGGTTGCTCCTTTAAAATTGTTGGTAAAAAGTCCCTCTTTAATACTTTTAACATTTTGACACTCTGAAAATTGACCTTACCTCAATATAAAGTAAAATTCGTTCCGGAAGAGTTTTGCGTGTATCTCAGGGGGAGCAATGCTGTACAGTCACATACGATTTCTTATCGCCGAAGTAGAGATGCCTGTCTCAGGTCCGATATACTGCACTGGAGGCATGCTTCAGACAAAACTGTCATTCGTGCTGCCCAAAGGCTATCCTTTAATGTACTTCGCTTCCCCGCTTGCTAGAACCAAATACGAGAGCATCCCCGTGAAACTGCTTGGCTCGAAGCCGAACACTACACTGGCCGACGACGAGAAGGCGGGCATTGATAATGATATAGTGATTTTCGACGGTTCCGCTGAATTGAAAGTCTCTTATTCCGAGAGCACCAGGCAACTCGATATTGAAGTGACCGCAGTCCCGGTTTCCGTCAAAGCTTTGAACAATATAGTGTACTCTATGCTGTCGATAGGTCAGTACAACCAGAGTGTGCGGTCCGTTGTTGACGCCCAGTATAAAAAAACAGCCAACGAAGGCAATGCGATAAAAAATGTCACTACTGTCGAGAGCGGGACGCCTCACAGTGCCAACTCGATCTTGTTTCTCAAAAAACTCGTAACCCAAGTCAGCCCTGCGGAACTCATGAGACCTACTGATTTAGCCGAGTATGCGGTTTCCAATCTTTTAGGCTACGCAGACTCGCGAATGATTCAGAAAGAAGAAGAGGTAGCTTTTATGGCTGCCGATGATAGCTATAGGTGGTGGTCAGGCTGCGAACTCGGCGCGATCCCTGGCAGTATGAAAGAGACGATAAACAAGAATCCTCGTTTTGGACAGGAAGACGGAATGTCCCCTGCAATTTCTCAGATAAAGGTTTACACAGAATACGGTGTTCTTGCTGCTGAGTTTCTGTGCAGACAGATAATGGTCAACGGGACTATTACTAAACTAGATACAGTTGATGGTCCTATGTCTGCTGCTGCTGTTGCTGGTTCAGTTATCGAGTATCTTAAAAAGGATAAATGTTGGCTGCCCACAAAGGATTTCATGATAACCGCAGTCACGTCAGCCCTTAGTGAGGAGACTACAGATATTCAGGCTTCGAAGGTGTTGCCAAAATGTATTCTTGCGGGTCTTAAAATGGTCAACCAGGGAGTTGACCCTAAAGATAAAGCAGCCGGACTTGAAGAAGTGTTAAAGACTTTCGCGTTATCTGACGCTATTGTAAACGGGTTTATGAAGTGTTTTTTGTCTGTCTTTCAGTTTTTTACATTGAGAAGTACGAGCAGGGAAGTCAAGGCTTCCCTTATTGACCTTATGTATGATAAGGGGTCTTCCGATTTAAATGTACCGGCTGGCAAGTTTACCAAGATTCTTATGGACACTTTCGGTAATCCGCAGTCGTATACCGTTATATATAAGATGCTGTCAGACAAATTGCTTGCATCAAAGTCCGACGGCACCTTCTGGTATAACGAGCACGTGACTGTAGATGCGTGGAAGGACTACGTCAAGACCGGAGTAATTCCAGCTAAATTTAAGGCTAGTATTGTTTTAGCTGAGTCTGTTACCGTTGAGGCTATTCAGTTGGCACTTAGTGTAATAGAGGAATTTAAGACACAGTTGCGTGAGGATGGGGGAGGCTTTATTGTCGGTCCGTTTTATCTTACGCCATTTTCCGTTACTTCGCAGGCCGTCCCGCAGGAATTGCGGAACAGTCTTGATAAAATTCGTGGTTGGATGCAGAAACTTTATCAGGTTTATGTGAATATTCTGTTTAATAACAACGCCGCACACTACCGATATCCTAACCCCACAAGATTCGACATACAGGCAGTAAGAAGTGTGGTTGACAGCACTCTTTACAACAGAATTGCAGCACCTGATTTTCTTAGAACTAAAGCGGACGACAGCCCTGAACGTAAATACGTGTACCCGCATATGATCCTGGCTTCGTTTCTGGAGTTCAAACAACTTGTCTCAGCTACCGCTTCGATGCCAGGCAGCCAGACGGCATCTCTTTATATGTTGCTGCAGGCACTATACAGAAAGCTCAAGCTGACGTTGGCTAGCCCGTTTAACAAACCGTTGTGCGTCCAGCCTGACAAACAGATTTCCAATGACAGGGTCAAAGTTCTGGAAGACAAGTCTCTTGCCGAGCTGTTCCTGATGCCGGAAATTGAAATGCAGGCGGTGCCTAAATGCAATGTGTTTGCCGTAGACATGCGGTTCGGCGCGTTAACGTCTTATTCGGAGAGGAACAACCTGTCGAAATTGTTGATACGCTACCAACCTCCGCTCGACGTCCTGGCTGATACGGACGCTACAGCAGTGCCTCCGGTATACTACGAGTTCGATGTGACTGATTTGTCCCGACCCATCGGGAAGGTCGACCCGAGAACTCTAGAATTTGAGTACACCAGGAAGCAGTACTTCGACAGTGGGAACAAAGTGTACTCTGCCGGATATCCTCTAGGAGTTCTGTACAATCTTGAGCGTACAGATATTATTGACGTAAGTTCCGAGATTGCTTTGCTGCAGAAGTTGTGCCAGGCGGCGTTGAACGATACTAAGACAGACGGGAGTTCGTCTCTGACTCAGACACGCTCCAGGCTCGGTAAGGCCGCTCCAGCAGCCCTGCAAGCCGTGGGCAACCCTCAGATTAAGTCACCATTAACCTTTGAGGCTACTTTCAGGGGCCTGGAAGGTCAGACGTCTAAGGCGGAATTGAATTATACGATGGACCCCGTTACAGGCCGGCTTACTGCTGTGTTTTCCAGTGAAAATACTCCCGAGTCCGAAAACGTTCTGGATACATACGCAGCTGCAGCAGCTCACATGGCCGGAGCGGCGTTAAAAGATAATCTCGATGCGCTGCAGAAAGAACAGCGTAGGGGCGGAACATCACGTAAAGAGTGGCTTATTAAGTGGTTTAGAGACCAATTTATAACCGGTCAGTCTTCCGAAGAACTTGCCGGCAATAGTCTTATACAGAGTTTGGCAGTATGGGCTGGGGGTTATGCAGTGAAACTCCTCGATACTCCAGGAGTCAACCTTAATTCTATTCGTATAGGTAAAGACGCAGCCGCAAAGCGGTATCTAATCCCTAGTGGTTCTTCTGGGGTAGAGGAAGTGTATCGTTTTGAGTTTCCAAATTTAGGGTTTTCACAATTTAACGACTGGGCATTATCACTTAAGAGCGCGGCCAAGCATGAGGTAGAGGGTTTATTTAATGCTGATTTTTGGTTAACTTATACTACGAAACCTGAATTTGCGCTCGGTTCGTACTCAAAGAATTGGACATTTAAGTGGTTTAAGGAGAACGTAGACAACCTTCCGACCGCGGATGTTGCCTCGGTTCCGTCTGAACTCAGCACTTTGGCCAACGCCGTTAAGGAAAACCCGGTAACGGTCAACATCAAGTACGGTGAGATTCCTAGCGATTTTACCTTAAATTCTTTACAGAACTTGCATTCGTATTACCAAAAAGTTACTGAACTTGTATACGAGACGCGTTATCTCGCGTTATATAAATCTCTCGTTGAGCCGCTATCCGAGAAACTAAAACAGCCTGGGAATAGAACGTCCGTGACCACCGTGCCCGGTAAAGATATTCTGGCTGATTTAGCTTTGCAGACTAAGGGTCAGGCGGACAGCAGTTTCAGGATGAATTTTGCTGTACACTCTGACTGTCTTACCGAAGCGGCTAAAAGACATGGTGTCGAGGCTGAGATAGACTCAGAGGCCAGACTTCTTTTGCGTCACGATAAAGAAGAGGTGTCAGTCGCAATTCTTAAGGCAGAGCAGCCGGAACCTGGATTTGAAAAAATATTTGCAGAATCCTCCACCGGCTTTGATGATAAGAATCTAATCTGCGGGTGGGTGAAGAATTACGCAACAGCCAGCTTAGACGGTGCGTTTGTTGATAAGGCCGACCAACTCGGGGCGTATGATTCTTTGTTAAGGGGCAAAGGAGCATTGGTAGGAGTTACGGACAGTCAGGGCAAACAAGTTAGCCAATATACACTAGTTGATCCGTGGTTTTATAACGATGAGATTGCTTATAAAGACAGTTTGCCTGCTACTTTACCGGTTCCGGCTTTTATAGTGACTAATCCCGCTTTTGTTAAGTTTCAGAATGCGTCGAAAAGACTGCTGCCTATAACTAATCTTATAAAGGATGCTGTTTCTGATACAGACGCTCTCTCTAACAAAGCCCTTATAGTATGCTCTGCCGCAGGAACGCCTGCGGCGACTAAACCCCCCAGCCTGACGTCTAAAGATATTAAGAATACTATGAGTACTGCGGTAAGTCAGGCTAAACTAGGACTTGGTGAGCAAGTGCAACCGGATATCAAGACTACCACTATTACTTATGCAAACATACCGGCAGTTGTCTGGTACGGCAAAGGCAGCAAGGCGTCGATAGTGTACCTCAACTTAGAAACGGGATCATACACTGACTTTACCGACATACGAAAACTCAATCCGGGATTAGCGCAGCCATCCAGTCTGTATTACGCATTGGATACAGACAGCGACAATGACTGGGTTCCGAAAACGGAGGAGTTTAAGGCTCTTGCTGGATATATAAAAAGAAATAATCCGTTCGATAGTAATATGTTCTCGTTAGCCGGGGACCAGATAGTGTATAAACTTTTGCCGTTGGATAAGGACCTCACACTGGTCAAAGCCGCTTTCCAGATTCCCTGGGCTGTGTTCCAGTATCGCTTGCAGCAAAGCATCTCAGAGCAGCCTCAGTACACAGAAGAGTGGGCAGTGATCGATCCGAGAGGTGAGATAGCACTTGACGTTTATGATGCACTGCAGAAGTTCAGGCTGGGAGGCCAGACTCAAACAACAACAGCAGCCCAGGTGTCGGGGTGGAAACCAGCAAGTACAGAGCAGGAGGCTCTCCGAATCTTATTTGGAGACGAGGCCGCCAATGTAAAACTTAATTCGCGTTCAGCTGCCAAAGGCTTAGCCGTAACCACGTTGGGGGGCGGGTACACCTATGCTGTGTCAGATCCTCTTGACGCATTGGTCATCGACAATTACTCGGCGGTGCGCCCCGCTAAGTCCGATAAAGGCAGTTCCGAAGCCGTGCTTAGATTGCATTTGGGTGACGACTTGTCCACCAACGCATCATCAGAGCCTGATTGGTATAACGGCACGAGAATACCGCAGCAGGGTCTGATGCTCCCGTGGGACAGCCTTGTTATGTACGGCGTCCAGACGAACAAAGACGATGCTGAGCACAGTCTTGACGGATACGGTTTCTTTGCTCTTGCAGTGCCTGAGCAGGAAGATGCAGACTATCTGGAAGTAATGCTGATAGCACACATGAATCCTGCCAGAACTTTTGCAGAAGGGCCCGTTAAGGGTATCCTCGAGGACGCTGATCTAAATCCCAAGCAGAAAGAATCACGCGACAAACTCTTTGATTTGAGCAAGCAGTGCGGAGACAAAATAACAGTTGATTCTGTGCCTGGCCGCACTTATTTTTTCAACCAGGGCAAGTACAACGACTTGAGAACGT
>VIKC01042954.1_pt1 | contig 16311 bp, 21 predicted proteins | sample 4699981 | NCBI WGS metagenome assembly VIKC01 (sample SAMN08893020, study PRJNA449175) | gut metagenome | isolation source: rumen sample fed with green roughage | place: India: Nagpur | reverse complement strand
CACAATATGCCGTCTGTCATGGACAATAGCGCCAATATGGCGGCTTTCATGTTTGATTTGACTCCTGCCGTCATTTCTGCGGACATGCTGCCGCTTTGCGTAGCAAGCAGGCCTACCGTGTCATACAGATACCAATAATTTGCCTCGCCCATGTATCTGCGGAGTATCGGTGTATCTTGGATAATCTCCCAGGCGTCCTTGGCGAAATCGAGCGTCAAGGTTCCCGTAATGTCCTCACTGAGGCTATTCAATTTATTAAGAAGTTCCGTATACATGTCCACGACTTTTTGTAGTCGGGATTCCCAATTTTTCAATTGTCGGTCAATGTTCCGCAGTGCAGCTTCATTTCCTTTAATCAACGGAGAAACAACAGCATGCATTGCTCCATATGCGTTACGTGCACCTATAACGGATGCCTCAACAAATGGATTGTTCTCCGCTGCGGCAACAGCGGAGTTATCGTCACCGGTAGTATCCGGCTCCTTGTAAAGTGAACCTATAGCGGAAAATATCGACATTAGCGCCTACCGGTATTCGCCTTGACGATGATGCCCTTGTTCATGAGCAATTGGATATACGAATACAAGTGCTTGCAAGGCGCAGCAATCTGCTTTGGATTGTTGATCTTCTTGTTCGGATATCCTGTCGCAGGGTTCGTGGAATTAATCTTTGCCAGGGGGTCCTGGACATAGAATTGGAACGCAGGACACGAACACTTGATATAGGACACGGGACTGAGATAACTTACTTTACCTACTTCATCTTTTTCGAGTTCAACGTCCATGGTATACAGGCCGGTAGAACCGACTGCTGTCCCGGAGAACACCACGGAACCCACGTTCTTCTTGGTACGTATATGGCGTACTTTCGGAAGCGGTTTCTGCCGGAATAAAGCCTTGTAATTATCTGCCAAATTCTTGAGCGGTATGTACATATGGTTCCTCCCGTATTATACGAGAACCCATCCGTTCTCGGTATAATAGAAGTTGTCTTTCTTGTAAGTATAAGTTACGACGTTACTTATGGTGGCTTGGCCTACGATAGGAGCATCTTCATTTGGTCTGCTATAATATAGTGCGCCTTGTGTAACATACAGCGTACCACCTTCGGGTTCTTGGTTAGGCGACACGGGCGTATCCTCCTGCATATCATTCAAAAGATATGCTACGTCCATACGGAATTTTTCGAAACCGGATTCTGCTCCAGGCTTGTTGCACCACATGGCGGGACAAAGTTTACCAGTCACCTGATTGTGCATCACGATGTTGTTTATTTTTATTTCAAACTCGTCACATATCCATGCGCACAATTCAACGGCGCGGTTATAGGCTGAGTTGCTGAAATACCATTCATCATCGGTAGGCTTGCATCTGCGGTTTCCTGCCTTGCAGGAACATATTTCCACGTTAATGGAATTGGAATGGCCTACGATGCCGGCATGGCTCATCGACAACGGCCCTTGGTATTCCGAAGGCCCCCAAAAAGGAACTTGGCAGGCGTTCTTTTTTCCTACCGGCGATCCACAACTGTACGTGCAATAATAGATTTTGGGGTCAACCATCTGCCATATCGCCGAAGCCCCTACAAGGTAATGCGCATTAGATCCCCTTTCGGAATACGACCGATATATATCGGCCATCGCTGCGAGATTATCCTTGAAACCACCCGTGAAATGAATTACAAGATACGCAGGTGAATTCTTACCCCACTGCCTGATATTCTTCCATAGGCTATGCGCCATTGATATGGATGGTTTGGATACGGCCATGTCTATCGGACCTTGGTTCTTTCATCGAGCTGCGCACCGAATACGTTGAGTTTGCTGTCTATGCTGTACAATAAATCCTTTATGCCCTTGACATCGTCTTTCAAGCCGCCCTGTTCTAATTCGATGCGGTCACAGCGATATTCGAGCATGGCGATTTTAGTTTGTGCCGTGGTATACACACCGATTGCAGCGAAAATCGCTGTCAAGTAGGGCGCAATCATTTTTATGAGGTCTTTCATGTCTACTCCTATTTTGTAATACCCTTAAGTCATATTATTCAATATCTGTACTTTACCAGTACCGAATGAGACGCAAGAATTGTGACTGCCGTATGACTTATGGATCATACTTAATTCGGCAAAGTATTTTATGCCGGATTTTACGAAATAGAGATAGGCCTTTATCGTGGCGTCAAAGGTAGCCGGTGCAGATTCATCCGTATAAAAGATGAGCTGTGTATGTATTAGGCTGCTATCTATTGTTGTAGGCCCTGACGATGTAGTAACATGTACCGTGTTCTCTGCGGTGCCATCGGACGAGGCCGTACCGATGCATACTAAGGTACAATCAGTTGCTCCAGCCAACCATTCATTCTCAGAGTCTGTGGGATTAATAAAGAAGTCGATACCTATGAGTGATATTATGGACCTTATGGGATCAGTCCCGGCTTTTATTTGAAGATTATTCGAATCGATGAGGATATATGTGGTATCCGTAGAGTCAATGCCGAATTGACCAGAAACTGAATCTTTCGGCAAGTCCGTCCAAGTAGTCTCGCCATTCGGTGACGTAACCATCAGGACTTTCCCGTTGCTGTTGGATGCAGGTATCGGCATGAGAGCCCCGATGTTGTCAGCGTTACCGAGACTCACCTTTCCGTGCGTTGTTCCAGGAGCTCCCGCCGTGATAGCGATAGCCCCTGTTGCTACTTGGTTATTAGCGGTAGTATAGGTGTTCCTTTCCGTAAGAGAAACAACCGCTTGGCCATTATTGGTATCAACGTGTATACCCGTACCGGATGTGACTGCAACACCTATGGGTACAAGGTTGCCATACTTGATATAGAGGATGCCGTCATCGGTGCAATATCCTATTTCGCGGTCGGATAGGTTTTGTTCCAAGTCTTCGATCGGGCCTGCCCTATGTAATTGTTTTGAAGGTATTATTGCCATGGCATGGAATCCTTATATTTCTATATACTTGAAATATACATTATTTTATCGGATTCTGCGACAGGTGCTATCGCTACCGCCATGGCTTGTTCGCGAGCCAACCGCTCCCGTTCTCGTCTCCGGGCCTTGTATTCGCGGTTCTTCCTGCGGTGGTTCTCCATCCATACCGGATCGGATTTATGCGCTTCGTAAAAACGCTTCTTTTTAGCCCTTACCTTTTCAGGATGACTTTTCTCCCAGGTTCGTTGTTTGGCAATGCATTCCTCGCGATGCTCATTATAATGCTTTCGCCATCTTTCGCGGGAGCGCTGTTTTTTACGCTCGATTCGTTCCTGCTCGAGTTCTTTCTTGGATTTTGGCAGGATTATAGGGGTGGCCGCAATCCTTGCCCGTAACTTGGTCCAGTTTATCTTGTCATCTTGTGGCATTGGGGATACCTCGGTTCTACGTATTGTTAATATAAGCAAATATTAAGAAACATGCAACAAGAAAAGCGGGATGCCCGGAACCGAGAACCCGTTCACCCCGCTGCGACCCCCAGGCCTGACCTCGGAGACCGCAGCAATAAATCTAATAAAAAACGTTACTTTAAGGGAGGTACGCTCACGTGTACAACGATACCATCCTCATCTTTCCAATATACATTCGCCCTACGGAATGCCATACCCATGTAATTCACAAGCAATTCTGCTTGTGTCGGGGTAATATTCTCGAAGCGGAATGCGATAGCGGTAACTTCATCGGTGGTAAGGATATCCTTCCGGTACAATACGAGCCCAAGATTGTTCCATATGCCCTCCGCACGGCATAGGAGCTTTGTTACATATGTGTTACGTTGGCTGCTCATTTCCGGCCCTCACCGGTATCCTTGGGGAATCTGTTGAAATTAATACAGGCCTTGACGCCTGCTGTTTTGTTCGAACAGTAATTCTTGGAATTGCAGAAATTGCAAAGGGATTTTTTCTTGTTTTCTTGCATATTTGATCCTTGTAAAAAAAATTGCCAGTGATTATCCCCACTGGCAAGGACGAGTGTTAGGCCTTCTTTTCGACCTTCTTGACCACAGCCTTGACGACCTTCTTAGCCACGGCCTTAACAACCTTCTTGGCAGCAGTCTTAGCGACGGTCTTGACAGCCTTCTTCACGATGGCCTTCTTCGGTTCGGCCTTCTTTGTGGGCTTTGCCGACGCGGTCTTCTTGGCTGTGGGCTTCTTGGTTTCCACTTTCTTGGCGGTTGCCTTGGTGGTCTTTTTCTCGGTTTTCTTTGTAGTCATGGTTTGTTTCCTTTGCCCATATGGGCGGTTGTAGTTAAATAAGTTATCCTGCATCGAACAGGTCGTATCCACCATCCTTGGTCTTTTTCGGTTCGGCAGGGTCGACTCCGACCAGATCCGTAGAGAAACGGGGCTTGAAATCACCGTTGCCATCGGCATAGAATGCAACTACACGGGAGCATCCGTTGCGTCCGGATGATTCCAGATACTCAAGGAATGCGATGAATTGGTCTGCCCAACGTTTCTTCATCGTGCACGATACATTGAATTCTACAATGTCATCACGTTCTTTATACGGTGGCACTATACCTGCAAGTTCTTGTAGTGCATTGTATATGGACCTCTCAAACTCCTCTTTGTATTCGATAGGTACTTTTATGACGTTGTCAAAGTTATTGGGTACATCAAAGAGTATAGCAGGCTCTTTCATAATAGAACCAACTGACACGTAGAAATACTCACCGCAATAGACGCCCTTGAAAGATTGTACGTCCCATATACTCGGTCGGTATACTATGGCATCTAATGCAATAGACCTGGATTTTATCAGTTTCTCCATCGGTGAATCTGCCGATGATACAACCCACATATGCGTTGGCGCAGTATTTTGGGAACTTATGAACCGCGAGAATCTGCGGCGGTATGTAGTCAAATATATGTCCATAACCGATCCTACAGTATCGCTTGTAATATTGTAAGTGTCGATAATAGACCCAATAACAGCCTTGCCTATGAGGTCGTTCTCGTTGGTGTGAACTTCCACGCCTACATTGTGTGGGAACATGTCGCAGGTCAATTCTTTACAAGGCTTCGACCCAAGCAGCGACTGGAAATATGGGGAGGCGTCAAATATATCGAGCAGCATATTCTTGATATGACTATGCTGGGTATCCTTCTCGATTACCGATAGAACGATGGGCGTTCCGGTATCGAGCGCCCATTTGCCCTGCGGATCGGTCAACAAGGTTACCCTGTACAGGTCATATAGGAATCCTACAATGGATAACGTAGTGCGGCCTGTACCGAGAGCACCCGAGATCAATACCTCGTTAAAAAGCGTGTCCAGGCACGTAGGATATAAATCCATAAGTGCCTTTACCCAGTATGGGTAAATGTTGGACAAGCCCGTATTACCGAGATATTCGGGGTCTCGTATGAATGTCATGATATCGACTGGGACTTTCGTGAAATCAGTCTGTTGGTATGCACTTACTAGTTTCATTAGTAAACCTCATAGAATGAATAACTACCGTCTGCCGATGCGAATGAATCGTTGGATATATGTCCGTTGCCGGAAAGGACATGAACGGTGGGGATTCCGCTAAGATAACACGTACCAACAGCCTCGCCACCATACGTACCATCCGACGGGTTAGGGAAATATCGCTCGACTCGATGACCAATTTCCAGTGCCATCTGCAAGTCTTCGAATGTCCCCAATTGCTTGATTATCAAAGATTTCCTCCTACGGATATAGGATAGTGCATGCCAATGTGGCCGCAGCTACGGCAAATGTTATCACAGAAAATAATGACAACGCCACAATAGACTTGTTGAGTTTTTCAATGCGTGCCTGTTGTATTTTGACAATATTGAACAACCCGTTATTGAAATCTGATTGGGCGGAAATTTGCTTCACGCTGGATTCAATATCGTGTTTTAGAAATTCAGCGAGTTGTCCTAGTTTCCCAGACAGCGTTGAAATTTGTGTCGATAATTCAGTTATCTTGTCGGTCGTAGCATGGTCTGTATCGGACATCACAAATGTTCCCTCCTTGCCCACTCAGCAATGAGTAACCCATCTGCGTCCTTGTGCTTCCGTATGATTTTCTCCTGGTCAGGGAACAATCGCAGACCAATGTCCATGCTCGCACGTTTACGCTTATCCGAGCCCGTTATGCCAGTGGGTAACAATACATTTTGCCACTGTCTGCTGTCCACGATTTCATGCGGGAGTTTGGCCTGTTCGACCAGCACCACTGTAACCTCGAATGCTCGAGCCGCAGATGTGTTGGCAACAAAACCGCCACGACCTTTGTGTCCTCCATTCTCATCCTTGGTGAACGAACCCGTGAATGGTCGTTCCATGATCACAATGACCTCGGATGGGTCATTCTCCCCGATGATTTCCTTGAACAGGGCGGTGAGACTCTCGTGGTCAATACGAGTCGTCTTCTTTGAAGACTTGGTATACGACTGCTCTGTGCGTACGGGGGTCTCGATAATCGTCGGGTGGACACCCTCACCGACCCAACCGATTGTACCCGTAGTGCCGTTGTCGATCCCTATGTAAATTTTATGTGACATTACGCCATTGCCTCCGTAAGTTTGTGAACGAGTTCACGGGTGGCGACAACGCCGCTTGCGCAGTATTCACCGATAATGTCCAGTTTGCCCTCGCGGAACAACTGCGGGACTTCCGATCCGCATGCCGAACCCTTTGGTTCTGGGATACCGAGCATAAGGCATGTTGATCGAAGGGACATGGAGGGGCCGCCACCGAAACGCAAAATTTCCATGGTGTCCTTGTGGGGGATTTCCCATGGTTTCTTCCCAGCGAGATTCAAGGTGTTCGGCAGGTATCGCAGTTGGGCGATATAACGTTTAGCCAGGTACGGAATGTCGAAACCCTTGATATTGTGACCGATGAGAGTATTCTTAGCATCATCGAAAATCTTGATGACTTCCTTGAGCATTTCGGCCTCCTCATCAACGCTGCCGGCTGTAAAGACCCTTGGAGGGGCATCCGTGAATACGTCAGAAAAGGAGATTGCGCATATCATGCCGAATTCGGCATGCAGTGCGGCCATGTCCTCGAGCTCCTGACCTTCCTTACCTGGATACTTGTCCGAAGCCCATACGGGGTAAAATGTGTCCATGATGCCCGGACGGGGGGCGGTTTCTATGTTTACTACAAATTTTGTGTTCATATCGTACCTTATAGAATCTCGGTGGTATATCTATCCACACCTAATTAACAATCCCACTGCTTTTAGACGATGGGCAGTTCATTTTCCGCTCGTGTGCCTGGTACATCGCAAGGGTGGCCAAGCAGTCTTCCAGGTCGTAGCGGCAGTTTTGCAATTCATCTTTGGTCTTCAAGAGTTCGGCATACAGTGACGGCATGCTTACGGCGGATGCCAGCACTGAACATGCGACCTCCAAGGGTATCTCGCCTTTCTTGAGACATTCCTCAAGTTTCTTGCAGTTTTCCTCGTAGGTGACCCTGCCGTCTACGAACGTGGCGATAACGTCGAATGGGTTATTGCTAGACATAGCCTCCCCGTTCCATGATGAAGTCCTCACGGACAGGATGGTCGTGAACTGTCATTCCGAGTTTCTTCTTGTGAAGACGGATGGCGTTCCACGAACGTTTCGGGGGGATCTTGCCTGCTCGGAGTAAGGCCTCCTCCTCCGGACGCCACCACCATTCACAAGTTTCCTTTCGCAGTTCGTTCCAAGGTATGCCGTGAACGTAGGCATATGACGCTGCCTGGAGATAGGTTCTCCCCTCCGGGACGTGTCCGCTCTGGACGATAGCGATCTCGTCAACAGTCCATTTCTTTTTCTGTACGTTTCTACTCATATTGTTTTCTCCGTAGTTTCGGTAGAGCCTACGTAATTTTCGGCTCGTGGGAAATTCAGCAACTTTATCACCGGTATACCGAGCGCATTGGCTATACTCACGATGATGCGCAAGGATGTCTCTCTGCGTCCGCTAAGACAGTCACGGAGCGTTGTCCGTGGTATACCCGTCTTTTTGCAGAATTCACTTATTGAGGCCATCCCGGAACGTCGTATTTCGGACATGACCGCCTTCTTCATGTTCTCGTAGAGAACATCGTAATCGGTGTGATGTTGCATTTTTGTACCCTCAGTTGTTGACAGCGGATTGTCTAATCCTTTGTTGAATATATACGGTAATCATATACATTCAAGGTCAAAAAATGTCACAGATCTTTCTTGGGAAGTATGTCGTTCGCATCGGGATTCTTCATGCGGAATTCACCAATGGCATAATTCATCGCCTCGTTGGCGTCCTTGTCTTTAGGCCTATGCGTCACGTTGCGTATGTCCTTGCCTTCTTCGGTAACCACGGGAACGACTATGTCTTCTCCCTTGAACATCTCCAGCAATTTCATATGCGAGCGTATGGCCGATCGAAGTTGCAATGCAACCCAATGATATGCATCGTCAATTTTTTCGGCCTTTACCAACTTGTCAGCCGTGGTCATTAAGTCCTCAAGTTTCACGATCAGCGCCGACGTGTAAGCCCATATAGCCTTTTTTACATCCTTGTCCAAATGATGCTTCTTGCAGGCATAGAGGAACAATGCGCTTTGCATCCACTCCATAGAGGCCGGCCCGGACTTCTCGCGGATTTCCCGCGATCGCCTACTGGCCTCGTGCCTCGCCGTGATGTACTGCGAGGCTTTACGGGCGTCACGCCTGAACTGGGCGTAGCTCGGGTCATATATGACCTTGCCATGCTTAGTTATGGTTCGATTCGGTGTCAACTGCGTACCTTTTCTCCGCCTTTCGTGTCGGATATGTACTGGTCCACGTTAATAATTTGCGTAGCACCGGCAAGGCCGTCAAGCAAAGATTCCACATATTGAGCAAACGCCTTCTTATCCACGTAAGGTGCGATATTCTCGTTATTAATGATGGTGTCAATAGTGGTAAACACGTTGCTTATCACCGTGGCGGATGCGTCAGCATATTCGAGTCGGTCAAGTTCACTCGTGTTTATAGCGCAATACTGGGTCACGTGGAGATCACCGGTTACGTCATGGCCATAAGATGCCAGCATATCGGTAATAATCCGGGAAAGGAATGCTTGGAGAGCGGCCTGCCCCGCCTTAACAACACGAGCGTATCGGGCGTATCGGCGCAAGGCCCCACCAACCTTTTGTTCGTCACGACCCGTAAAAATGAATTCGGCAGGTATGGCTTTTATGTCCAGGATAAGATTGCGCAGTTTGTCTATTCGTTCGGGAAGACCCTCAACGCTTGCGTTTTCATTTGCGGACAACGACGTGGCGATACTGCCGCGTTGGCTTTGTTGCGGAATCACACGAAGTTTAGTCGCCTCGGCAGCATACATCTTGATAGTGTCAATGTTGTAGGTTGTGATAGTCTCACTGCCGGTATTGTTAATGGCTTTTTCGTACCATGCGGTAAATTCCTTGAGTTGCTCCAGGTCAAGTCCGTCCGGTGCCGTTACCGACACGAGAGAATTACGTTGCAAGGATGCATTTATGGCGGCAAGTTCAAGTTGTTCCAACATTTCCAGGGCGATCAACTTATCGTATATCTCGAAACAGAAAGGTCTGCCGAGACTGCCGTTTTGGGCGATAACTGCATCCCGCGATTGGAGGGAAACATTCATCGACGATAACGACAGCCTGTATCGGTCGGACTGCATGTCAAGACATACGATGCGCTTATTGTCGAGGATTTCTATCTTGTTGTCTTTGTCCGGGGCAAGCTTGTAATACATCGGAGTGGCGTTAAGACCTTCAAGCGCAATGGTAAAAATGGAGCCAGGTTGGTATGTATCCATAAGCCCAACGATATGGCCGTCGTCGTCGATCATGTATTCAACGAAATATTTTCCGTAAAATTCTGCATCGAATAGAAGTTTAGATACATACTTATCCAACTGCGTAGACCGACGGAAATCGTCAATGAGCTTGTTGCATACGTTGGATTTAGGGTTGCGCTTATCTACCTCGATATCAAACGTCTTGTTTGTCCTGGGGTCTACGGCTAATATGTCGTAGGACAGCGTGTCGATCATGGCGATGACAAAATAGTTTGCCTTGAGCGGTTCATACTTGTTAATGTCGTTTCGATAGCGTGTAAACTGCTCATACAATTGCGTGAGCAGATTTATCTCGGATGCAGGATTGCTTGCAATGTCATGTAAGACTTGGCGATCGTGCTCATTGGAGGTTATAATTTCTTCAACGGATGCGATGCGCTTGCCGACATCACGGAGCATCGTGTAGTCCGCAAAAGTGTTAAGAAATCTTTGTGACCAAGCAGAGAATATGTTCATGGTTTATTTCCTTATATTCTTTAATATTATAGTACATGTAGCGACAATATTGCAATCATTTTCGTACCAATACGTTTATGATGGCTTATGTATCGTGACCCACTCATCGAGAACATACAACGACCCTGCCTCTCCATCGGTAGGTTGAACTTTGTACCAAGGGCTCTCAACAAACGTGAAGTTTCCAGGGTTTTCGTATCGGGGCCAATCCAAGGAAACCATATACAATTCATGCACTTCACCGGAAATTGTAACCGGGGAATACAAGTTACGAATCACTTTAAGTTTCGGGAGGACTTGCCCACTTACATAATATGTTTCACCATAACTATCGGGGCCAATAACGTTACGAAACCAAAAATCAGACCAAAACGGATTATCTCTAGGATCATAATGACTGGAACGTATAATAATGTCGGTTACAAACAAATTCCTTACTGCTATCAACGAGCACCAACACGGGGCATTAGGGTTGGACATGTCGAAATAAAACAAGCTGCCATGCGGTGTAGTGGCGTATCGGCCAGTCCAAGCAGTGTCCGAATTCACGATGCCATCCAAGCCGGCTTCTCGATGTAATTGTGTATCGTACGTGTCGTAATCGCGGCCGCGGACCTTGTCCGTATATCGAGCAACGGTAGACACATATTTACCGAGAGGAGGACTGGCGTAATCCCCCATGTTATTGTGGTTGAAAACAGCCAGCTTTCCGTTTTCGCTCATGACACCGTTTGCATTAACAGTTAACCTTGGGCATGCAGAATCGCGGAAATATGTGCCTCCAATAGAATACGCACATATATCTCGCTCGTAATCGCAACTAGGCAGCAAATAATGAGGCCCCAATTTTATGATACCTAATCCGTGGCGTTCACCCGATGACACGTTATACCAATATTGGGAGGCATCATAGATATGCCCTGCTCGGACTTGTATAGGTGTATCTTGCTGAGGATACGTTGTAATGTACATCACGCCTGGCATATATGTTACCTATAAGACATAGAATGTCTTTGAATCCGTACCAAGCGAGCCGGAGACAATGCGCCGTACGTCACTAGACTGAATGAAATATCGCCAAGAACTCCAGTTGCTTGAACCATATTTCGACCGATAGTACATGTCGTCACCAACGGCAACTTGCGTTATAAATGGCGTATTACCATCATAGATGTTGTAGACGCGGCAGTTAATTGCACCGCGTTCCGGGGAATGCTTAGACGGGGATGCATCAACCGCAGCGGAGTTCAACACCTTGTATTCACCAGTATCAGTGAGGTCATCCCAATCAGGATTGTCTACCTCGAAATATGGGAATCTGGAACTAGCCACCGATGATACTGAGGACGAAGTGGCTAAGCTGATGATGCCTGTTCCCCTGCTGTTATTCGCACGGACGTATCGGTACGATATTCTAGGTGAGTTGGTGTTTCCGGTTGTCGCAACAAATCGGTATTCAGTCGTAGTGCTGCCGGACACATCAACGCTCCAAGGGTTACCATCGCACACGTACATCATGTTACTATCCAGCAGATACGGTACGGCCTTGTTGATGATAATGGCGTTCGCAACATCGGTGTACAGCAAAGTCGAATCAAATTCAAACTTCTGAAATATTTTGTCCTGTTTCCCGGATATTTCTGACTTTGTACTACTTGACAAGTCGAATGTGACTTTCTTGTTCGTTGAGTCGGGCGTGAGCGTAATCGTAGGCGTGGCCGCTTCGGCTAATTCAAGCGTATCCGTTTTGGATGACGCCGATATAGTTGTGCTACCTACTTTTATGTTACTAAATGCGTCCTGGTTAACTTCTGCACCGGAAGCGATATCATCCAGTTTAGCTTTGTCGGTTGCGGACATTAAGCCATTTTTTCCAAGAGTAACATTTGTATGTGGTTCTGCAACATTGTCTGGAATTTTGATGGTGTGGTCTGCAAGAGACGTAGTATGCCCAAGCGAATTTACCGTAGCTGAAAGCGCCTTGAACGTCCCACCGAATTCGGGAGTTTGGTTGGACGTATCGCCCTTGCTTACATTTGCGCCATTCGTGGGATGCGTATATACCGTGGTCTCAGTACCATTGATTTTTATGTTACCATTGGTCGTGGAACTTTCTACTTTAGTCGCACCGCTTGCGATGCCGTCAAGTTTCGTGCGATCAGCCTTTGCAAGCCTCGGCACTTGCGTCAGATTTGTCCCATCGTAGTAGTACAGCGGATGGGATGTCATCAAGGTTAATTGGTATTCGGTAGAATACGTCATTCCTAAGTATATATAATACTTACCATTTTCCAAAACTTGTGTAATACACTTCGTTGTTGGTGACCAGAACCCATCGTCATCTATTGTGCACTCAATATATAAAGGAGCATTAGTAGTAAACGTCGTCGTATGGTTATGCGAATAACGCGTATCCACGGCTTGATATGCACTAAAGGTTGCATACGTAGACGTAACAATTGTGTTAGCCGCAGTAGTATTGTTTGCGCTATACCATAGTATTACGGGGTCTAATTTAAATTTACCATTAGTGTTGATAGTTTTACTTGTTCCTGTTCCAGATCCCGAGGATATAAGCATCGAGAATGTGCCGTTTTTGTCAAGGCATACCAAAGAATAGGGATTGCATCCCGTAGAGCCTATGCGGAATCGCCCATTTTCATGACGTATTTGGCTTACCGTGTTGCCGGAATCATAGTCATTAAGTACTCGCCAACATCCGATTTTTTGGCTAACTCGCGCAGTTGCACCTGCAACTGGGAATATATCATTAACTTGACCCGCAGCACTTGACCCGGACACGTATTCCTCAAATACAACACAAATGTAAGCACCAGCAGGATATTGATTCGTCAGCCTTGTAGCACCTGTATTTCGGGCGACAGGATAATATGTAGTTCCATTATCCGTAGATATATATTCCCCATAGTCACTACCGGCTACGGGTGTTTTAATGACAAGTCTATCACCTGGTGTTGGGTTGGCTTCGCTAAGGTTATATTTCCATAATGCGGGATAATATGTGGTAGTCGATCCGGACGTGCTTGAAGTAGCTGCTGTCCCTGTACCGATTAACACTTGGCTTATAGCCTTATTCATAGTCAAACGTCCAGACATAGTATCACCGCTTTTTGCGACGAACCATGACTTTATCTTATTCCATAAAGCATTAAGACCAGTAGTGTCCAGAAATTGTTTAGTAGATGCTGACATGATAATTCACCTTATACGGTAACAGTTACCGGTTGACCATTTATAGTGAATACCCAAGGAATTGATTCCAACTTAAGATTCCGCAAGTAATATGTACCAAGAGTAAAACTAGTACTACTATGATAAAAAACAAAAGCAGAATACGAGGCAGTATACGTAGGTCTAGTAAAGATACCTTCGGCATGCTTCCATTCGGAATCCCATGTTAACGATATCTTTGTTGAACCTTCAAAATTTACACTATTAGTAGTAGCGGTTTGTCCGTTAGTAGTGGGTTCAAACTTATAATCAAACGAATATATAAGTCGGTGATGCTTGCCGCCTACACCGAAATAGAAACCTCTAGTAGTGTTTGTCCCCGGAGATGATAGCGCTGTGACATTGAGGGCCAATACACGGTCTGTGACAGTTTTTGTCGCTGTAATTTGATTGGTCATCACCGTTGGGAACGACCCTGTCGCAGTATCTATAAAGGTATATTTAGTCGCTGCCAAAATTTTTGTAGACATCGTTGTCCTCCTACGTAAGCGCATCAATAACGGATGTTGGTATAGACGTTATATTCGCAGATAGCGTAGCAGCATTATTAGCATATGATATGTCTACGCCATCACCACCAGACAACGACATAGCATCGGATGCAAGCATGACGCCTTCAAAAGTGCCGGCCTGCGTAAGTGCTTTGGATATAGTTGTGCCATCAAATGTTGCCGAGGAACGTGCAATTTTATTCGAATCCGAACTATCAGTTATAACTAGTTTGTCGCCATTGGCGATAGCAACATCTGTAGTCTGTAATGCCCCTGCATTCGTAATGTTGCCATGCGTATGGTCACTTTTTGAATATGTAAACCAGGAACCCCATGTTCCGTTATTACATATTCTGATAGATACTTCATCAACAGATGCTAAATAGACTTCTTGTGTACAATAATTCCCACTATGATCCCGAACCACTTGCATCACGGATGTCGTGTTTGTTCTCGGTACGTTACTCGGATACGACGAATTTGTCCATCGATACCATAACACGTCTCCAGTGTTACTTCCTTTTATGTCATTAAGATCATTTGATGACGTGAGCAACGTAGTAACCGGCTTTATAGCTGTATTTGCAGACGATGCACGGCCTATAAGTACCGCTTCCGTACCGTCATAGGTATTCAAACAGCGGAATCCGTAGAAACGCATGCGGGTCGTTTCCGCAGATGGCGTGAATCGCACTGTGCATGTTGTATAGTTACCATCGGGACATACTGCCGTTACTAATCCACCATAAGTATCGACAGTATAGGTCTGGTATGCTGTATTATTTATAGTACATACAGCTGATGCAGTATGCGAGTTATCTGCCTGTTTCGGTGTCATAAAGATACCGAATGCCCGGATATAGTAATAGCTACCGCCCGTGTGGCCATCATAGATGGCCTTTACGCACTTCCCTGCTGTAGACGTGTATATCGTACCTAGATTCTCGCCATTGATGAACTTCGTCAAAGTATCACCGGTTAGTGTACTGCTGTCCCATACAAGAGTAGCATTCTCTTCATTGTTGGCATCGTATTCGTATAGTTTGATGCTAACGCCAGTACCTTGGTAAAGTTGGATAAGACCCAACTTTATCTTCTCAAGCAGGATATCAGGGTTAGAACCCGCACCGGTAATATAACCGCGAGTTCCATACGTAAGATTGAGACGAGCGAAATATGATTTCGCCCTGTCCCATAGTTTCGTCAAGCCCCGATAATCAAGTACCTTCATATCAAGTCAAAGCCTCGATTTCTGCATCGGTAATTGCAGTAAGCAGCGTGCCCGTAGTGCCATCCGCCTTGGTATACTGTAGCGTGGCATTGGTGCCTGCCGTACCTGCATCAGCGAAAGAGAGTATAGCCGCCTTGAAAATACGATCCGTACCAAGGAATTGATACTGTGCCCCATCGTACATGAAGTAGGCGAGGTCGCCAGCCAACACTTCCTTGCAGGTAGTGTCCGTTGCAGCGGCTCCGTGGATGTAGATTTTCTTTGCGCCAGTGCTGTTGATGTTCATCGCTGCAACTGCACACAGCCCGTAGGTGAATTTGACGGCTACGATACCGCCTTTGGTAAGTACGAAACTCGAGAACGTGACCACCTTGGTGGCCGTAGCCTCCGCCGTGTCACAAGTGCCATAGCCTTGACCTAACCCAGCATTAGTATAGGTCGTATTATCGTTCAGCCAGCCGACCATCTGCCAGTATGTACCATCATACACGAGATGCACGATAGATCCTGCTTGCCATGATGTTGCTGCTGCCGTGGACGGGGCAGTAGTGCCATAACGTTTGATGGCTGCGGCAGTAGTGCCGTTAACCGCAAGAGTCGGATTCGCAACCGAGTTGGAATTGGCGAACTTGATATATACACTAGCGCCTGCACCGAGTGTGAACGTCATAGAGTCGGAAAGCGTAACGGTCTTTGCAGCAGTTGCAGCCGCCGTGGAACATTCACCGTAATGATTAATATTGGCTGAACCGTCAAATGATACGCCATCCAAGTTACGTGCCGTATTCAGCTTGTCCGCTGTGGCGACATGAGCATTCGCTATGGTCATCCCACCATCTACTAAGTTACCATTGGCGTCCAAAACGGCTATATGATCCGCAGTAGCGGATGACGGCTTCGCAGCTTTGGAATCAATAGCAGTTTCAAGAGCGCTGCCAGCCTGTGCGGCACTTGCCGTGTTGGCGTTACCATCAAGGTTGCCTTTAAACGTTGTAGCGGTAAGTTGTTTCTTGTTCGGGTTGATTGTAACGCCACCAGCATATTTCGCAGTATTCGTTT
>VIKC01049565.1_pt1 | contig 17290 bp, 14 predicted proteins | sample 4699981 | NCBI WGS metagenome assembly VIKC01 (sample SAMN08893020, study PRJNA449175) | gut metagenome | isolation source: rumen sample fed with green roughage | place: India: Nagpur | reverse complement strand
AGATTAAGCGTTTCGCCACCGGCAAGGGGTCCAATGACGACAACAAGATGCCGATGTGCCTGGCGTTCAAGGCGAGGTTCCCCCAGTATTATCCGGCGGAGGCCTTCTCCATGTTGAAGGAGTTCGAGTCCCCGATGGCCGACATCTGCGATGCCTTCTGGATGTGCGAAATCCTTCACCAGCATCTCCGCTTCGAGAAATATGGTCCCGAAGCCCTGGATGACACCAACCGGATATTCCTTACCACATCCGCTACGAAGGACGGTGCGCCGCTGGTCGAATCCCCGATAATCAAGATGGGCGTTGAATACGAACGCCGGAAGCGCAAGGTAAAACGCAAGAAGAAGGCTGACCCGGAACAGGTTAAAACCTAGTTTTGTGCCATGAAAGCACAGACGAGGCCTGTATGTTCAGGACACCTGACGGGAAGAAGATTGCCGATGCGACTTCCGAACAGATTTTTAAGGAAATCAACGATTTTTTGAAAGAACCGCGGTTCGCTGGTGATTCGTGCGTCGTCCTTACGATGCCTGCTGCAACCCTGGTGAAATCGGCCGAGAAGCTGAATACTGCTATTCTCGAAGCCTACCGGGAATTGGGTGACCCCAAGACCGGCATGACCCGCATCCTTGTCGCGATCGAGGACTATGTCGAGGTGGAGCGCCTGGCCGTTATCCTCGATGACGACATCAAGATGACGCTCGCCAAGGAAAACAACATTTCCGCGGACGAAGAGGACATCGAGAAAGCGAAGCACAATGCCGAGCGTGCCCTGGCCGCGGTCGAGAAGGCCGAGAACGATGAAAACGAAACCGAGGAGGGTTCCGATGAGTAAGTGCGTTTTGCCGAATTTCAAGGTCCTTGTTGCGGAATACAAGCAGGATGCCGAGGCACGAGCATCCAGCTGCGCGAAGGATCTTCTCCCGACTGTCGCCGGGATCATGAACCTCCCGGTCGCCCTCAACGGCGACCCGAACGACCTCCACGCAACTGGTACGCAGGTTGCCGTGCAGACCCCGGCATATTCGAAGTGGCTGGCAGCCGTCCAGGAGCGCAACCCGCTCATCGGTCGCAAGCGGCTTGACAAGGATGGCAATGTAATCGGTTCCATGTTCGAGGGGGCTCCCGAGTTCGAGGAGGATTCCGAGGAGACCAAGACACCGGAAGAAATGGCACAGGAAGTCGTCGACACGATCGGCAAGTGGAGGAAGGATGCCGATGGCGTCAACCGTTACCACATCAATAAGGACTTCGAGCCGTATATGCCGACCGAGTTCGAGGAGAAGCTGGACGGCGACGCGGCAAAGCTCTCCGACCTCTATACTATCCAGAACTCCGTGGCCAAGCGTATCGGGTACGACTTCGAGGAAATCATGGAGGGTGTCGTTGCCGACTTGAAGGACTTCCACATGGACGACGAGGACTTCGCCTTGCCGGATAACCTCGACGACATGGTCAAGACGGCAATCGAGCACGAGGAGACCCGTCTCCGCCTTGCCTACGAGAAGAAGCAGGAACAACAACAGCAGAAGCCCAGCCAGCCGGCTGCCCCGCAGATTGCCGTGCTCCCGCTTTCCGGCTCCGTAGGTGGGGTGCGCGATGCCCAATAGCGCTGTCGAGCCCAAGTTCGGGTCGCTTGCCCGGCTGCTCAAGGATTTTCCGTGGTTGGACAAGTGTTCGGTCACCGAAACAACTGACGGCAGACCGACGCGCGGCGCGATTGCACTTTTCGAGGTGTCGAAGGACGGCAGGTTTGCTATCGTGTTTGCTGGCACGGACGGCAAGTATTACTGGCCGAGCATTTTTGGCGGAAACGAAGCCCCGAAGAAATACCTACTGGAAGGCTAGGTAAAAATCTTTTTACATTTAACGCTCATTGCGCGGATGATTTTTGCTATATTTCATCCGAACAATGGGCTTTTGCGTTCTAAACTGGTAATACAAAAGTTCAAATTCGTGGTCTATAAGACCAAAGGTTGCACTATGCAGAACACATACCAAAATCCCGTCGCCCCTCAGGACGACATCCTCTCTTGCGGTGGCCCCGCTATCGCTCCCGCCATTGACGGCCAGAATGTCAATCCGAACATCTGGAAGCCGCGTGGCATCACTCCTCAGAACCCGATTTACAAGGCGCTTGTCCGCCAGCTTCCCCGCGGTCTTGAGGGTCTCAAGAAAAATCTTTATCCTTCCGTGCTTGTCAAGACGCACTTCTTGAAGGACCCTGAAACGGGCGTGAAGCGCACGATTTTGTGCCGCGAATCCTTGCCCGGTCAGAAGTGCCCGATTTGCAAGAAGATTGCCTTGCTTTACAAGCAGCTCGTGAAGGAACCGGGCGGAAAGGACGCTGCCGTCAAGCGTTGCAAGAATTACTGGGCCGACGAGCACTGGTACTGCAATGTGTTGGTTAAGACCGATCCGCAAAATACCGATGCCGAAAACACTGTCAAGATGTGGGAACATACCCCGTTCGTCGAAAAGCGCCTTGACAGACCTTGCCGCGTGAACCCGAATGCAGCCGCAGCTCCTCAGCAGCAGCCGGCTACCGACATCTTCTCACAGCAGCTTGCACAGACCCAGGTCAAGGAAGAATACTTCATTCCTTACGATCCGCGCCACGGCCGTGACTTCTTCGTGATGCCGGTGTGGAACCCCGAAACGCAGCGCGTTGACTATTCTCAGTGCAGCTGGGCACAGAAGGAATCCCCGCTTGCCCCGACTGACCAGGAAATGCTCGCCATCCTTAACGAACAGTGCCATGACCTCAACCAGCTTTACGCCGATATGCCGGACGAAGTTGCAGCGGAAGCCGCATGGAACGAGTTCTGGAAGGAAGTGAACGACACCCGTTCCACCATGGGCCAGCCCACGCTCGGTGGAGCTAACCCGAACCAGTTTGCCGGTGGTCCGAACGGCTTCATCCCCAATACCCAGGCTCCGTTCCAGATGCCGGGTGCTCCGATGAACACGGTAAGCGGCGCCGACTACTTTGGCGCAGCCGCACCGGCAGCATCCGCAGCTCCGGCCAACGACCCGTTGGCTCTCGGTGGCGCATCGGTTCAGCAGACAGCCCCGGCTGCACAGGCAGCCGACCCGTTCGCCGCCTACCAGGCCCCGGCCCAGCAGGCAGCTCCGGCACAGGCTGCTCCGGCCAATGACCCGTTCGCGGGTTATCAGGCTCCGCAGAAGGCTGCCCCGGCAGCTGACCCGTTCGCCGGTTATCAGGCTCCGGTCCAGCAGGCAGCCCCGGCTGCACAGGCTGCTCCGGCATACCGTCCGGCTCAGCAGGCGGCTCCCGTAGCCGCAGCCGATCCGTCCCAGCCGGTGAACGACATGCTTGCCATCGGTAGCTTTGCCCAGCCGCAGGCACAGGCCGCACAGGCTGGTGGTTTTGGCGCAGCCCAGCAGTTTGCTCCCCAGCAGACCCCTGCTGCACCGGCCGCTGCTGCACCGACCTTCGCACCGCCGATTCAGCCGCCTGCCGCTGCTGCACAGCCGGCCTTCGGTCAAGCCCCTGCCGCACAGATGAGCACGGAGCTTCCGGCAGCCGAAGACGACATTGACCTGCCCTTTTAATACGCTTGTAAAGGGCACTTAACTCCCCGCCCCGGTGGCCTCCACTGGGGCGGCTTTTTAATCTTTTTGCTATATTTCATGCACAATGGGTCTTAGATTTGACAACATACCAGAATCGGCTTACGATGCCGTCATCAACAAGGTGTTCGGGCACTTGAACTTGCAGAACAAGGGCAACCACTACGAGTGTGTCTGTCCGTTTTGCGGTGATATGTCGCGCCCGAACAAGCGCAAGGTATGGATCTGGAAAGACACATGGAAAACCGTGTGCTATAAGGGATGCTTTGACCAGAACCTGTTGAAGTTCTTGAAGGAGAACGCCAAAGACGATTACGACAGCTTGCTGCTCTATGCCATTGATGACACTGATGAGCCAGAGAAGCCGTCGGAACGCGAACGCCCACTGGCTCAGCCGAAAAATCCGACACTGCCGTTCATGCCGGGCGAGATTGTCCCGATTACTGACCCGGACGATCCATGGGCCAAGACAGCGTTGGCGTATTGCAAGTCCAGGCTGATACGCCCGGAAGTGTACGAGATGTGGTATGCCTGCCGAGCGGGCGAACAGTTTTACCACAGGAACCCGGACGGCACGATCAAGTTCTATCCGGGAACCCACCGTCCGGTGGGTAACGAATATCGCAACCGCATGATTATCCCATTCTACAAGTTTGGTGGCGTGTGGGGACAGTTCGATGCCCGTGATTTGAACCCGGACAGCGATATGCGCTACCTGAACTACGCGGGTGTGAAGCGCGAGGCGTTCAATGTCGATTTCGTTGATTTCACCAAGCGTTTCTACATTCTGGAAGGGACAATCGACTCGACCTTCATCAGGAACTCGATTGCGATAGGCGGCATTGACCATTTGCCCGAGGTGCTTGCAGACAATCCGAAAATCCGTAAGTATAAGGACAACGCCGTAATCATCTGGGACAACGACACATCCGGCCGCCAGGCCACTGTCGATAACCTGTCTCGGGAGTTCAAGTGGTTCGACTGGAAGGGAATTGTCTCGAAGGACATTAACAAGGCCATCCTCGAAGGTGAGATACCGCGTGACAGCTCCGGGTATGCCGACATGTCGTTCATCGAAAGCCGTGTCCGTGACAAGGAGCTTGCCGACATAGTTATGACGATGCGGTTCGGCAACATTAGGAAGGAAATGTTCAAGGCGAAGCAGGAAGCCCGTCGCAAGGCGATTGCCAACAACGGGTTTGCCAAGGCCAAGGACCGCCCGATTTCATTTTTCTGAGGACCCCTATGCCAGCAAAGCGCACTATTGAGAACATGAAGATGGGGCCGACCAAGAAGACGGTAAAGTTTTCTGTCCAGTATGGCTCCTTTACCAGCATAGAGAACCTGTCTGTTGTGGGTGACGACGAATACATTACTGCGCGTAAGATTGCCCGCATTTTCGGCGTATCGCAGGGGTTCATCAAGAAGCTCGGAATCCTTGACCAGATTGACTACATTGTCATGCAGAACCGGACCAGGGGCTACCTCTGGAAGCAGGTCGTCGCAGCGATGCACACCAAGGGGTTCACTGTCCCTGTTCCGTCGCACCCGATGGCTGAGGTCAGTATTGACATGCTCCTCGCGGACACCGGTGTGGACCGCAAGAACTTTTACAAGCAGATTGCGCTCGGGCGAATCACCCCGCACAGGAAGCCGGGCGAGCCGTGCCTCTATGTTTACATGGGGGAATACGATGCGTTTCTCCGTGGCTATTTCCTCCCGGACAGTCTCCGGTGGATCGGGAGCCAGCCGCTGTATTCAGGCGAGGCTGCCGTGTTCTGCGGTTACATCGACACCGGGGCGTTCAATGCGGCCGTGAACCGTGGGATGATGCCGTCGCTTCGCATCCCGGGCATGAAGGGCGCCCGCCGCAAGTTCACGAAGGCGGCACTGGCCTCGTGGCTGGACAACTGCCACAAGACATTCCGCCGGAACCCTCTCCCGGATGCCCTCAATGCCAAGCTGGGCGCCATGTACATGCGCCGCAGTCTCTGGCAGTTCAGGCAGATTGCCAAGTATCTTACCCCGGTCGAAGGCAAGATGGGATATTACACCCGCGAGAGCATGGACAGGTGGTATATGAAGGAGTGGTGCATGGATGCTTACGGCGAGCACCAGTGCTATTACACTCTCGCGCAGATATGCGCGAAGTTCGGGCGGACCATGGCCTGGGTGAACGAGTATATCGTCGGCAAGTGCGATGTCTATACTACGCGCCGGTATGTGATGACCCAGGCCGAGTTCAGGAAGAAATACCCGGGAAAGGCTGACCGTTATCCGCTCATCTTCGGCTACAGCAAGCCCGCCGTGGAGGAAATCGTCAAGAACTCACCGGAACTGCATGACATCCCGGAAACCGTTCCCGGGGAACCTGGCGTCCGCAGGCACCCGAGGGGTGTCCTCCAGCTTACGCGGGAGAAGGAAGACAGCATCAAGTCGAAAATTTCCACCGCCAGGCGGAAGCAGGAAAAGCGCAAGGCCAGGGAGAAGGAAGAAGCGGCAGCTGCCGATACGCTTAAAATAGACGAGAACAGTCTTGAACTGGCCATCAGGGCGGCCGTCCGCAGGAACAGCCTTGAACGGGATGCGAAGTATCGCGAGAGCCGTCAGAAAGTTCATGCGGTCGAGAAGGAACAGAACGCGATCAGAAACATGCTCGGCATAACCAAGAAGGCCGTCCGTATTTCCCCGAGGGCGATGATACAGGTCTCGAAGGTTCCGATGAATGTGTACATGGTGCATACGGTTGGCTTCTCGTCTGGACTGTTTACCGAGCGCATGCCGGAACCCGGCGCGTTGGTGGTCAAGTCGCCGGATTTGCATCTTCCGGTGAAGTCCAAGAAGGAACGATGCAACTCATTCAGCGTGGTCTCCAACGAATATGACAAGGTCCAGGAACTGAAACCGGCTGCCGTCCCTGCATGGTATGTCCTTGTCGGGGGCAGCACGGTGATCAACGATATTCAGTTCCCCGAGAAGCTGGCTGCCGTGCCGGCGGATGTTGCCGCGGTTGGCGCCTTCGGTTACGAACGGTTCATGCCGGATGGAAGCTGGCTGGAAAGCCCGTTCTCCTATGGCATATATTCGGCGTTTGATGTCGATGTCCGTAATAGCGAGTGGGTGATGGGCAAGAAGGGCGTGAACGGGTCTCACCAGGTTGCTGTAATAGACGGCCCGTTTATCGCGGTCAGGGGCATATATGGCGACATTCTTGCCGAGCTCAGGCAGTTCTCGCCGCTATGGCAGGGAGATACCGGCCAGAGGCTCATGGCTGCGGTAATTTCCCTTGTCCTTGGGAGGATGGGTCTGAAGCTGATGCAGCTCCCGGTCGATTGCTCGATGTGCATGCAACAGCCGGTCATGCCCGGGTCGCTCGACTGGAACCGCATCGAGGACACCCTGATTAAGTTCTATAAGCACAAGTAGTAAGTTTTTTGCTATATTTCTACCGAAACACGCGGGCTCTAACCGGGCTCGCAATCACTGAATCGAGATAAAAAATGGCAAGTTTGACATTTTCGGAACAATTTTCTGCGGTCATGCAGAAGCTGGTGAAGGCCCTGCCGAAGTCCCCCGTCCTCATCTTCCGCGAGGATGGGCTTACCCGTATGTCCTATACGAAGAATGGGTTGCTCCTGCACCTCTCGGCTTCGCCGGACGATTTCTCCTATGACGGGAAAATGGTCGGCCTTTCTACACTGTCCGAGTTCAACGACTGCGCGAAGGCGGTCGGCTACCCGAAGGTTGGTGAAATTTCCCTCGTCCGTGAAGTCGCTATGTCCGGCCACGCATACGAGTTCGTCAAGTTCACCGGAAATCACAAGAGATTGCGCTGCCGTCTTGTTGACCTCGCATTTTTCTCGGAAGATAGCCAGCAGGTTCCGTTCGACCGTGAAAGCAACCCGTTGAAACTTGTCGGCAAGCTGTCTCTTTCGCAGGCGGCAATCAAGGACATCTTCAATTCAAGGAAGTTCGCTCCGGGATGCGACAATGTCACCATCACCTGCCAGGAAAGCAAGATCGTCATCACGCTCCGCGGAACGGTTGGCCAGCAGGTGGACCTTGATTATACCTATCCCTATGTCCAGATCGACCAGGAAGTTGCAGCCCAGGCATACGCAAACTCGATTCTGCGTATGTTCCCGCTCGAAATGTTCCACATGATGGATGCGGTCGGTCTCGATTACGAGATTGAGCTTCGCTATATGCCGGGCCCCAACGGTGGCCAGATGGCCCTGTGCTCATACGCGTCTTTCCCGGGCGTGAACGGCAACCCGATTACCGTGTATATCGGTTCTGTCGAGGCGGAAGCCGCGACAATCGCAAACATCGACATCATCAGGTAGGGTTATGGGCCAGTCTCATTACATTGATGTTTACGGCTACCGTAACTTCGTCAAGGGTATGCACTCGCCGGACGCAATCGTCAAGGTGACGCCCCGTCCGTATATCGCGGATGGGCGCCCGCAGTACGAAATTTCCATCGAGGCCGAGTTGAGCGGCGGGGAATCCGATTTTCTCCCGCCGGAAGTTCTCCGGGTGCTTGTCCAGGAGGCTGCCAAGGCCTGCGTGAACAAGTGCGTCGCCCAGATGATGCACATCCGGTTGGCCAAGGACGCGAAGCTCGGCATAGAGAACCTCTACTGGCTGACCGATGGCCGCATGCGCGTCGATAACCATTACAAGGCAGTCCTTATCGGTAGCGATGCCGGGAAGGAGAAGACTTACATGCTTGCTACCCCGGCGCTGATCCGGGAAAGTGCCGAAGGGTTGAACGACGACGAACTGGCCGACTACCTGATTCAAAGTTTTGCTGGGTGGGGAGTCATCGGATGATTGGTCCCCTTTCAGGCAAGGTCACGATTAAGTTCGTGTATCACGATTCGATGAACGCCCGTATTGACTTTTACGGGTCGGTCCTTCGTGACCTGCAGACGGTTCATGGTGAAATATACATGAAGATGCGCTTCTGCGACGAGAACAAGTGGTATCAGTCGAAGAAGCTCGGCCTCAAGAAGAGCGACTGCATGGTCGAGTTCTATGACCGGAAGAACCGTTTGCTTCCCATCGGACTTATCCCGCGCGTGACATACATGCTCCGGGACCAGTTTGGGAAGTCCATTGTAGTCGGGCTCGATGACCGGATCCGCGAGATGTTTGAACCTCCGCATGGACAGGTGGATGAACATGCCGTCCGTGCATTTGCAAGCACCCTGAAAATCCATAACAGGGCGACTGGCGAGGCGCTGGTTCCGTATGACCATCAGATAAAGCTCGCGACGCGGGCATTGAACGGCCGTCGCATCTCGCTCCTGGCATGTACCAGCGCCGGCAAGTCTTTGTCCATGATGATAATTGCCCGCTACCTGCTCGAACGCGAGAAGATGCGCAAGGTGCTGATCATCGTCCCGTCCACTAACCTGGTGGAGCAGCTGTTCAGCGACTTCCATGACGACTACGGGTGGGATGAGGCGCCGCTTTATTGCACACTTCTGCACTCCACTTCGTCGGACAAGCTCTCCAAGTCGGAGCGCGAACGGCTCGCGGCATTGCACCTTGGCGAGGAAGCCAAGTTAAAGCCGATAACCATTTCGACATGGCAGACACTCCAGAACAAGAAACCCCAGTTCTTCGAGGTGTTTGATGGCGTCATCGTGGACGAGGCCCACTCGACCAGGGGCGAGAAGCTGCGTGAAATTCTTGCAATGTGCGAGAATGCCAACAACTTCAAGGTCGGTGTTTCCGGCACGCTCCCCGATTCCGGTATTGATGCCGGGTTTATCGAGAGCGGCCTTGGGCGTAAGGAAGAGATTGTCAGACTGCATGAGCTCGTTTCCAAGGGCATCCTTACCCCGGTCGAGGTTCATGCAATCTTCCTCCCGTACCCGCAGCAGCTTCGGACCAAGATCAACTCGATGCACTACGATACCGAGTTCGACATGGCTACCGAGACGACCTCCCGCCGGGACATCATTGACATGCTAATCAGTCGTGGCTACATTACCACGGCGGAGAATACGGTGATCCTGTTCCGTTACCTGGACAACCTTGAAATGATGGTGAACCACATGGAAAAGGCACACCCGGAGTTCAGCTATTGCGTAATCAAGGGCGATGTTCCTACTGACGAGCGCGAACGGATTAGAAAGACGGTCGAATCTGGTCCGGGGCACATCATTATCGCCACTTACGGGTGCATGCAGCAGGGCGTGAACATCAAGCTGCTTCACAACCTGGTGATGGCGGACCCCGCGAAGACGCCTTACATGGTGGTGCAGTCGATCGGCCGTATCGTGCGCAAGCACAAGAACAAGCCGCTCGCTAGGGTGTTTGACCTGATTGACGATGCGACCTATATCGGCAAGTCTTACCGCGGCAGGCCGCCTTCATTGCAGATGAACACGCTCTTTCGGCATTTCTGCCTGTATCGTAAGAGTTACTACGATGCCGACAAGATTCCGATCCACGCCATCAACCTCGACGGCATCTATACGGTGAGCATCACCCTGGCCGACATCGAGGAGCGTATTGCCAAGGCCATCGAGGCAGCGAAGGGCAAGAAGGCCGGCAAGAACGGCGAGAAGAAGTATGACATGAACACCTACAAGAAGAAATTTTTCACTTAAACGAAGGAGCCTACAATGGCAGAACAGATTAAAGTTCAGTATCTTGATGAAACGACCAAGCGCCTCAAAATCGAAAAGAAGGGCGATTGGATCGACCTTTACGCAGCAAAGTCTATCACTATCCCGAAGGGTGAGTTTGCCATCGTCCCGCTCGGCGTGGCCATGAAGTTGCCCGAGGGCTACGAGGCACACATCGTCCCGCGTTCCTCCACTTACAAGAAGTGGGGCATCATCCAGACCAACCACATGGGCGTGATTGACAACTCGTACTCCGGTCCTAACGACTGGTGGGGAATGCCGGTTCTCGCCATGCGCGACACCGTAATCAACAAGGACGACAAGATTTGCCAGTTCCGTATCGTCAAGCGTCAGCCGGAAATCGAGTTCGTCGAAGGCAAGATGGAAGGCGAAGACCGCGGTGGCTTCGGTAGCACGGGGAGCAAGTAATGCAGTCCGGCCCGCTGACAGAACCGAGGGTCACCTCGTACCCCTATGTTCAGAACCGCCTGGTCGTCATTGACTGGGCGTCGCTCTCGTATCACCTCATGTTCTCCATGAAGACACCGAGCGCAAAGAAGATGCTGGGGCTGATGGGTTCGGATGACGAACTCCTCCGGTGGCGTAACCTTATGTTCCAGCGGGTGCTCGACTATGTTACGCTCTTCAACCCCCGGCACATCATTTTTGCCCTCGAAGGCAAGAGAGGCTGGCGCAAGAAGTTCGTCAAGGATTACTACTCCGCGCACACCGAGGTGTATGTTGACAAGGAGCATTACTATGTGTGCAGCGACAACTACTGCTACGCCGTGAAGCTCCTTTCCGTTGACGACGAGGGGAACCAGGACTTCCAGGTCGATTCCATTTCTGTGAAGAACCGCAAGTTCCTTACCGAGCAGAACCTGAAACATGTGAAGCTCGGGCGCCTCCCGAAAGAGAAGCAGGATATGCTGTGGGCGATTACGACCGACAGCGGCAAGCCCATCATCCCGTCATACAAGGGCCAGCGAAAGTCGAAGGACTGGCCGTTCTTCGTGGAGAAGTCCTTCTGGATGAACTACAAGGACGAGTTCGCCAAGGCTATCGCCCCGGCGTTCCGCGCAAGGGCCGTCATGGTCCCGGAGGCGGAAGGCGATGACATCGTCTATGCGTCCGTGCAGAAGTATGCCGGGTCCTGCGATGATGTGATTATCATTACCAGGGACTCCGACATGAGCCAGATAGATGTGCCGAATGTGAAGATTTTCAACCATGTGTCGGAAACCTTTACGAAGTGCACCTATCCGAAGGAATACCTGGATGCCAAGGTATTGTCTGGCGATAAGTCCGATAATATCCAGGGCATGGCGTTCATTGACGAGAAGACTGGCAAGATGAAGCTCGACAAGGCCAACCAGATCGGCGAGGGGACCGCCCTTACCCTCCTGGAAAAGTGCCCGGCCATCTACACCGTCGCCAAGGAGAACGGGTGGGACGACCAGTATATGCGCAATCGCACGCTGATCGACCTTAGCCTCGTCCCGGAGGACCTCAAGTCGGTGTTTATCGAGGCGGTGTCCTGTCCCGAACCGGAACGCTGCGACGATTCTGTCGCCGAGCCGAACGGGATTTCGGAGAACCGCATGTCCAGCCTGCGGCAGCTGCGGTCGTTCGGGTTCTATGCGTTGAACGACAAGGCTGTCGTCGATGCGGATCCGAGCATTTTCCGGGCCGAGCTGTATCGGAAGGAAGCTGCCTCGCTCGGGGACAATATCACGGAAGAGGAGATTGCCAGTTTCGACAATATCGACATGTTTGCCGGTCCTGGTGTCTCGTTTACCGACTAATGCCGTACATCCCGTACATTCTTACCCACGGCCATCCCGGTCGTGGGTTCTTTCGTCTAAAACCTAGTTTCCATGGAAAAGAGGACGATATATCATGTATTGTAACTGCCTTCTCCATGTCTTCGGTGACCGCCAGAATGAGGTTGCCGAATGGCTCGATTACCATCTTGCACTGGGTTTCGATGGCGTCTATGTCTATGACTCGGGCAACCGCCCCTGGCTCGACGGGCTCTGTGAACGGTACGGCGATAAGGTTCGCCTGATGCCTCGCGTCGCGGATGGCTGGAAAAAGTCCCGCGAAATCACGGAAGACCATCTCTCCAAACGAAAGACTGCCGAATGGTGCGTGGCACTCTCCGACAACGAGTTCGTGTGGATTGACCTCAGGCAGTGCCGCAACATCAAGGACTACATCAACGCTGCCGCTATGCGCAACGGCGGCAGGGCAATTACCGGCTTCTTTGTGTATATGTCCTGCAAGGGGGATATGCCTAACCGTGTCGGAACCTCGATCGACTGTTTCCTCCATACCCGCGAAAACCCGCAGGGCATCAAGTCCCCGCATGCTTCTACCGGGTTCGGCGGTGCTACCTTCTTCCTTTATGACCGTGTCGGGTTGCAGCCGCTCGCCGGCTCCATCCAGCCGACTTGCCGGGAATGGCGCGATGCCAATGGCGGTCTCCTGACCCAGGCGATGGTTGCCCAGATCCAGAAGGACGGTTTCGACCCGTCTCGCTACGCCATGCGCATCTACCGCTACGCAGTCCGGTCCGATAAGGAGATGGGCTATAAGCCGGGTGAACGCCCGACCGGCTACACCAAGCTCGACATGTCGATGCAGCTTGCAAGACAGGCCTTGCTCAATGTGCCGTCTTCCCAGGAAACGGAAGAGATGTTCACGAAGCCGGCCGACTTCAACGAGGCCGAGTTTGCCGCCAAGGAAGGCCCCGCACGGACCGACAACATCTTCGACACGAACCTCCCGGGCCTCCCGATCACCAAGGCGAAGATAGACCAGCTCATCCTCGAAGGCAACTACCTCGAAGATGTGATTGACTACATTACCGCACGGGGGCATGAATTTGACTACGAACAGCTCGTTGTCGCGTTCAACCGCGAACGCCAGACCATCGCGGACAGCTCCCCGGTATATCGCCAGGTGCAGACGCTGATGGACCAGGGCAAGTCCGCCAAGGAAATCAGCAAGATTACGAACATCGCTGAACCCACCCTCGACCGCATGGCAGCCACGCTCCGCGTCCTCGACATCCGCACGGGTGTCCTGAGCGACCAGGTTGTTGCCGAAGCGGTGAACGCTTTCGAGACTGCGGAGGAACAGGCAATGTCCGCAAAGGAAATTGCCAAGAATGACGCCCGTTTCGCGGAAGTCAACCGCAAGCGTGCCGATGCGCAGAAAAAGAGCAGGCTCAACCGCGCGGCGAAGAAGGCCGGCAAGTCCGTGCCGATCCAGGACGAGGGCGAAGGCGAGCCCATCGAAATTCTCGGTAACGGCGAAACTGGTGCCCTCGACAAGGCCCTGGACGAGCTTGGCCTTTCCGACGAAATGCCGGATCCGGCCGCGATTGCCGAAATCGAGCAAGCCAACCCGGTCGAGGAAAAGCCGGCACCGGTGACGGTGGTGATTACCCCGGAGCAGGCGGTTGCTGAAATCGGGGGCGAGACCCCGGCTGCAGTGGACGAAAAACCGGAAACGGCACCGAAGATTACCCCGAAGAAGGGCAAGAAGTAAGTCTCGGTCCGATTTTTGCTATATTTCGTGCGTGGCGATAGCCGCGCACTTTTTATTTTTGGAAAGACTATATGGCAAAGATACAGTTCAAGCGGATTATGTTCCGCAACTTCATGTCCTACGGGGCAAATAACAACACATTTGTGTTCATGGATGGCGTGACCTGGTGCTGCGGCTCCAACGGTTTTGGTAAGTCCACCATCGTCGAGGCAATCAACTTTGCCCTGTTTGGCGATTCCTATCGCGGAACCAACAAGCCCGACCTCATCAACACGATGAACCCCGGCTGCGAACTCGAAGTTGAACTGGAATTTAAGGTCGCCCAGCATGACCGCTTCACCGGTGACGAAAGCTGGATTGACTACCGCGTCATCAGGACGATGAAGGCCGGCACCAACGGCAAGACCAGCGGCAAGTTTGATCTCTTCAAGCTCGAAGACAACAAGTGGATTGTCCAGAACAAGCGTGCCGGGTTCTCCCAGGACGACTTCGAGGACAACATCCTCGGGTTCAACGAAGTCCTGTTCAAGAGCGTCATTGCCCTTAACACGCAGGAGGCCCAGCCGTTCATGGAACTCCCGGCCCAGAAGCGCAGGGACATTACGGAAAGCATCATCGACCTCCATACCGGTCCGTGGAAGAAGGCCAACGGCAAGCGCCGCGACGAGGCGACGATGCAGTTCAACCTCGCCACCAGCGAATACGGCCGTCTCGGCCAGGAAATTACCAACCTGGAAGGCATCCTCGAACAGATGAAGGCCGAACGCCAGTCCAGTATCGAGGACCTCAAGGCTGAAATCAACCGTATCTTCGGTATCATTGAGCAGAACAAGGTCGATGCCCAGAAGGAACTTGCTCCGATTGACGGGATCAATGCCCAGATTGCCGGATGTAACGACCGGATTGCCGCATGCAACAACGAAATCGCGGCCCGTAATGCCAAGATTGCCGAAATTACTGCCAACAAGCAGAAGCTCGCCGGTGAAATGGCCGACGAAAACGCGCTTCGCCAGAGGGTGGCTGTTCTCGACGAAGGCCGAAAGGCCGTCAACATGAAGGCCGGCTACGAAACTGCGCTTTCCGAAGCACAGAAGCACCTCGCCTCGGTTGAAGAAGAATACCGGATTTTCGGCAAGGATGGCTACACTGCGGAATTGCAGACATTGACCCAGCAGAAGCTGACGGTTGATGCGGAAACGCGCAAGATTGAGCAGGCAAATGCCAAGATCCAGACGGAAGTGACCTTTATTGATCGCGATATTGCCAATCTGACCAAGCAAGCTACCGACTTGAAGGCCAAGTCGGACGCTATTGTGCCTGGTGTACCGTGTCCGACATGCGGTAAACCGTCCACTGATGCGGATGTTGCCAAGATGAAGGGCGAAATTGCCAAGCAGGTCGATGCTCTCCGTGACCAGTGCCGCACAAAATTGGCAGAAAAGCGCGAAAAGACGACCGCGTTCAATACAGGCCTTGAAAAAATCAAGGCAAATAACGAAACTGTGGCCCAGATTGACGCCAAGACTACAGAAATCAACGCAAAATTGGCAGAAATCAACGAGTACGAGCGTGTAGTTCTCGGCCCGGCACGCACGACAGCCCAAAATGCCAAGAAAGCCCTCGACGGCTGCCTTGCCACGATTTCCCGTATGGGTATCGAGGTGGATGCGGTTGGTATCGAGCTTGCGTCCATTGATGCCGCGTTCGCACGCAATACGGAAATCCGTAACGAGGGTGCCCGTCTCAACGGCGAAATTGCTGAAATCAATACGGAAATCTCGCAGTTCAACACGACGATTTCGAATATCCGTTCCGAAATCGCGACCTACAACTCCCAGATTAACGACGCGAAGTCCAGATACAACGCCGCACTGTCGAAGAACGAGGTCCATGAGACCCGTATTACCGAAATCCGTAATGAAATTGCCAAGTTGGAACAGAGCGGCAACGCCGACTCCATCGGCAGGACGGAAGCCCGTCTCGCCCAGGCAAGGGAAGACCAGGTCAAGGCGCATAACCGCATGCAGGAAGCCAGCGACACCAAGGCAATCTGCAACTTCATCGACAAGCTCTGCTCCGACGAAGGCATGAAGCGCATGGTGTTTGACATCTTCATCCCGATGTTCAACAAGGCAATCGCAGCCAACCTCGCCAGGACGAACCTCCCGGTTTCCATTGTGTTCGATAGCACGATGGACTACACCTATGAAGCGGGTCCGGGTCTCGCCCCGACTTATAAGGGCCTGTCCCAGGGTCAGCAGCGCAAGGTCGGCTTTGCAATCGCGATGGCATTCCGCGACTTCGTGTCCCGTGTGGGCCATTTCAGTGTCAACTTCGTCAGCTTCGATGAAGTGATTGACCAGTCCACGGACAACAACGCCATGCGCGAGATGCTGGAAATGATCCGCGGAATGGTAGACAAGATTGGGTGCGCGTTTATCATCAGCCATCGTGGCGAAGTCGTCCGTGACCTCTTCGACTACAGGCTTGAAGTGCAGAACAACGGGGCATATTCCCGTCTTGGCGAACTTGAAAAATTGTAGGAGGCCGTATGGCAAAGGAAAAAGGAAAGAAGATAGCGGTCAAGGTTATCAAGACTGCCCGTATAACAAAGGACAATACGGAAAATAAGAAGATGCCGAACTTGCCACCGTTCGATTTCCCGTTCAGTGATACCAAGCTCCCCGAGCAGGTCGCAATGCCTGCCCCCGAGCAGGTGCCCCCGTGCGTAACTCCGGCTGAACCGGAAACGCCGAACACGGCCCTGCCGAAACAGGTATACCAGTATGCGGTGGATGCAATCCGGGGCAACAGTGAGATCATCATTGAACAGACGGACGACAGCACGGTGATTACCCTGGAAGTGACTGGAAAGCTCTATGTCAAGTATTCCATGCCGCAGGACTGCCTCGAAATTAGCGCCAACTACACGGTTGAAGGACATATTTACCGTTTCCGCGGCAAATATAGCCGGAAGTCCGGTGGCATGGTCGCACATCTTCGCAACATGATGACCATGCTGATGACGAAGGTGTACTAGCCTATTTGGCAGGTTCAGCGTTTGAAATGGCGCCCGGGGGCTTTCCGGGGCGCCTTTTCGAATATAAACTAGGGGCATGCCACAACTTTACGACTACGAACAGTTCTACACGCCGATGAAGGCAACCGCGAAGGTCAAGCTGGACCTTAGTGGCATCCCGTTGAAGACGCTTGCTTCCATCGAGGATGAAGAAGGCGAGATTACCCTGAATGAACGGGTGACCAACAATGTGATGGAGTATGTCCAGAGTGTCGTAGTAGCTGGGGTAAAGACCCTCGTGATGGGGTCTTCCAGCAACGAGGTTGTCCATGTCCACTTTGGTGAGACGGACATCTATGTGGCGCCGGGTTACCTGGCCGATGCGCTTGTCGCGAGCGGGGTGGTGAAGCCCAACCTCACCCAGTATCGGAGGAAGCCGGACACGCTGGTCAATGGGCAGACTATCAAGGCCTCCGAC
>VIKC01048379.1_pt1 | contig 18989 bp, 13 predicted proteins | sample 4699981 | NCBI WGS metagenome assembly VIKC01 (sample SAMN08893020, study PRJNA449175) | gut metagenome | isolation source: rumen sample fed with green roughage | place: India: Nagpur | reverse complement strand
GTAACTTCTAATGGCTTATTATCTGCAATATCTTCAGACTTTTCAATTAACTCTCTAACAGACTTACCCTTAACCTTCTTAGTCTTTAAATCGTCAGAGAGAGAATTAATTCTAGCTTTACGAGTTGCAGAAGCTTTAATCTCTGTAGATTCTTCATCAGATATATCTTGAATCAGATTAGCAATGTATTCATCATTATCAAGTTTATCTAATGCTTCTTCAGTAGATGTAGAAGTAGCTGCAGCATCTTGAATTTTAGATACAAGTTCTTCTTTCTTCTTTTCTGTTACTTCCTTAGATACTTCTTTTTCTGTCTTAACTTTATCATCTTTATCTTTTGGTTTTACTTGTTTTGGAGTAGGTTTCTTTGGTTCGCTACTCTTTTGTGGCTTAGTCTGAGTTTCCTTTTTCCCTTCCTTAGTCTTATTGTCAGGTACAGGTTTTTCAGCCATCTTAGTTAAAACACTAAGACTACCAAGTGCTCCATAGAGTTCAATATTCTGTGACTTCTCTAACTTATCAACAATATCAGTTACAATTGCATCTGGAGAATCTTGTACCATTTCATCATCAGTTGGAACTGCTCTATTAAAGATATTATTGATATTAGTAATAAACTTAGGAAGTTGACTCTTTTGGAATTCAGAGAAGTTTACTTTGAAATAAGAATTCTGGCCAAAGAAGATTACATCATTAGAACCAAAAATCTTTTTAAGTTGATCAAAATTACCTTTCTTAATTAAACGTACTATGGTGCTTATAGGATTTATATCTTTTGTATAATCAAATACATTAGCATTTTTGTTATAATAGTCTAGTACAGGAATAAAAATTGTCTTGAGTTTATATTCCTTATCTATAGACTTATTATTAAGAAAACGATGTAATGTTTCTGCATATACTTTAAGACCTTGTTCTCCAAGTTTATTGTTATTATCAATAAAGAGCTTATTATAATAAGAGATATCAAAGAATAGATTAAGACCTTTATAAGCTGCTACATTAACTTTAGTAAGTTTAATATCAGGGCATTGATCTTTAACAACAGCATATACATCAAACAGTTCCTTTTGTGTACGAATTCTATCATCATACATATACTGTCTAAGCTTATTATCTACAGTATCTTCATAGAAGATATCATCATTAGGGAAATAAGCCATATTACCAATCTGTAGATAAGTTTCTCCTATTACATCTTTAAGAGAGAAAGATTCTTGTTTAACAATCTGAGAGCCAAATATATTGATATTGATCGTTACATTAGGATACTGCATCTTTCTTTCAGTCTTTGGTTCTTCTTTGCCCAAGATATTCTTTTTAAGATTACCAAGTATATTCTTTTGAAAGTAAGATAGCTTGATATTCTTAATCAATACTTTATCTCTATTGATAGAGAATACATTGATATCATATCTTTTAGTATTATTAAGTCCTTGATTAGAATACATATATTCTCTATATACATAGATAAGATACTTAGTAATCTCTTCTTTAGCGTCATCATTATCAAAGCAGCTATCTTCTAGATATACACCATATTCCCAGCCATATATAGGATGCTTATATGCTACAGCAAATCCAGCAAGATTCTCTTCTTCATTATAACACTTAACAAGAAATTTAGCATTAGCAAACATTTCTGATACTGGCTTAAAGTCCATAGGATTCTTTACTATCTTTAAGCATTCTTTAGATTCTTTCTTAATCTCATCTGTTTTCTTATAGTGAGTGAATCTATAGTCTGTAATATATTCCACAGGAAAAGGAAACAGATATGATGCATCTGTTTCTTTGATAGGATGCCAGAATTCATGAAATCTATTTTCTTCACTAACTTCAATATCTGTAATATTATACTGTTTAATCTTCTTAATGATTCTTTTAGCAAGTTTCTTTTCATGCTCTACAGGACAATGATTAAACATTCTAATCGCTGCTTTAACATGTGCTACATCGTTAAGAGGAAAAGAACGAGTTTCAGGAATACCAAATTCACTATTAGGAAGTTTCTTTCTATCTTTAGAAGATAGCTTACCTTCCATTAAAGCAACTACAGTATCATCTTCATATTGTACAAATTCTTGAATCTCTCCTGTATCTGATTTAATAATAGCATTGATAGATTTATCTACATAGTATGATTTAAACCAGTTACGATTAATAACCATAGGAGAGTTAATCATATCAATAGAAGAATCAAGATTAGGTGTCAAAAGATAAATAAGACTACCCTTTTTATTACTATCTTTAGCGAGAGGAATAAACAGTTTATTAGTTCCTCTATACATCTTAAGATTCTTTAGATCATTAATATGAATAGCCATATGTACGCTCCTTTCTGGATTGATATTATGTGAATGTTCAGCTACCCGATTCGTAATGATATAAAACAACAACATATTTATATATTATAATAGTGGTAATGTGCAGTGCATCACCTGACCCAGATATAACTCTGGAACAATACATATTTTAAAGGAGGTCTCATTATGGAGACAGTAAAAACATTCATACAGGAAAACATTGTAAGTATTGCCATAACTCTGGCTATTTTAGTCGGGGTTGGAGCATTCTTCCTCTGGGCTGGATCAGAGGAAGAACCAAAATACCCAATCCAGCAAAGAGTAATAGAAGCAACCAGCTTCAAGGGTGTCGAATTAACCCCTAGAGCGAAATCCAATGTTACTCAGAACATTTGGATTTCGTTTAGTAAGGATGGTTCTGGAGCCATCCTATCTGGTAAAGACCTTGAGAAATCAGGTCTATATGTTCGTGAGATACGTCACGAGCTAAAAGACCAGGATCTCTATGATCCTGAGTTTTGGCAAGAGATGGAGGAAAGGGGTAATATATATAATGTAATCTTTGTTATCGATTCTACTAAATAGAATCGGTGGCGAAGATTAAGGGGGTGCATCGTGCACCCCCTTATTTCTTATCTGTAAGACCAAATTATGTTACCTGTAGTGATGATATCATTGTCAGATTTGAGTAAGATAATGTCACAATCATCCATAGAAATCTCAGAGTTATGGCTAATCAATACACATTGACTAGCATTAACCATAGACATGAGTTGGTATAGTATTGTAATAAACTCACGTCTATTCTCTGAATCAAATGGTGCATCAATCTCATCACCAATAATAATGTTAAGCTTTGTAGATGTCTGACTAAGTAATGCAATAGATATAATCATAGAGATTAAAGATATCTGGGCAGAAGACATACTTGTAATGTCATCATGGTTAATACCACCATTCACAGCTACAGGAATTCTAAACTCATTTTCTGTTACTACTAAAGGTAATAGTGCAAATATACCACCAAACAAACTACCAAGTATTCTATTTGCTTTTTCTAGAATCCTACTAAGATACATATTAGCAAATAGTAATTGAATACCCGTAGTAGGAGAGCAAAAGTATTTAAGAGTATCAATCTTTTCATACATTGTACTATACTGTTTAAGCTCTTTATCATACTCTATACTTACATTAAGTTTATATGCAAGTGAATCTCTCTTCTCTTTGATAGGCTTTAATTGTGATTTGAGTTCAGATAGATTAACAGTAAGCTTTTCTATATCAGAGTTTATTTTTTGGATTCTATCTATATTGGCTTTGTTCTCTTCAATTTCATCCTCTAATATTTTGATAGCTTCCATACACTCATTGATAATCTTGTTATATTCTAATATGCTAGTGTATGTAGATATAATACCAGTTATTCTAGTAAACTCCTTATCTAAAGTGGCAAGATCAGCATTGAGTTTCTCTATAGTATTGTTATCTTCAGCTATCTGATATTCAAGCTTAGCAATATCTGTAGTAATCATATTGATAAAATCTTCTTGAGATGACAGAGCATGAAACTTGTTTTCAATGTCAGATAGAGATTGAGTGATCTTCTTGTACTCTTCAATATCATTAGTATAGTCGAGTACACCTCTAAGAACAGACTTAATCATATTTGCTTTTGTATTAAGTTCATGTACAGTAGATTCAAATGTATCAAATCCAAAGTTCAACAGTCTTAGAACTCTTATATTAGCACTATACATATTTCTCAGTTGTCTAGACTTTTCTATTGTAAATAGATAGTCATTCAGAGAGTCTTTGTTCTTACTAAGATTAGTAAGAGATTCTTTTGTCTTACGTCTATCTTCTACCCATTTATCCAGCATCTTCTTAGCATCAATTGCGTCTGCTATGAAAGGACAAGTATTATCTGTGCATGTAGCAGGTCTTTGTTCAAGTATATATACCTTGTCTTCATAAAGAGATATACGATTGTTTATATTAACAACTTCATCGATCTTATCTTCAATCTCTTTAATAGCAAGATTAGTTTTTCTATACTCTCCATCTACATCTAATACTACGTTAGTAGAGCATACAATATCAATCATCTCTAGTATGATTTCATATATAGATAAGAACTCACTAGATGTAATACTATTGACATCTATTACTCTACCCCATCTTGATTCAATATCGTTTTTCTTTTTATTGAGTTCTTGCTTAAGCTTCTTAACCTCATATAATGTACCTGCAGAATTAATTGACTTAAGCTTAGCAGTTTTAACTTGTAACTCTTCACTATCTACTCTACGAGATTCTATAAGAACTGCAATCTTACTTTTATAACTACTTGCAAGATTAGACATCTCAATTACTTTAGCATTGAGTTCACTAATCATATTAGGAGTTATAATTAATGTAGCAAGTTCAGGATACTTAACGTAAATTTTTCTAAGTTCCTTATCATTAGTTGCACGCTTTTCTTGATACTCAGCAAGTGTAGTATTAAGATATTCAATTCTTTCTCTAAGTTTATTATCTGGGTCTGTAGATTGAAGCATACCCTTCTCTTTATTCATTATCTCATTATGTCTCTCAATCATATCTTCAATATCTTGTATTTGATTATCTAGACGTTTTATAGTTTCTTCTAACTGAGCTACATTACCAATAGTATCAAGCTTAGCAGTAATAGATTGAACCATACCTTTATATGTTGATGCTTTCTTAGATAACGTCTTGTACATATCATTATAAGCATCTGTATTCTCTAAGATAGAGTTTACATACTTCTTTCTTTCAGTAGGCCTTAAATCTGCAATGCCACGTTTAGTAGCAGATAGCTGAGATAGAGTAATAAAGTTAGGATCCAACTGTAATTCATCATATATTATATCTTTACAAGAACTAATATTACCAGAAGGATTGAGTTGAGAAATAAATCCACCACAAGATTTAGATATAAAGCCTCTACTCTTTCTTTTATTACCAGCAATTTCATGCTCGAATCTTATACTATAAATGGCACCAGAGATTTCATCTATATATTCAATTTCCTTATAAGCGTTCTCATCTGCAATGAATGCAGAATTATCATCTGGTAATGGTTTAAGCGCACTCTCTATAGTACTCTTACCAGAGCCATTATCACCTTTGATAAGAATGATTCTGTGTTGACATTTGGTAAAATCTATTTCAATTTCTTTAAGTCCAAGTCCATTATATATACCACCATAGTTTACAAGCTTCAGTCTTTTTAATAACATACTAATTCCTCCTTATTGCGTACGCTGACGTTTATATATAAGTTCTAGGTAGTGTAAAAGGCAGAATAACACGGTAGTCACATAGACTACCGTGTTATCTTATCTTCTTGAATAAAAAAGATAAATTAATAGAACTGATATATTAGATGGATGATTCTTACCTATTAACACAATAATAGGTAAAGTCGGGATGACAGGATTCGAACCTGCGACCTCTAGTACCCAAAACTAGCGTTCTTGCCAAGCTGAACTACATCCCGTTTTCTAGAGTTGTTAAATAGCTGGACAGTTCGATGTTCTTATGTCGAACATCTTATGTTATTACCCGATTATCCCAAGAATCTAGAATTGAGTAAGGCGTACTCCATGGCAGCACCCTCAAAAACCGAGTCCATCCTTCTATGTGTCCCGTATCAGCCTATTTTTCACGCACCGATGTCGCGTTGCCAACCACTCAGGAGCTTGAAGTGTTTTAATTAAACTAAGCTAGATAACAACCTGGTCACCAGTGCTAGGAGTTACCTCTCACCGATGATATTGTAACCCAGTGTTGGCAGGAAACAACACTGGGTTATATATGTCTAGACGATCTAGACTAGTAGGAGGTCAACAATGGTACCATGGCAGGAAACCATTGTTATTATGTCAAACTGTGTTAACAGTTATACGGCTTAGATATTGTTAGCAATATCAGTAATATGATTTGTGATAGAACTGATATTGTTTTCTGTCTTATCTTTGATATTATCAAGTAAAGCTAAATAATCGTTGAGAATCTTTTGCTCTCTCTTGACATGAGACAGAATGTATTTATAATACTGACGCTCCATCTTACCTTCAGCAATATGAATTGCTTCTTGTATATTAGAAGTGTCACCATCTTTAAGAACAGCTTTACCATAGAAAGTAACAGGCTTTTTATTAGTAAAGTAAGTAGATGGATCAAATCCAGCACCGATTTTCTTATTAAAATCAGAAACTCTAACCTGTGCTGTTACAGTAATCTGATTGTCTGTAATATCAACAGATTTTGTCTTATCAAGTACGTAGGTCATTTATAATCATTCCTTTCATAATTTGGTAGTGAGGCATACGGGACTTGAACCCATGACTCTCACATTAAAAGTGTGATACTCTACCAGCTGAGTTAATGCCTCATCACTAATAGATTATTTATATGTTTGTGTGTTAATAAAAAAAATAACGAAGCTTACACCCTGGACTATTGCCCAGGGTGTCGTGCCTTTCTATGCTTGAGAATCAATGTATATCAATATCGATGTCATCATCTCTTTGAGGTACGTCCTCTTGCGGTTGAATACTTGATTCCTGCTGCTCAATTTTTGACTCATCTTTTTCTTCTTCATAACCATTTACTATATTGTTATATATTTTTTTAAGATCTATGCTAAATCTTTTCTTCACCAATGTACAGATAGATTCATATAGACCTACAGAAGATAATCCTAGAAATGCTAGGATAATAATCTTTGAGACAACTGGTACATCTTCATATGTACCTGGGATTAAAAAACCTAGTGCAATAGCAACGAGAGCATTTACATATGGAATATACTTATTAGGAATAACATTTACAGTTCCTTTAAGAAACATTCCAACGATGAAGCACCCTAAGATTATAATAATACCATTACCAAGAAGTAAGTCTTGTAGATATTTAGCATATGTTTCTTCCATATGTATCACCGTCCTTTAACAAAATGTTAAAAAAATAATGGGAGCATGAAGCCCCCATTATTTTCCTTTTGTTAGAATGGACAGTCATCGTCCTCTGTAATATTCCAGAATGGGTTTTCTTCTGATTCAAGTAATCTTATACCAAGTGCAGAAGATCTACCATGATTACCAAAGTTTGCAATAAGATCTGGTATTGCAGGATTATCAGGATATACAGTATAACCGCCATTGCTATTAGGTGCTACAAATAAACACTTTTTACACTTTTCACAATAGCCAGCCACTTTATATGATTCTGAATTTAAAAAGTTCGGTAAGCCATCTCTATCAAGAGTGTAATCATATACCATTCCTTCTACAATATTAACAGGACCATTACATTCTGGACATCTGCCATCTAAATTACGAAATAGACTTTTCATGGCATTCTCCTTATGGTTCAGTGTATCTGATCTTTCTAATATCACCAGACATAATGACTTTGGCATCACTATATCTAGAAGAATAAGTCTCTGGATCACGAGTCATAAACGTATAACGTTTATAATTACCAGCCACCATAACCTTACCAATTTGAGGATTTCTATCACCATTCTTTTCAGCCATTTCTTTGATCTTGTTATAATGCTCATAAGAGAACATGAAATATCTGGTATACAAACTCTCAGCCATATAGAAATCCACCTCCTTTCTATATTTATTTAAAAGTTACTCATAGATATCTGTACCTACGGTAAACTGTAGAAGATTCTTAATAGCCGATTCTAAAGATGCCAAGAGTTCTCTACCACTATCTGTACCAAGTAACTCTTCTCTAGTTTGAAATACAGATTTCATAGATGTGATGTGTCTATACTCATCAATCATTTGCTCTTGTACTTCTCGCCAATTACAAGGTTCTTTATACTCGGCAAGATAGTTACCGACACCAATCTCTGCATAAGGACAGATAAGACCTGTCATACCAGGATCACCTGCAGGTGAAGTATCACAGTCAACTTTACCAATATGGGAAGGATTAGCAAGTCTATACTTTACAGGTACAGCACTAGCTTTATTCTCACCGATACCAGATACACCCTTGAAAGTATATTTCAATACAGAGAAGATATCGTCATCATTCACGTTATTCTTATACGTGATAAGATTACCTTTATTCTTAATATTGTCAAGGATATAATCGTGTTGAACATTAAGAGACTTAAGAAGTTTCTCTGCAGTAAGACTATTGATAGATTTAGAAGCATTAAACAGATTACAAGAGAGTTTGTTTGCATAGAAACCAGAGATATAACTCGTAATCTTAAGCTTCTTGTATGTCATATCATAATTGTCCTTTTGATACAATGCTTCAAACTCATACATTTCCCATCTGAAAATATCAATAAGATTTCTCTTTTGATCATCAGGAAGTCTAAGTTCTTCTTGCATCGTGATATCATAATTTCTCATAATAGAATCGAGCATAACACGACCCTTATCAGCACTCTTGTTTTTGAAATCAGCTCCAAGCATCATAAGCCAATAGTCTACACTCAGTATTTCTTCTAAAGATTCATACTTCTTAGGAAGATTAGTATATACACAATAGATGAAAGACTGAACTACAGGACTATTATCCCAGAAGTATTTAGGAACAGAAATCCAAAGATTATCTTTGTTGAAATATACATACTCACTTTCTCTACCAATGAATGGCTTATCGAGTGTAATATGAATATCGGGCAACATAAGATACTTAAGAGTATTCTCATACCCATAGTATGCTAAAAAGTATTTGCATATAGGAATATTGTTACCAAAGATATCAACTGTATAATTGATACAACCTACTGTATTAGCAATGATTTCAGTAGAATCATTAGCATGACAATACATATTGATCTTTGTCTTCTTCTCATATACATTATACTTTTGGAATACATGTCTGAAAGTAACATGTCTATCTCTATTCTTACTCTGTGCATTATTATAGGTAGATGCATCAGCAATCTGATATAGAGTAGAATATACAGTACCATCGATTCTAAAATAATATTTATTGATTACTTTTGGTACATCAATAAATACACTTCCATCGGCACTGGTACCATTGACTTCTACATGATAATTAACCTCAAGCAAAATCACATCACTGTCTTTGAGATTAATATATTCATGAATGTTATAATCAATACGCTTATTACGTCTTTTAGCTTTTGTCTCAAGATCAAAGAGAATTTCTTTTACTTTGCTATAGTCTTTAATCACATTGAAATAATTTACCCTGATTACAAATCTGCTAGGAAAGTTGTCACGATTTGTAATAGATAAGATTACCTTTTTGAGACTTTCTATAATGTCATCCTCACTCCTAACAAAGAGAGCCTCATTAAAAGGCTCTCTATTGTTTTCAGAATACTGAGCAAGGAATTGTCTAATATCTATCATAGACATTACCTCCTTAGAATTCTTCTTCTTCCCACTCCAAGTTACCATCATCTACTGCTACATTAGGAATAGCATTGCGATAGAAGCTTTCATAGTCTTGATCATGCTCACCATCACCAACCCAAGTAAGAATGATTCTCTTATTCATAGGGTTAGCTACATCTGCGTGCATATCTTCAATAATAAGAGTAGTTCTGATATCAAGATTATTACTGATACTTGAATACTTAGCAGCCGTAATATCATGACCGTTAAACTTTCTCCTATCATTATTAAAATCACTGCCAAACTTTTCAGCATAGCGATTGATATCACACTGCTTTTCAGTGACAGCCATTTTAAGACCGAGCATCAGAGGTTTGTCATTGACCTGATCAACTACAGGAGCAAAGACATTTGTCGAATTAACAAGATGATTGAATTCATCTTGCTCAAGCTTCTCCTTTTCTGCTACTACATCTTTAAACGTATTTGCAGATTCAAAATACGCAAGATGACTAATAGAATACATTTCACATTCTTCTGGAGTATTTGGATAGACGACATTGTACCAACACCCATTAACATATACACCAGGTTTAACGACTTGCCCTACTCTAATTGGAAGAACGAAATCTCCAATTCTAAGAGCAAGAGCATTACCATTATATTGATACATACCAAGTTCAAACTGTTCAAAGACATCATAGATCCTGCCATCAATGAATGCCTTATTTGTAATAGGCTTTACCTCCATACTAAATCACCTCTTATTAAAAATAATGCAGGTGACATAGGTCACCTGCATATAAGATTTTCAGAATGCTTAAGAGTTCATATCGTTGGAACCCTTAGCGATAGCCTTGAGCTCTTCAGCAAACTGGATAGACATCTTCTTAACATCTTTAGATGTCTCGACAGATGCAATTGCAACCGGCTTAAATCTTGACAGATACTCTTCTTCACTGAGATTGAACTCATAACGACCAATATAGTCGTCAATGATGAGTTCAACAATCTCGCCGTCCTTAGCGTTGAGATCGAGCCACTGATACAGTGTTTCCCATGCGCAGATGATCATAATATCAAGTACATTATAGTCGGTGACAGCTGTGTTATGCTGTGTGCAATATGCAGCATTAACAAGCTGTCCAAAGTTGAGATTGCGATTCTTATCGGTGAAGTCACGATAGTTAATCACATTCTTGATGCCCTTTACATCAGCGCTGTCGAAGGTGATATTGTAGAAATAGTTTTCACCTTCTTTATCGTAATCAGAGATTACAGCAGCGATGACTTCGCCATTGTCTGCCTTATTAAACACAAGTGCAGACTTGTCTTTGTTCTTAAACTTCTCATTGCTCATTGCCTGTGCGCAACCCATCATCAGGCATCCAAAGATGTCTACGCTAGTGCAAGCATGAGTCTCTGGATTAGGATTTAATCCAATCTGGACACAAATCTGTTCTTTACTGCCAGGATGAATGAAAGTCGGGGCTTTCTCTTCAACCCTGAACTTGAAGCTTTCGGGGATGGTTGACTTTCTAATCATTGTTGTGTTTGCCATAATAGTGGCCTCCTTAAAAATATTTATAATAGGATAGCATACGCTCTCCTACTACTATCATGATATATGATTATAATCTTGTTTGATGAGTATTAACTTTTAACTATTAAGATACGTATCCTCATTAAGTTTGAACTCATCAATTGTCAAGATCTTAATCTTGTGATTAGAACTCTTTGCATTGTATTCTTGTGCCTTAGTTATCTTTCCACTAGAATAACTGATATTTGGTACAATTAGGAAATCAGTGTTCTTAGTTACAGAACCATCAGAACAATCATGACCTTTACTGATCAATCTAGTTTCAAGTTCTTTATCTCTAATACCACTAAATCTGATTACCTTACCTAAGCTAATAGCATCAAGATTGTCTCCTTTAGACAGAACTACCTTAGGCATATTATAGATATAATGCAGATCTTCAAGGAAGAAATCTCTTTCCTTATTGATAATATCTGCTGTCTTATCTCCTATACCTTTAGCAGAAGAATTAAGCTTGAAGAACAATTCAGTCTTACTAGCTTTTATAATAGTAGACAGTGGAACACTTCTAAGAATATTCTTCCACTTAGTTGCTGCTATATTTGTAAAGCCAAGAGAACCAAGAAGAATATAGTCTGGAACTGCTGTATCATATAGTTGCTCAATAGCATTAATAAGATTAGCACAGTTAACAGGACCGAGAATAGATGCTCTTTCTTCTGTTAGTGTCATCAAATCTTTGAATGATTTGATATTCAGAGTTTTGATTGTTTCTTCAGAAAATCCTTTAAATCCAAGCTTAGATACCATATTAGTGATTCTTGCTGTTACTCGTCCTTTACACATCATATTATCACACTTTACATTTTTACCAGATTCAGACAAAATCAACGGTTGACCGCATTCTGGACAAGTCTGTGTAAACATGAAAGGACGAAGTGGATTGTATTGATTTTCAGGAATTTGTGCTTTCCTAACGTACGCCATGACGTCATTGACATACTCGATTTCAATGATATCGTTAGGACGTAATCCAAGTTCAAGGAATCTAGAATAACTATGTCCAGATGACTTAGTATTAATCATTCCATAGAACTCGATTGGATCATAGTGAATCATAGGAGTGATATCACCATTAGCACCTACAGTATAAGAGATACCTCTACAACGAGTAAGCTTCTTCTTAGTATTGAACTTAATCGCAATAGAGTACTCATTGATAGAATTCACTCTGCCAAGTCTTTTACGAATATCTGGATCCAAGTAAGATACTACTACACCATCATACATATATGGTCTCATATCTCTTACTGCTTCAGCTTCATCTACGAAACGCTTAACCTGATATAATACTGTATTATAATTTCCTCTTACTACAGTATATATACAAGATTCTCCTGTAGAATACCAGCGATTCATAAACTCAAGTTCAACATCTCTTGTCATGTTAGTATGAGATGTTTGAAGTGGTACAAGGGTAATATACTTAGCATACTTAGCTGCTTCAGAATTTCCAAGAATACCAATGATAGCATTTCTAGGATTTACATAATTCTTACCACATTCTTGACTCAGACGTCTAAGATTATCATAAGAGATAACTGCTTCAAACTTCATACCAAAAGGTTCGATATTGAAGCTAGATGCTTTGGTAAACTTATAACCCTGAAGAATAGGAGTAAGATCAGATGCTTTGTCCATCTGTGTATCTCCTCTAGTTCTCGCTGTCAGAATTCTATCAGTTACTTCAGCTTCTACACTAACACCATCATACTTGAGTTCTAATACAAGTGTAATGTCGTTAGGATTAATAAGTCCCTGTTCTACATGCTTACGCAGAAAATCTCTTTCAAAAATTCTGACATTAGAGTCTTCATATACACCCTTTACAAGTGCATCATTATCAAGAACAAACTTAGCCTTGTGCAGAGTACCTACAAGCTGAGGGTACTTATGACTAGTGTTCTTTAAACGCTTAGATACTACTTTGATACCATTGCTATCAATAATAGCATCACCATAAAAATCTCTGTGAATAAGTTCATCTTTAAACATGAAGTTTTTGGTATCTATACACGGTAACGTCATAAATAAAGCATCACTAGGATTTTCTTCTGGAATATCATTGATAACATCAGTTGTACCAAAGTTTCCAATTGTTACAGGTTCTGCACCAACCTGAAAGTTAGGGTTATATCTCTTATACTTTTCTAACAGCAGGTCATATATGCCGTCTTCAAGTACGAGAATACTTCTATCAGTATTATTATAAATAAGATTACTGATATGCAGGATGTCGTTAACGACATCCTGCTCTGTTGCATCGAGAGGTTCTTTGTTAATCAGATTAACTACGATCTGGTTAATGTTGAAGATGACATCCTGCGTTAAGCAGGATGCATCTCCTCTCATAAGTTGATTTACAATACTCCTCATAGGATTATTCATATTATTCTCCTCTTTTCTCAAACAACTGATCTTCCAGTTTATTTACAGTAGCAAACAAAAGATTCTCAGCTTTATCAACTGGCATGAAGAGTTGTTTTTCGACAGTGTCTACACTCTGGAATAATTGATCTTCCATAGGATTGATGAAATAGAACAGATCAGAATCATCCACAGTAGCAAACGGGTCATCATACTTAATCGGGATTTTAGTAAACTTGAACTCGACGCCCATTGCCTTAAGAATACTATTAAGAATCTCTGCACTACGAGACTTAGCATTTTCAGACAATTTAACATCAAACTTGTAAGATGTCAACATCTGCTTAGCATCTCTTCTACCTACAGGAGAGTTACTATAAATCATCATGTTGATAGCATCTATTTCAGCACCCATAGATTTAAGGATATTACCCTCCATTTCACCAAATCTGATTGGAGTATTGGAATGGATTCTAATATACATCTTAGATGCTTTTGACTTAGAGTTCATGTTTCTGATGTTTGTAGCTGAAAGAGCTGTAGCAGAATGTTTCTCTTCTGCATTCTGCTTCATTCTATAGATATACTGTTTAGCTACAATACACGGTTTCTGAGACTGTACATACCTAAGCTGTCCTCTAGAACCAATGATAGGCACATCAAGGAACACTGGTTTAATCCAAGGATATTCACCATACAGTTTCATAAGTTTTTCAAACGTTATTGCTTCAGAAATAGGTTCAAGAGAGAGATACAATCCATCACCATCTTCTGTAAGCATATTAGCTACTGTAAATTCTACTTCATCATCTGTAGCACATGCTCCAATCCATTCTGCAAATTGATATGCATAGTTTTGAGATAGATGATTATAGAAATCATAAATCAGATCAATGCAATCTTCAGTTGGGATTGGAGTCATCATTGCTGCAGCAAGTTTAGATGAAATGAAATTGAGAGACATTTCAAACAATTGACCAGGATTAAGTCTGTTTACACAGGTTGCTATATTCCAAATCAAATCTACACGCTCTCCTGTTTCATGGACAACTGGCATCATATCATCGTCAATAACCTTAGATATAACACCTTTACCTCCATATCTAGAAGTAACTTTATCACCTTCTTCTAGAGGAGCAGGTTTATAAAGTGTTACTTCTATTATGATATTAGAGAATACGTTATCTTTGAAATACGATTTGCCTTGAACTACATCTTTACACTTACCATACAGAACAGAAAGTTCAGAAGACTTAGTATAATCTGTATTCTCAATATAGTTCTTCATTACATTAACAAACTCTTTACAGAATCTCTTATAGTCAGCATCATAGAATGCAAGCTGACCTTCATAGATTCCATTATTAGAGCTAGCAATATCTTTGTTACAGTAGATATTAATGTCAACTACTTTACCATCTGCCTTGAAAGTAACATCGTTGATCATCGGGATTTTGAGTCTTTCTGCACTCTGAGTGAAAAATGACTCATCATTATTCTCTGTACGAATGCCACAGAGAATACCATTTTTAACCTCTTCTCCTATATCTGGTATAAATCTATAAGATTTGTCATCACCATACAAGTTAAGGGGTATATTGTTGTCATTGATAAGAATAGTTACTGTTTTGAATTCTGTACGAGCTAATGCAAGAGACGCACTCTTAGATACTTCAATAGCATCTTCTGTTGTTCTAGCATCAGATACATACATAACTCTTAAATTCTTACCAGGCATATAATTGTCAAAGAAGTCAAATGAATGACTTTTCTTTATGGTAGTATCTTTCTTTATGACAGATCCTACTTCCAAAGAATCGAGGTACTTGGTATCATAGATGAATCCATAAGTTTCAGTATTATAACAATACGAAACCCTTTCGATTACATCCATATTGTTGTTTTCATCTATTACTATAAGATAGTAATGATGTCCAGGACGGTTAGAGAACTTTTCTATCTTAGCAAAGACTCTCCATGTTCTGTCAGCTTTGACATACGATGATGAGTGATGACCAAATAAGTTCTCATAACCAGTTGCAAGATACGGTATTTCTGGATTAACCAGACATACATGCTGTTGGTATTGAGATGCAAACATGTCTTTACGAGCTGCGCTATTCTCACACTCACAAGGCATATTCAAACCAACACCAATCATCTTCTCCATATGATCGTTGTACTTCTTTCCTGCAGCATCGATATGCTTGTCAATCGCAGGATCAGAATAAAGTTTCACATAGTCCATTGTTGATTCCTCCTTTATGATAGATTATTGGTGTGAGATGATTGCTCATCTCACACTAATAATATATAGCTTACACTTAGTTTATGATATAGTATTCAATGCTTTAATCTTATCCATGATAAGATTTGTAGTTTGAGACATAGGAAGAGACTTAAGTCTTTCAATCTCTTGAAGTTCTCCTCTAAGATAGTTAATGACTTCTTCCACAAATACGTCAGCAAACTCTGTTTCTGTAGCAAGCTTAGTTTTGAAATTCTTTTGAGAGAATTTCATATCACTTCTATCACCAAGATATAAGTAAGCCCCTGCACCGTTAACTCTACCTGCATTCTTAAGCATTAAGTACAGAGTAAGTTCAGGATCAAATCCTGTTACATAATTGAATACAAGGTCGGTTGCAGATTCGCCACCAGAGATACCAGAACGAGACTTAACGTTAGAAATAGATACGATACAACCATTAATTCCAAAGTCCTTATCAGATGTAAGTTTAGTACCATCATCCATTCTAAAGATTGTAGAAGAATAGATAGGTGCATTACCGCCAGGAAGAGTTTCATTCTGCTTAAGGAACTGAGTTTTAGCTTTAGTATGAACAATACCAGTCTCTACTTTTTCATTAATATGATTGATTGCAATAAAGATGATATTAGCTTCTTTACAAACTTGAGCAGTACGTCTATAGAACTGTGCGAGTGCTTTTGCATTTGTTGTTACAGACATCTGACCACTCATCTCTTCTTCGTCAGCAATCTTCTCTGTTGTGAAATATGGAATTGAATCGACAAGATAGATAGTCGGTTGGAATTTGTAGATTGGATTACCAAAGCAATCAAGAAGTCCTGTATCATACTTATACTTATCAGGATTATTTACTTTTACATCTCTAATCACTTTAATACGTCTATAAACGTTCTCGATTGTAATACCTGCATTTCTAAACTTAACTCGTTTAGCAAACTCATCATCAGAAAATCCAGTTAAATCACATAATCTATCTTTCATCATACCAGTAGCTTCAGTAACGTCAACAAACATTAAACCGTTTGTAAATCTACGAATAATATTGGCACTTATCTGAATTGCATATGTAGATTTACCACAACCAGAACGACCGATAATTACATACATAGCACCATCTACTAAGCCAATAGAATCATATTGTGCTTTCCTACCATCAGGAAAAGTCACATTGATAATTCTGCCACAACCTTTGTAATCAAATGGCAGAAATCCTGTAGGATACTGAACATCAAATTCAGCATCATTATTCATAGAATAATCTTTAGTTTTGTCAAGACCTGCATTAATGTCTGCTATCAGAGCATATTCATTCATATAATTACCTCCTATCGTACCCAATGAGTACGTTTATTATATAATTGTTATATATAGTGTAAAAGAACACCCAGACAGCAACCTGTCTGGGTATTATATTAAATGGAGTGTGAAATCTTTATCATTATTTATATGTTACCATTAATAAGGTCTTCAGAGTACGGGCTACTGTTATCAGAAGAACCTGTCTTCTTTGCAGTAAAGACATTCTTCTTCTTTTCATACCCGTCACTGTTTACCATTGCTTGTGGGATTCCAGAAGAACCAGTAGGTCTTCTTCTCTTAGAACGTCTGATTACCATATCATCTTCTTCAGAAGTTTCTTCAGCATCAAACTTAGAGAAGAAATCAGAATCATCTTTCTTACGTTCTACACTAGTATTCTGATTTACAGTTTCCATATTAGAGATAACACTAAAGAAATCATCATCATTATTGTTAGACTTTAGGTTTTTCTGATACTTTACATACATATTCTGAAGCTCTTCCTTAGGAAGATTCATACCAGATGCGATGATTCTTATAAATTCAGGCTCACTCTCTACATACTGTCTATGTACAAAGAATTCATCAATAGTATCATTACCACAGAGTTTCTTCTTAATAGTAGTAAAGCTAGTGTCGATAGTAGCCAGATTATCATCAGATATATTCATGAATACACCGATTTTTGTAGCAGAAGGTTCAAAGTCAAGAGAAGAAGAATAATCAATTGCATCAGATACAAGCTGATCAAATTGACCAGGATTCTTAAACTTCTTCTCAAATGTAACTTCAGTAACAAACATCATACCAGGGTTAGTAATCAGCTTGTAATGATCTGTATCATCAATATTCTGCTCAGAGTCAACAATGTCAAATGCATTCACTACTTTAATGCCTGTAGAGATATCTGCATTAGCCATCTTTTCTGCCACAAAGGTATTGGAAGTTTTCTCAAGAAATCTCTTATTACTAACTGTTTTGACAACATAGTTACCACCCTCAAGATCTTTGAAATACTCGATAGTATTCTGAAGGCCTCTAGTATCAGATTCAAAGCCACAGATAAGAGTGATTACTACCGGCAGATCAAGTTTAGCCTCAATCCATTTAGCCAGTACTACAGATGCACCAGAACCAGAAGCACCCTCTGTAGTAGTAAGGATGTTTACATACTGTACATCATCAGGTACAATTGCTTGAATTGCATTTGGATTGTTTCTAAGGTAATTCAGCATAAACTTCTTAGCTGCAGTTCTTACCTTGCCACAACCAGCATCAGGATCTTCAGAGATGATAATACATCTGTCTCTATAATCCTCAGGTATATCTTTGATAGTAGAGTTAACTACACAGCATTCATTCTTATCAAGAGTACCATTCTCGATACAATAAATCATTGCTTTAGTAGCACCCTGTCCACAACCAAATGTAAAAGATCTGTTCATTATATTACTCCTTTTCTTCTTTATTCATAATCTCAGAATTATACAGTATTCTATCTATGTATTCATTTAGTTCTTCTTTAGTTCGAACACTTGAATCATAATAGATATTGGTGGGCTTAGGTTTTTCGTCAGTTTCTTCTTTACTACAACAATAGTCACTAAAATCACGACAATCATAACTTTCTGGCCAATTCTTATCTGGCTCTACTGATATAGGTACTATTATAGGTAAGCTGTCATAATCTTCTTTAGCGATAAGATGATATTTGTCTTGCAAGTTTCTAAACTGTAGCCATTTATTAATAGCTTTAGCAAGAT
>VIKC01023057.1_pt1 | contig 19062 bp, 12 predicted proteins | sample 4699981 | NCBI WGS metagenome assembly VIKC01 (sample SAMN08893020, study PRJNA449175) | gut metagenome | isolation source: rumen sample fed with green roughage | place: India: Nagpur | reverse complement strand
GCCTGCTGCCACAGCGGTGACTCTTCTTCCCGGAGAGATTTCAGCATCACGGTACGGGTCAGGACTGCTCAAGAAACTAGGGGCTTCCAAAGCTTTCAGGACCGCGGCGGGAAGGAGGTCAGCCCTAGGCCTTTTGTCGTATGCAGCGCTGCCGGTTAGTATGGCAGGGCTTGCCGCGACCTCATGGGCTGGCGGGCACAAGTTAAGAAACTATTTCTCTGACAGGGCCAGCGAGTCCTAGTTGACTTTGTAAATACAGGTTTGTATAATCGTTCAGTGAATTTTGATCTTGGAGAGCGAGATGAGATACGAAGGATTGACGGTTGACGGAACAAAAGGCGGTCTTAGAGGCACCATGGACAAACTTGCCATGATGTCTGACCAGATAACGCTTATGAAACACAAAAAGACCGACAAGATAGGTGACGCTATCAGTTCGATTCTGAATTCTAAAGCCAAAACGGACACTAATGGTGTAAAAAATTCGTCCTGTGGCGGTAAAAAAGTGAAAACGGCAAGCACTGACTTTGGTAATAAGGCTGCAGGTGACCATACCAAGCAGAAGACTGACACGGGTAACGGTGTAAAAACTGAAGATCTGAAAACCAGGGATCTTGAGCATAAACTCATGACTACAGATCCGAAGTACTCTGCAACCAAAGTAAGCTGCTTCGGTGCTCTTGTTGAAGCGTCGGCTGCTCTCTCAGCTCTTATCGAAAAAAAAAAGTTCTAGATAAAACGTCAGGTATAGGCGGTAAACTTCTCGACACCGCGTGGAATACAGGCAGAAAACTTATGCCTATCGCTTTACCTGTTGTTGCAGGAACAGCCGCTACCGCAGGTTTAGGCACAGCGTTGGATACTCCTCATACAGATATTCACGGTTTTGAAAGCGTGTTTAAAGACAGACTAGCCGACCCCGCAACCTGGATTATAGGGGCAGGTGTCGGTTTAGGCGCCAAAGGTGCTGCTAAAAACCTATGGAAGAGAAACCGTAAATCTGTTACTGACCTGAAAGACATTCTGCCTAAATTTTCATCATACGCGACCCCTCTCTATCCGGTAACGGATAAAACGGCAGGTCCTATCTCGAGTGCCTGGAAATTAGGAAAAAATTTTGTTAAAGGAACCGCAGGATGGGCAGGTCTTGGCGCTGTGACCGGAACAGTAGCCGATGCAGAAGGCCGTGAGCGTGACGGTATAGTCAAGACTTTCTGGAAGAAAATCCACGATCCCAAACTGTGGCTGGCAAGTGCAGTAGGGCACACCGCTCTCGGCGCCTACGGCAAAGTCCACGGGAAGCTGATGGGCCATCTTGCCAAGAAAGGCGGCAAGTTAGGCGCTACCGCCAACTTCCTCAAGAACAATAAATTCGGAAAATATGTTTTAGACCCGACCGGCGCATACTCCGTAGCAGGCATGGGCCTCGGTGTTCTCGGAGTACCGACACCGGCAAATGCCCTCATGGATTACGCTGATCCTGAGAACAAAGCCTATGCAGGTCTTAAAGGGAAGTTCTGGGAGCCTGACAAGAAGTACAAATCCCAGGTTCAGGAAGACAGTTTTTAATGATAGGAGGCGGTGATGCCTGATGGGAACAACCCCCCAAATCAACTGAGTCTTGAGACACAGCGCACCAATCTCCTGCTCCAGGATACACTGGCAAATCTTGACTACACTCTTGGCAGGATGCAGCAGAACACCGAGAGGCTGAATCTCGGGGTAAAACTGGACGAGGTACTGGAACGCCTTGCGGCAATGAACATGTCTACCAAGCAGGCAATGAACCAGTATTCCCAGACCGCGCAGAATCTGTATGCCGGATTCCAGCAGTCGGCTACTGTCCAGGAGATGTCTGCGCAGCAGCAGAAACAGATGCTGTCGCAGCAGCTCAACGAAATCAATATGCGTCTGACGACATACAGTCCGGACTATCGTCCCCCGGCAAATATAATGACTATGCCTCAGGATTTTGCCGAGACATTCAATCTGCATACCGAGAACAAACGGTTTATGTATGACTTGGGCATGGCAGGAAGCGCCAGAGCCGCGGGATACTATCAGCATCCTACAATAGCACAGCCGTATTACGCGGAAAGTGTCGCTCCAGGTGATACAGTATCTGCCGAGCAGGCCTGGTACAGAGAAATGACCAGAGTCGCTGAAAAAGGCAGCGCCCAGGACGTTAGGAAACTGCTGGAACACGAGCGCAATGTTATGGAAGAAACGCAGAAAGCGGCACTCAACAGCAGACTTTCGGAGGCACTTGGCGTTTCAGGCGGTATGATAGCAAGGTCTGAGTTTGAAGGTCTCGCTCTGCCTGGTCTGTCGAGTTTTGCTGCAGACTACAATATGGCGCTCGACCAGGCGGCATCTGTAGTTCATAAACTAAGACAACTCCATGCAGTGACCGCAGATATTCATACCGGGAGCGGAGCGGAACTTCTCACTGCTCTTGACCAGACAAATGATATTTTCAGAAAATTGTCCAGCGTTCTTAAAACCACTGATGTAAACGAAATAATTTTCTATGCGGGTCAGTTAACACGGATAGGTGAGGGGAGTTTTAACGCAGGGTACAGAGCAGTAAGAGATAACACTCACGAGATTCTCGGAAAATTTTATGACCCTTCTACAACGACGGCAGAAGCAGCCCTGGCCGCGCAGACATATGCCGGCATCTTCGGCCCGGACTCGCTGGCCGCGATGAATGCCGGGGCATGGGATGCCCGTGTCAGAGGCATGCTGTACAGATATGGTACGGGGGAGCACTACACGACAGGCAATCTGGCTACTGCTGCTTCAATCTACTCCCAGGCTCTGGCTGCGAGGGGTGCAGGTACTTCAGGCCTGCTGCTTAATGCAGGTAAAGGTTATGACCTCCTCGGCGGTACCGAATCCCTGATTGACAAATCAATGGAGCAGGGCGCAGTAGATTTCTACCTCGACCTGCCTAAACGTATGCGTGAGGCCCAGGCGAGAGTTACAGGACCTCTTGCGGACATTAGTTTTGAACGTCAGGTTGAGAAGTATATCAGTGATTACGGTTTCAGCAGGGATGAAGCCCTGCTTGCCATGATGCGCGGTAACGCAGATGCAGTTTCAGCGTACAAAGAAGTTCAGGCTGCCGAGCAGAAGATGGCTGATGAAATGAGAGATGTCTTCAACACCGGAATGTTCGCAGGGAGAACACAGCCCGCACAGAGGAGTGCTCTGCCGTTTATGATAGCGGAACAGCGTTACGCTGAAGCCGATATCGACCTGTCGGACACTATATGGAACAGGTCAGGTCTGTCTCTGGCTATCACCGATGTCGGAAGGCTTAAAAGAGGTTTGCAGGTTAATCCTGACTTCCTCGGGAGAAGCGAGAGATACATCTGGGACGACCTCCCTGAAATGAAGACGCATAATTATGACTCGGGAACCTCGTATGAAGCCGACAGAATGCTCGACTACCAGTCAGCCGCAGGAATAGTAGGTATTATAGCCAACACAGGCGACGCTGCAGATGAAGCGCTAAAGGTAATCGATAAGATAGCCAACAGAGGGTATAAGCCGAAGATAGAAGACCTGCAGCGAATACTTCTTAAAGGTGCGTACCAGTACATCAACGAAGGTCTGATGGGGTCGCATGAGGCGGAAGTCAGGTCCTATATCGCCCGCTTGACACCTGACCAGGCGAGAGCGGAGATATATCCTGAACTTGACTACGAGAACCCTGTTGCCAAAATCATTCTGGCTCTTACCACCGGCGGAAGTATTTCCTCGGTCCACCTGACTGACGAACAGATAATGAAGCAGCAGGTGATGGGCAGTCTTGCTACGGCAGGGATAGATATTACGAAGTTCACACCAGGCAGCCAGGCGCTGCGTGACATTGCTCAATGGGCAAACGACAATGACAATATTCTTCAGGCTATATCGATAAGTACGGGAATCGCAGGTATGGCTTTAGGCGCTACCGGCATAGGCGCACCGGTAGGTGCGGCGCTGGGAGTAGTATCGGCTGTTACAGGATTCGCAGGTCTTGCAACTGAAGGTATAGATAAGGCGATGTCCTATATGGATGTTATGACCGGTTCGGCTATCGACTTCGAGGCTGTAAGCCAGACATTAGGATTAGCGGACACGAGCGTTACCGCTCTCAGTTCCGAGATACGCAACCTTATACTGTGGCTCAGAGTGCTGGTAGCATCGTTTGGTATGGACTTCAGTACCGCCACCAAACTGGGACGACTTCATGATATGCTGAAAGAAGTCCTGATAAACTATAGTGCTCTGGTCCGCGACGCCGACCACAGGGATACCAGTAGAAGCAAAAAGAAAAATGTTTCCGAGCCGTTGTCTGATGAAGACTGCAACTCTCTTATCAATAAACTGGCAAGATCGCAGTACGCAAGTCTCAGCAGGTCTGCTAAGCTGCACTCAAGTATGACGTTTGAGACCGTAAGAAAAGTTTATGCGACTGTTGTATACGGCATCAACGATGAGCACAGCGCTGTAGGTACAATACTGAGGTCGGGTAGTCCGGCGTCAAGACTTGACCAGGATATCGTGCAGGCCCTTAAAGACATCTCGGGTGACGTTGCCGAGTGGACATGGGAGGGTTCGACAATATCATCCTACCGTACCATTCTTCAGAATGCCGATGCAAAGGAATTGAGTCAGTTCATAGTTCAGACTTCAGCCATGAAAGACCGTACTCTTGAATACGGGAAGATGGTTGAAGATATTAAACTTGCGATTGCAGGCAACCCTGAGGCCACTTCGAAAGAAAAAGGCCTGGCGCAGGAAGCTATAGGGAAACTTACCGATGCTATTACCAAAGCGGACGCCGGCATAGACCTTTCAGGAGATGAAGCAAACGCCATCGACGTAGCGTTCGGCTCCCAAAAAGGAAAGAAACTGAGAGAGATTATGAACTTGCAGGACGGCAGCCTGAAAATCCAGAAGTTGTCTGCGTGGATGCAGGATGCTGCCCAGGAAGCAGGGGAAACAGTGTCCGGTTCCATGGAAGAGGCACAGCATCTGATGCAGGTGTTCATTCAGATAGCCAATATGCTAAAAGGCGACCCGGGCGCACAGCAGCTGAGCCGTGATTTATATAAGATGGTTACCTCAAGTTAAAAATTTGGAAAACACGGTGTCTGATAGTAAGATTACCTGGTTATGTGCCGTAAGGCGTATAGGCTGGAGGAAAGTATGAGTACGATAGATTTAGTAAACGCCGCAGTAAATTCAGATACAGGAATGCAGGTCAAAAACGCTTTGATAGCAGGATTGTCCAGCGTGGAAGGGGGCAAACCAGAGGATCTGTATCAGAACGAAGAGGGCAAGTACGATCCTGAAGTGCTTAAGAGAACCGTCGCCCGAACTTTAGCGACATCGCCTCAAGCCGGGGAGCTGTACGAAAAGGCTCTTGACCTCAACGTCCAGGGTGTACCGGTCGGGGCCATGGCGACTCAACTCATACGAGCCCCTCAAGTCACATATAAGGTAAACAAAAAAAGCGACATAGGCGGAATAGCCCTAAGCGGAGCCAAGGACTACTACGACGAAAGAAATTTCCAGGGAGCCAAGGCACAGACTTTGTCAGGCATGGGCCAGGCGGTAAACGAACTGGCTATGAAGCAGCAGCAGGCTACTAACAAGGTTACCGGCTACTATGCCGCAGAGAAGGCACTGAAAACCACAAAGAATATGCCTTGGTTCGACGGTCAGGAGTTTGATCCTGACAAACTTATCGAACTGGCCGACAAAGAATTTTTTGCCGAAACAGGCAGGCACCTGACCGATGATGAGAAACAGTATGCGTGGGATGCTCTTAAAAAGGGATATAAACGAGGTTTCGCTAAAAAAGGTATGGCAGTAGTATACAGTAACAAACCTGGCGGACTTAACGGCCAGAGATATGCTGCTGCACTCGATACCGTAGGCAGGCACAGGGAACAGACCGCTCAGCGCAGTCAGCTCATTGCAGGTGCGCTCCAGCAGGCCAACGAAAAGGTTAACAAAGTCCTTGAGATGCAGGGACCCGAAAAACGAGTCAAAGGACCGAGAGTAAATATAGGTAAGCTCATGGATACATATAAACAACTTCAGGAACAGGATAAACTCATGAAAAACGGCGGTGGTGTAAAAACAAGTGCTGCCGATAATCCGACACTGCTCAGTGCTCTGAGCAGGGAGGACTTCCTCGCGCGTCCGGCAGGCATTACCAGAGTGCTTTATCCAAGAAATTTCGATGAGGAAGGCGGAGCAAGCAGATACGCTGCTGCACTGGAACATACGGACCGCGGAGCAGTAACTGACAATGAAATCATGTCCTTGAAAACATCGTTATCGAAGTACTTCCGAGAGCGCATGATTGACGATGACAAATTATTTGAACTTAAAAACATTGACGAGCCCATTCAAAGTTGACAATAAACAGCCTATTTAATATACTTTATTCAGTAAACGTCCGGATTAGTTGTCCGGATCTGGTAATTTAATTATAAACGGAGGCATCAATGGCTAATAAAGAAGTTTACTACTCGAACGAAGAGTTGATTAAGCTCGCTTCCGCTCAGCAGCAGGAAATCGATGCGCTTTCTACGCAGCTTAAAGAGATGACAAAACTCGCAGAGGCTGCGGCTGAAGAAGCGCAGGCACAGCGTGACCTTGCAGAGAAAGCAGGCCAGGCTATTGCTGATGAAGTAGACAAGGCTCTTGAGACAAAGTCTGATTCCGTTTCGGAAGAAATGAAAGACGACCTCGTAGAGACCGTAGCTAAAATCGACCCTGACCTCGCTTCTGACCTTACGGACGCATTCGCGAAAGCCGAAATGCAGGACGAGAAGATCGACGGCGAAAAACTCGGTTCAATCGTAAAGCACGTTGTCCTTGATAAACTCAGTTTGGGCCGTACGGCTTATTCCGAGGGTATCAGACAGGCTAGACCTTCTGACAAGACAGCAAGCAGACGCGATACAAACAATGCTAACGCAATGATCGAGGCAAGATACGAAGAGCGTCTTGCTCAGATCATAGGGAGGTAACCATGGCATACAGTACACTTGTTTACAAAAACATGAATCTCCCCACGCCGATAGTGTCACGCGGTGTCAATCCGCATGAAGCTATCAGACAGAGTATGTTCACTCTCTGCGGACCGGTTATGTCGACCGACCCTGCTCTCGCAGGAAATCACAGACTCGTTCTTCTTGATCCGACAGGCGGATATCCCGCTTTCTCACCGATTTCGGGATACAAAGATATGGCAGAATTCATTGATTTTCTCACCAACCTTGACCAGGGACACAAATACGGTGACGAAGACGATCCCCAGCCGGGTGATCCGCAAGTAGCTGATCTTGACGTTCAGGGAAGCCAGAAACTCGCTCTCGAGAATCTGACCGACACTCTGAGTGAGAAAGTATGGATTCAGGACGGTGCAACTTTGCGTCAGATCATGATGACAGACCCGGCGGAACCGCTGCCTGACGGACAGGACCACGCAGACTGGTATTATGTTCTTGACCTTACCACTGCTGGTACACAGGAAGCTCCGTTCACCTTTGTTCTTAATGTAGACGCCAAGGATCCCGCTACAGAAGAGGTAGCAGGTACTCAGGAGAGTACCCTTGCGGCTCTTATTGCTGAGAGAACGGTTCTCCCGATGGTTAAGGCTGTAGACGGCACCGTTAATCCCGCAGTTATTGACGACGCAACCTCGTCCAACAACGACTGGTACTACGTTCTTGATTTCACGGACAAAGACGGAACCGCTGAACACCCGGTAGAATATGTTCCTGCACCAGATACCTCAGCCGAAAAACTTCAGGTAAGAATCGACTGGCTGTTCAACAGACTTTTTGTTATCAGAACCGGTTCGGAATTTGCAGAAATGCCGTTCCTTGATCAGGTTCTCAACGATGAAGTCATAGACGCTGCGCAGGACACCTGCATAAGACTGCACAAAGGAAGAATCAGCAACCTCTGCGTGCTTGAACTTGCAGACGATGCTGACCTTGAAACCTATGTAAATGGTTTCAAACCCGGTGAAGCGGCTTGCCTCTACTTCATTGCTGAAGAGAACAAACCGACAAGAGCTGCTCTCGCTCCGGCTTCATTCTCAGACACCGCTTTTGACGGATGGACCAAAGTAGAGCTCGACAGCATCGTCGTAAACGATGCACGGATCAAAGTTACAGCTGACGTAAACGGCGTAAAACACCGCAACGTGCTGCTTGATATAACTTGTTGCTAATAATTGGAGGACATTATCATGGCTAGAAAGAATATTACCTTGACAGCAAAAAACATGGGCATCTCCACTCCGATAATCGCACGCGGCGTTAACCCGCACGAAGCTATCAGACAGAGTGCTCTTACACTCGACGGTCCTGCGCTTGATACTCCGGCATGGGCGCATGACATTGTAATCGTAGACGCTACGCCGAACGGCACCCCCGGCTTCTTCCACATTCCGGTTACGGGTTACCAGGCATATGCTTCGGACAGAGGTTTCACGATTGACGACAACATCCAGGCATTCATGGATAAGTTCGCACCGAGACTTGGCCTCGTATGGTACGGAACCGAACAGGCTGAGATGAATATGCTCAGCGAAGTCTGCGGCGAGGATACAGTCGACTGCGAGTATAACAATGTTGTTATGCTCCACGACGCATACATCACCAGAGTCATTCTCGAGGGCGTTGACGAAACTTTCGCTTCCAAAGTTCTTGTAGGCGGATGTCTTAAAGTCGTCAAATACACGAACCCGAACGACAACACAGACGTAAGAATCGTTCTGACGGCGTCTTACGAGGGCGACGCTCCCGCATGTTACGATGCAGACACCCTTGCAGAGATTCCGGGAACCACAGTTATCAATGCCGGTATCTACAGAGACACGAACACCGGTACTGTTCACACAACTATAGACTTTGTATGCTAATAGGAGGCAGATATGAATAACGAAGTTATCACCAGACAGGCGGAAATTGATATCGTGAGAGATCTTACCGCAGCCATCCGCTCCGGTAATCCGTTTGACAAAGTTGCGAATAAGTTCTCCGACATTCTCGCAGTAGGCGGCTATATGTACGGAGCTGCAAGACAGATTTACGGCGCTCTTGCAGATGGTCAGTTCCACACCCTTACCGGTGCAGACATTGACAAAATCAAAATCGAAAACGAGAACGAGAGAATCAGAATCGAAATGCCGGTTCAGCCTGACATTGAAGAGTTCATCGGCGAAACTCAGCCGAGAAAACTCCTTGGAGAAGGATACCTTTCGACTGCTAACGGCCGTTTCGTAAGCGGTTACCTTACCACTCTCAAAACCCCGATTATCGGAAAATCGCTTGATCTTATCGAAATCTATCCGTATGATTTCGTAAAAGAGATGAAAGACAGCCGTCACCTTTCGATCTTCAAAAAGGAAGACAGGTACTGGTTCTACGGCTGCTACAGCGTAATCAGCGAAATGGAAGCACTCGTTCCGGGCGCAAGTATCGCTGTCTGCGATTTCAAATCCGAATGGGAACGTGCTCCGCACAAACAGATCATTGACCTTCTCAAACTTCACGGCTCGCCGGTTAAACGCAACCAGCCGAGAGAACTTCTTGTTCTTCCGGAAGACCTCTACCTTGACTTCGGAAAAATCGACCACTTCATTGTGAACAATATGGCCGGTGATTTCCTTAAGAGCGGCTTCTCACCGAACGATTCTCCGCTCTATTCTCTCAGAAAGCTCATGCTTAGAGACAGCAGAGGCCTTACATTCGATCCGAACGTAGACAAGAGAACACTTTTCTCGGTTACGGACAAAGAAGCAGGCTACAACCCAGTTTTGAAGTTCTACAAACTTCTCCTCACTTTCGGTTACAACATCCCGACCCCCGAAGCTGACATCCCGAATCCTGATTTCGACCCGTCGCAGCCTGAAGGTCCGTCCAATCCCAGGACGATTCCGAACCCGGCTGCTGCTGGCCTTCAGAAGTTCGCTACAAAAGCTGCTGCTGACGCTGCTGCTGATGATATGGAAACGTCGGCTGAGTACATCTTCGATGCTCTCAAAAAGAACTACGGTTCACTCTTCAACTTCGACTGGGAAGGAACCGGCGCTGTCAAAGCTCTCGATATCATTGGACAGGCAAGTTTCGAACGTATCCTCGTTTACTCGCCGCTCAACTACCTCGGCAGAGTTTACTTGTGGAACCGCGATGTTAAAAACAACATCGAAGTCAAGAACGATTACGTTTCGACCTGGTCAGACGAAAAGATCACCTACATGTTCCACAATATCTTTGCTGTAACGGCACTTGATATCTGGACACTGATCAAGTAGTCCATACGACCCTCCAAAGGTGTGTGTCACCCCCGCTCCGGCGGGGGTTTTTTTTGCTTTCCGAAATAATCCTGCTAAACTCCGGGCAACAGTATTCCGCGTGACGCGGGGGAGTAGGCAATGGCGACAAGCAGCCCTATCAGAAGTGTTGTTTACCGTAACGAAGTCGGTTACCGCAAATATCCGCTCATGGCGAGTGACAACAAAGAGTACCGGCAGTTTCTGCAGGACATAGGTGTAGGCCAGGTGTTCAACTCCCGTGACCTTAGTGCTGTGCCAGGGCACGAACTGTTCTCCAAACTGTTTCCAATGCTGTCCGACCCGGAACTGATATTCTACCTTGAGTACTCAGATACCGGCCACACTGAATTAGGTACCAGGCTTTACAACCTCGGGACAGCGTATGATGAGGCTGCTCCGCAGATGTCTTCTTCGTACATCATCAGTAATAAATATTTTCTTTCCCAGAGAGATTTTATTGACGTTTCCAGCCGCTGGCAGGCTGAGCCCCTGTTGTCTTTTATCCCTGGCTGTCTCAACGAGTTGAGAACTAACTTTTTGGTCAAAGATTATGATACCGGAAAACCGGACGCAGGGAGTCGCCACAACGAGGCGATTGAAAGCGGTATTTCTGCGGTCATGACATCATTAGATGCAGCACAGAAGCGTCTGGCAGATATAACTTTATCAGAAGAGCAAAGGAACAAAGTTGCAGCAGAAGCCTACGATCAGGCTGCAAAACAGGTTCAGCCTGACGGGTTTTCCAGTTTAGTGGGCCCTGCTATCTGGCATTCCATAAAATCTTTGCTGGAAGTAGTGTCTGTATTTAAGCGAAGCCTTGACCTTATAAGCACGTCAAGGTTGCAAAAAATATCTCAATATGCAGCAGCGGCTGCTAAAAAATCTGAGGATGCAAACGAGAATTCAAAAGATCTAAAAAAGTTCGCTGAAGATTATTATAAGCAACTAAATCTTTCTGACGCTGATATAGGCGCTCTGCTTAGTAAAATTTCCAACAACGCCACCAGAGCCAGTGCAGAGGCTAACGGGCTCAAAAAGTATGGTGCTGACTATTTCTACGATGATACGACCTATGGCAAGCCGGTTATCGATGACCTGGATATTTATGTAAGACGTCTTAAAGCATACATTGACAACGTAGTGAAGTTAATCAAAAACGAAGGGGGCGGAAATTATTTAGGCTTGCCTTACATAATCAGATTTTATCCTGCCGCTGTTTCAATCGCTGAACCTTTGCCTGGTGTCAGCACTGTTCCTTTGTCCGAGCACAGCTTTTTGCAGACCGCTGTACCTCAGGGCAACGTAATGATTACATTTATTGGCAATATCGCTCTCGATACGCCCGACACTCAGTGGAGGGGGCTGTATGCGGATATTTTCAAAGCTATAGTTAAATACGGCAATCCAAAATGCAAAGTGCGGGCAGGGAGATACATTATTGATAACTGTTATCTGGCCCAGGTTCCTGACCTGACTAATGCAATGAACCCCGCGGGCACCTTTAACTTCTCACTGATATGTGAACACTGGGACAGCGGTAAATTTACACCAGTCAATTATGTGGGGTAAACAATGAGTGTCGGATTATGGCGCGTTGTAAGCGTAAACAGGGTGGACGAAACCGTAGGTCTTGAAAGCGCTGATCTAGGTCAGTGTGCTGCAAACGTGCGTGTGCCGTCTTATCTGCCTCTACCTGAACCTAATTCAATGGTCACTTCTGACGGCACTACTGTTATTGCCGTGGTGCGTATGCCTTCTTACTCTGATTTACAGGCGCAGGTCGAACTTGACAGTATGCCTGCCAGAGGTGTAGGCGATACCGTTATCAAGTATCCTAACAGCGGATTCGTAGCATGGCTCAAATCACAAGGGGAATTAGTGCTCGGTAGAGCCCTTCAGAAATGCCATCTTAAGTTTAACAAAGAAGGTATTGAGATGTTCGCCAAGACCCTGAGATACTGTGGGGTCAACGCTCATCTGTTCATAACCTCCTCTGATCCGGAAGACCCTACAAGCACGCCTGACATTCAGTTGGGAATCGGTGAAGTTTTACAGTTAAGTGCCGCTAATGACAGAGTTGTTCTGCACCTGTTAAGTGATATGTTCATGTTCGAGTTGTCCAAAGACGACGGATTGAAGATCAGCACTATGAGCAATAAGGGAACCGGTGACAGAGTAACGATTTTTGAAGAAGATTTTAAGACCGATAATAACAGTTCGCAGACAGGCAAAAAGACACGCACTTTCGAGTCTGAACTCCTGTTCAAGGCTATGAAAAAAGTTGTGGTCGACTGCGCAGAGGCGTTTTATGTCCAGAACGCTTCCGATCTTATTCTCGATAGTGCAGGAGCAGCCGCTCTCCAGAGCCAGGCGTGTACTTCGATTTCAGGCGAAAAGGCTGTTCAGGTCACTTCTCCCGATATTGCGTTGATAACCAAGGGCTCATCCAATGCCGGAACCATTGACATGCTTAACGGAACCATGAGCGGGATGAAATTTGACAATACGGGTAATGTAGGAATAGGTGCTCTCAAAGGCATTTATCTAGGAGGGTTCGGAGACAATGCCGTAAGCGCTGATAACTTGGAAACGTGGCTCGGGCAACTTATAACCTGCACATCGACTATAGCCCAGGCGTGCGGACCATTTTGCCCCACAAGCGGGGCCGCTCCGGCCATAGCTCAATTAGAGGTTCTTAGAGGATTGCTAACGAGCGGTATCGTAAGGCAAAGGATGATTCATTATCCCGCAAAAGGCGGGCCGCTTATGCCTACGCCAAGCGTGTTCGTGCATTAGGAGGAGCAATGGCTAGCACCGGAGTCGGAAAGCCCGAATTTAAAATAATTGGACCTGATCTCAGCGGAACCGAGCACGAAGAACGCGACGCCTGGTCATTTGCCAAACATAGTTCAAGTTCAGAGCAACTGAAGAAGAATAGTGACGCCCGTAAAGAGAACTATAAAGGTAAAACACAGGCAGGACGCGATAAAGATGACGCCGACGCCGTTTTCGGGAACACTATCGACCAGTACAGAGACCAGGCTCACAACTGGCAGAAAGGCGACGATGGTGCATTGAGCGATATTTTCGGTAAACCGGCAAATGTCGAGCAGGCTATGACCCAGCAGATAGTCAAGGACATTCTTGTTTCCGAGAAGCCCGTAGGCACATGGTTGGATTTCTGGGAAGCCATAGATAAAAACGTCCCGAGCATCATGGACGGTATTGATAAAGGCAAGACTGCGCTGCTCATGTGTATTGATGTCATGGAATCGATTATGACAAACGTTAAGACGCTTGTTGAAATACTGCTGGGACTAGTTGGCAAGGCTCTCGAAATAGCCTCCCTGGCCATTCTTCTTGCCAAAGCCGTTCTCCAGGCAATCAAGGCGGCAATCAAGCAGCTTATCCCGATGTTTCAGATTCCGTTGCTTAAATCTGAAATGAAAGTGGCATGGTTTAACCTGTGGGATAAACTGACTCCCGAACCAGTACAGAAGAAAAACGGACCTAAACTTAAATTATCCAAAAATATTAACCGCATGGCTCCGTTTGTTTCTTCCACGCTGAAAGACATGTGCAATAACTGGTTTAACAGACCGACAGCGGAAGATGAACTCTGCATGGCGATGCTCATACCAGGTTCCTTTCCTGGGGAAACAGCGGAGTTCCTGGAAAGTTCACTGAATTTCATAGAATTGCTCTGTCAGAAGCCTAAGTTTGACTGGCCGAAAGCTAAAAACACGTACACACAGTACAATGCAGGACAACTGCTGTCTCATTTAAATTATATGGCTGATTCAAATGCAGCGTTCAGGGCGGATACTGCGTTGCTTAGAACTGCATGTGCCACAGCCTCAGACCTTACGGCAAGCACTGTGCGGGATATTTTCGGCAAACAGTCAGCAGGAAGCACCTACTGGGGTGTTCCAGATGTATATAAAGCAGTTCGCACGGCTGAACTGGATACTGTTACCAAGCACAGTAAGGCCTATAAATCTTCAGTATCCGGTGTTCTCAGTGCTGCTGCCGCAAAATTAGAAGGTGACGGAGTGACCGTGGAATTTAATTTTGTAAACGGACAGTCATGCTACATTTCATCTATCTACAAAGTTAAACCTGACGGAACAACCGAGGAGGTTTTTAACGATCCGTCATTCAGTTTTGCTCAGGCACTAGTGGCTGATAGAACGAAAGATTTCATAGACGATATGGTGGCGTTGTTTAACGCCGCAGTAGAGTGGTGGTATGCAAGCACCAGGTCGGACAGAGAGACAAAACTGCGGGACGAACTGGAATCCAAATTATTCGGCCCCGTGTTCGGCAAAGGGCTGTATACACGCTGTGCCAAAGCGTATCCGATTGAAGTTCAGACAGACAGTGATTTATTTTTTGCAGCGGTTCAGCAATGTCTGTCAAAAAAAGAATTTAAAGATGAAATTACTAAATATGACAGTAATTATTCCGAGGACTTTTCGGATCTCAAGTATGCTGTCAGATACACAATAATGCCTTCTATACCCCGAATCAGTCCGTCAGTTAAACTGAAGATCAAAGATGTCGAGGCCAACGACAGACTGGTGTTCGTTCTGATAAGTGACAAAGCCAAGTATTTCGGACATGACTTTCTGAAAGACGGAGACACAGCGAAACCGCCGTCTTATTATAATCTGTGGACACCTGGTGATTTTAGCGCCAACCTGCGCCCGATGTATGCTTCTGTCCAAGTTCAGGACGAGAAGAACGCGGTCATGCTCGAACCCAGATGGTACGGGGCAGGGACTCCGGCCTGGGCGAGCGACATTACCGCAGGGTGGATATTCAGCAAGATTCCGTGGGCGAAAGATATGTTCGGTGTTCCTTTGCGGTTCCTTGATACCCTGGACGCGTATCTGGATAAACTCGGAGAGAATATAAATTCCGCCAAAGAACTTGTAAGGCAGGCGCTGGCACTGTTTGAACGGTACCATAACCTGATTATGAATATGCTGGAAGCGTTGAAGAAATTTCTCCTGGCGTTCGGTCTGCCAAGCTGGCCATCCGTGTACGTGGTCACCTGGAAGGGAGGCATAAGAGACCTTCCCAATATCCTGATGTCGGCGCTTCAGGAAGAACGCCTGGCGAATTCGACCTATGCAGGATTTATTTTATTCGGAGCATGGTCAGGACCAACAGAATTTACCGAGATGTACAAGGCGCACAACAGGACGATTGCAGAGTGGGAAGCAATAAAGGCGCGGTCGAAAGCAATAGCTGCTCAGATAGAAGCGGAAGCGGACGCCATGGCTAAAATGGAAGACTCGCTGGAGGCCTTGTTTGACAAGAACTGGCTAGGATTAGATGAGTACAACGCAAAGATGGACGCAGAGGATGCTGCTAAAGATGCCGAGCGGCAGCGAAGAATGGATGAGTTCTACAGCCGTGTTCAAGTTAAGCCTAATGTTCTGATAGACGCAGACGGTGTAAAAGTTCTGAGTTTTGATAAACAGCTCCCGGACGGCAACGACCCCAGGGTAACTGAAACGGTCAGCAAGGCTGACCTGCCTGCCAATGTCCGCCTGGAGACGGTAAAGGCTGCAGAACGTGCCGGGAGCACTCTGCACGACCGCATGTAGGAGGACCGCTTACAATGACCAAACCTGAAGACCAGCCGATAAAATTAGGATTTAAAGCAACCGGGGACAATTCCTGTTCTTTCAAATTTGATACCCACGGGATAGGCAAAATAGTCTATCCCGGAGCCCTGGTCCTGCCTCAGGCCGGGGAACCTCCGGTCAAACTTGATACAGGACTTAAGTTTTACATGTACTCCACCGAGCCTAGTATAAGTGCCAATGGATACTATTATCTGGCTACACCGTTAGTGAACGGCGGGTTGAAGATACCTGCGGTACAGCCTGGGTCGCCGGAGATTGTGTGTCCGATAATGAATGTAGTCTGCGTTGACCCGTATAATCTGCAGTACGAGAAGGACAAGCCTACACTTAAACTGTGGCTGTTCCCGGCACCTCACGCATACGGTGCCACCATACCTGAGGACCAGACTGTCTGCAACCTTACTTTCAGCGTGGGTTATGACTTTGTAAAAAAATTAAATTGTGTGGAACTTACGTAAGCACTGACTTGGCGCAAAAAGATTGCGCAATTCATTGAACCCTTATATAATAAAGACGGATCCCCTCCTTTGCGGGAGGACTGTTATTGATATCAATTTTGAGAGAGGTTTGCCATGGTATTACCATACACCCAAGTAAAATATGTCTTCGGAACGTCGGCAGTAAGTCCGGCGATGGAGACCTACTACGGCTGCATTATGGGCAAGGGCACCAGATTGCATGACCTTGAGTCCCACGGATGGTTCGTACCGAAGTCTGACGACTGTATCTGCACCTCGGATGCCGAGTCCTGGATCACCTATAAATCAGGTGCGTTCAGAATCTCTCCTGAGGGTGAGAACGGAGCGTGGCCGTATCCGAAATTCGCTAAGGGAAATGAAGTACACATTCCCTCAGTAAAAACATACCTTAAGGGCGGTGACAGTTCACAGCTCAAGTATGTTAACTTCTTCAAGGCGCAGCATCTTGCTATTCCGTATACCGATTCTGTATTCAGAATCGTTAAAGAAGAGGGTAAGATTGAGCTCAACGCTGAAACCGGATCGGCAGAACAGAAAGAAGCAGCTAAAACAGAAATAGCTAAATTGTTTGCCGTAGATGAAAATCTGAAGATAACCCCCGCCGGAGATGATTCAGTGCTCGATGTTATCAAAAAATCACGCGTCATGATTCCTGGAACACTGGACGTGACAGTTAAGGTAACGGACAATACTGACTCTGAACATCCGGTCATTACCAAATACAAACTCAGAGACTACAGCAGCAAGCCGACGACCTGGAAAATCAACGGAACTCTTTATGTCTACAAACCAGGAACAGATCCTGATACCTGGGTGGAACTGACATCTGAGGATACGATGTTCACCAGTTCCCGTTTAGCCTATACGTTCAAGGACGGCGAATATGTATTCACTCTGGACAAAGATTCCAGCCTGACTTACGTTCCCGGGGCAGGAATTGACAAGGAAAATCTCACTGTTGAAGTGGTTTACGTTTCCTATAAAACAGCCACCTATGCTGAAACGGATACCGAGGGAAATCTGGATGACATCCTCGACGGTATTATTACCAAGGATATGTTCTATCTCGGGCAGAAAGACCTTGACGGTTATATAGTTCCTGATGTTCCCGATGACCCGGACGATGATCCGGATGATGATGACCCCACGCTTTCAGGATCTTTTCTTGCCGAATCTGAGGACTCTTTGATAGTGGCCGTAGATGATGTAACCGGAGATGTCGTATATATTTCTGTTGACGACCCTGAAACTGCTGAGGCCATTTACTCTCAGGCTCAAAGTGCAGGAAGTACTCCTGCAGAGGTCCAGGCTAATCTTTACCAGATAGTTTCCAGCATGGCTGCAGTCTCTATGACAAACGTCAAGAAAGCATTCCTGAAGGCTACCAAACAGAAAATGAATACGCTTAAACCTTACCAGGGCGGTGTTATCACAAGCGTTCTCTCGATCGATCACGCAACCCACCTTGTAACGGCCAATTACGTTGCCCTTGAAAGCGATGACCGCCGTCCGTTCATAGGCGTAGCGGCGTGCGCATGCCGTGGCTCAAGCGACCACCCGCTTCGCATAACGGTTGACCTCAACCCGCAGACCGGTGTTATCAGAGTTACCCCGTCTACTCTTACGATTCTCAGCAAAGAGTACGAGTATGGCGAAACAGGTGACACCTACATCGGTGCCTATGATACCGACCCGGACGACCGTCCGCAGCTTCCGCTCGGAACAGGCAGCAACTTTGTCAGCGGCTATTTCAGACTTGAGTACGAAGAAAAAATCGTAAGCAATCTGATGACCGGTGAAAACGGTCTTTACTTCACGGTCAACTACCCGAAAGACGGAGTTGAGATTGAGGACCTCGTTGGTCAGATGGACCCGAGAAACCAGCTCGGCTACGCTTACGGTCTCGTCAAGGAACTCACGACCGCCGATATGTATGTTCTGGCAATAACAGACCTTCAGAACGGCTGCGATACTCTTGAGAAATACAGAAACATTTTCCACATCTGGTACGTCAGTGATGACGGCCCTCAGGATAAGTTCTACAACTGGATTGACCATGAGAACCAGAAAGAACAGTCAAGATTCAGAATCGGCTACCAGTACTGCCCGGTTAAAGATGATGTTACCCGAACAGAGTTCATAAGCGCTAAACTCAACATTGACGTTGACGACGCTTACCCGTACGTTATCACCAGGAGCAATGCTGGATTTGTATCGGATCTTAAGGTTATTCCCGGCGATTTGGTTGCTGACCTTAACAATCATGATACTGTGCTTACTGTCAAGAGCGCAAGTGACGACAGAATCGAACTTGCGGAAAAATACACCCCGTCTTACTTCATGGTCGCTCAGCCTGAAGATGAAACAGATTTGTATAGTGACTTTGAGGTCGTATATGACCCGAGTGAGAACGGCGGCAGGAAACTTGTTGAAACAACCAGCAAGGTCAAAATTAACTACTCGATAAGAGATATTTCCAACGGAACCGTAACAGACTCTGATGTTTGGGAAGGTACTCTTGAAGATGCGAACGCCGCCCTTGGTGAATATTTCCGTTTCGAACGTA
>VIKC01021687.1_pt1 | contig 23554 bp, 38 predicted proteins | sample 4699981 | NCBI WGS metagenome assembly VIKC01 (sample SAMN08893020, study PRJNA449175) | gut metagenome | isolation source: rumen sample fed with green roughage | place: India: Nagpur | reverse complement strand
CTTCCTCTTCCGTACTTTAAGATGCCCTTTTATACCCACCGAGATTTGTTTTGTCATTTATTCTCTCCTTCCTTATAAGATTCCGGTAATAATTCTTTATCAAATATATATGTAGGACAGCTATTTGAAATTAACCTTACTTTTTCATCCACAAACGGCTCAATTCTTTTGTAAAGATTTTGTTTTACCCGCATTGCTTCATCGGGCTTCAACTTTACATTCATGTATTCTCGATATATTTCCTCTATCCTTTTATCAATGATTTTTAACTGCACTTCAATCCATTCTGGATATTTTGTAATAATCATTCCTTATCTCCTTCGTTATACATCTTCCGCAATCCGAAAATATCAAGGACTAAATCAAAAGCATCTGCTTCTTTCGCTCTATCACTTTTCTTTACTTCTTTTCCGCCTATGTACTTGTCGATGATGTCGATAACTTCCTTTAACCGTACATACCATAACCCTGCATATTTAGGATCTTTTTCCATATAAAATGCATGATCTCTTATTACATACATTCCATCTAATTTCTCGAGCTCAGCTCTTATCTCGTCAAGAACTTCATCAAGTGGTTTGCCGTCTTTGACACCGACTATCAACAAACCTTTCTTCATGGTGTTATAATCATGCTCATCCATCTCAACAACAACTTTCATTTGTTACCTCCTTTTCATTCCTTCAAGTTTGTGCGAATCCTTGCCGCAAGGTCCTTCAGAATTGCTTCTCGAATATCTTCAACTGTAAGTTTAGTCTTACTTGCAGGAGTGACTGGCGGCGCGTCATCAATAGCCCGAATAATCTGTCCATAGATATGCGCTTCGAGGCTCTCTTCCTCGGACATTCCATCGTACACTTCGTCAAGATGATTGAACTGTGCTCTTAATGCCTGACGGTCAATTGCATCCTCGAAAGGCTCAGCCTCGATCGCTCTCATATTCCAATTATCTATGGCGTTATGTTTTGCTTCTTCGTCAGTATAATAAACAGTATTGTTATTTCCTAAATGCTTATTACAACCGCAATTATCGCAAGATATAATATATTCATAGCAACCATAATATCCGTGAGAGCCTTTCCATAAAGGAACTTTTTTAAGTTCAACTTCCGACCCACAAAATGGACAATTCTTAATTTCCATCTATTCGCTCTCCCTCCTTCTTTCTAAACCAGCTATCGTAGTTAAAGCAGCACTGATCACAAATATTAATAGAATCTTCATTTTCGCAATTGTTGCAAGGCCTCTTAAATATTGTCGGAGGATAAATATCACTGATGTCTTTAACTGCATTAACCTTTTTGTTAATTATCTTCCGTTCAATACTACTGTTTATTCCATAAGTTGTATTTATGTTTGCATAAGCTTTCTTCATTTCTTCAGTCATAAAAGTAGTGATGCTCGCCATCAAAAAACACCCATGTATGGTTCAATCGATGATAAGAGCAGTACTCTCCTTTCTCATTCTTTTTGTTGTAACTTGTGTCAGAGCAAAACCAAAGGCAGCTATGAGTTTTACCAAACTTGATAACCTCATCAACTGCCTTTTTAGTACTTTCTGTTATTTTAACTGTGTAGTACCTACCATCCCACACAGGTGTAAATTGATGTTTCTGGAATATAACATGGTAAATATCATTTGGCCATTGTGGAGCCTCGACTCTTGCTAAAACACACGAAGCGACGTTCATCTTCTGCTCGTGATTACCTCCAGTGGCCTCTGCCTCTACGATCCTTACTAGAATATCATACTCGTCTTGAGTTATTTCATACGCAGGATGCCACATCCTTAAGATCTTCTTGTAATCTTCAGGAATATCGTTCTTCTCCAAGCAGTCTATCATATAGCTGAATCCGCCTAAAGAATCGTTCTCAATACCTATGGTACCGGCTTTAGTCTTCTCTGCTTCTATGAAACAGATACCAATAAGAATTAACATTAAAACTATAATCAGATACATAGCAAATATCATTTTTCTATGTGTTCTAAGCTCACGATCCTGCTCTATGAACTTGTCTCTAATTCGTTCGTAATGTTTTTCATTTATATTGGCTATCATTCTATAGTCGTCTTTGTCCATGCCTTCTCCTTTCATACCGGACTCACACCGGAAATCGCTTCCATGGTCTGAGGCGGAAATTCGTACTCTTTCTTTGCCGGCTCATACGATATATTTGACTTGTAAATTACTAGCTTCTCTTCGCAGCAAGGGCATTTAATAGAAAGCTCTTCTCCATCTTCATAATCGGGTCCTAGCTGTTTCTTAGTAATGTCCTCTTCGTTAAAAGCAAAGAAACACCTGCAATACTCGCAGTTGCGTTTGTAAACTCTTACACCTTCATTTATTACCCAAACCATTTTCTACCTCCAATCCGAAATCAAACAGCGTCAGCTGCACGTACTCCTTGCTACCCGGCTCTTCTTTAGGTCTCTTTTCAGTATCAAATTCTCCACTATGTAACATTCTGTAATAAATCGCCATTATCTGCCAAGAAGGCATAGAGTCAACCTTTTTCTTCCACTTCTCCGAGTCCTTATACCTCGAATTGTTGGCTACCATATCTCTTGCATATGCAACACTTACTACTGCCATCAGCTATTCCTCCTTTTAAATTGGTTCACGATCTAGCGATCAGCATGCATCACAAAGTCGAAAAATACATCATCGACATAGCTACTGTCTTTTCTCATCTCGTTTAAAGGATCGACGTAAATCCTGTTGTAGATCCATGTGGTGCATTCAGTAATTTTGCGACATAACATGATTTGCAAGACGTTATAGTCGTCAATATACCTGATGTGAACCTGACAGTGCTCATAGGTCTTAAGTAAACTTTCAAGAAGCTTAGACCTGATGTAGTTACCAATTTCTTCGTTCATACAGTTCTCCTTTGTAAAAAATTTAGGAGCAAGTTGTAAACCATCCCAGCTACTCTATCAATCTACGTTCCGATTTGATAGCGCCATAGTCTACTCCTTACTCCTATTAAGATGCTTGTTTTATTCACGAAAAAAGAAATAGGAGTCGCCATTAGGCTTCTCCCAATTCCTTTGACAAATTATGATTCTGTCCGATTATTAACTGTGTACGTCTCAATAAGATATCATTCATCTCAAGAACCTTATCAAGCTTAGCAAGAATGGCATCCTGCTGCTTACACTGGTCAACATAAAGCTCGCCAATAGTGGCTAATGCATCTAAAGTGTTTCTCGTATCTTTATTGAGAAAATCCTTAAATGTCATCTCACACTTTACGATCTCGCCGATCAACCTGATCTGCTCCTCTGCCATTTGCTGATTTGATACAAATTCCTTTCTTTTCTTACTCATATAAACCTCCTAAATTAATAAGTCAAACAACTTCCGTTTGCTATTAAAGGAGAGGTTTTTTACACGTGTAAAAAAGAAAAGGAAGCATTACGCCTCCTTATCCTTTACAACTTCTATAATTGCCCAGGTTAAATCTACTAATATGCAGAAACCTAAAACAACTCCGTTAGCAAGAAGATTCTCCTTTGTGAACATCTTCTTTCCAACTTTCTTAAAAAATTCCTTCATATTTACATCTCCTTTCAATTATTTTTCTTGCTATTAAAGGAGTTGAAAATTTAACGAAAAAAGAAATGAGGAACATTTAAGTATCCCCAATTTTCTCTATTTCAGCGTACTTTTGTCTAAAATCTTCATCAGCTTTTTTCATAACTTCTTTTAATAGTTCAGGATGCTCCATCCAAAATTCTAACATCCTTTTAACTACTAACATAGCCTTTTCATTATGCTGCTGTTGTTTTTCTTTTTTAGTCATTTCGTTCACCTCCTATTAAGGAAATTGGTATAATAACGAAAAACTTAAGGGGACTGTTAATCCCCTACGTAGTTCCAGAGTGAACCATAGTATTCTCTGGCATGTCTGTAAATTGCTTCACTTATAAGTCCTTCATTTCGAGCATGTCTAAATGCCTCCTCACGTGACATCTGCACGGGATAAGGATTATACATCTTCTCGAATATTATGTACATCGTAGTGAAGTCTTTTTTCTCAATTGCCTTCATTAATTTATCTTCCATGTTTTTCATCTCCTTTCTATTAAGCGACTAGTAATTCTCACGAATTGTGAAGGAGATAAAAGAACCGTCTGTACCGTTCATAATAAGTGTCTCTACAGCATGGCATGTCAAGTACAGTGCTTAAATAAGTAAACGATCGTCCCTGCGTCACTGCAAGGAAAATATAGTTCCTTATCCATGGCTCAAGAGAGTTAATAATCTGATCGACTTTTCTCATTTTCTCTTCCCGGGAAAAAATCTGGATTGCGATTTCGGAAACCTTATCCTCAAGATGTTTTTCTCTTCTCTGAAATATCATTGAGGTTGTCCCTACAGACTTAGCTTTAAGTTCACGTATTTCTCTCTGCCATTCTGGATACTGCAAACAGAAATGTTTTAGTTCGTAGTAACGGTGTTTAGAAATATAATATGGATTAGCTTTACTCAACTCCGGGACAATACTTGTTGCCATGTCTTTTCTCCTTTCCATACAAAGCCTGTATCTTCTTGTAATTTTGTAGGAGAAATGTAATAGCTGATACGTCCGTAATGACTATTAATTTCTGTTGTAGACGTAATCTGACGTCCATTCCTTGTAGCATAACCGATAGGCAACCAACCCATTATTATGCCTGCTCTAACCCATGCTGGGTCCTTACCGTATACTCTTGCCGCTATCTTAACTGGTACACTTCCTGTCATCTTGTGACCTCCTTTCGTGGTAACAAAGTAAAACAGGAAGTAATCACCTGCGTGCTGGCAAAAAAGAAGAGACCTTGCGGTCTCAATCAAAACTCAATGTTTTGTCGAGTTCGTCGATCTCTTCATTAAGGTGATACTTACGCCAATAATACTGGACATCGTATCTTAATTCAGATTCTTCACACTCTCGCTTAGCTTTTTCGAAATCAAGCTGGTTAATAGAATGTCTTACAACCTTCTTAATTTCATCCTTAGTAGCTCCCTTAAGTGTCATATCTGTAATTAATTCCGAAACTTCACTGGTTTTAAGCATATAGTTCTCCTCCTTTCTATTAAAGGGCATGTTCTTTTAACGAAAAAGAAAAAGAGGCTTACGCCTCAATTCCATTAGGTACCCATTTAATGGTTATCCACTCTTCTCCTTTACTATTCTGATGAATGGTATACATCTGTTCATGTGTCCTTTTGAAATTGCGCACAAGCCTCTTAAATCTGAAATACATCTTTACTGCCTTAATAAATTTCTTCATATTTTTATCTCCTTTGTAAAGTATTTTCTTCCTATTACATACCTTGCTTTTTTCACGTTCCTACAGACAAAAAAAAGATAGCACTAGTTTTTAGTACTATCTTTAGTCTGGATTATGCATCCCACTGATTTCCGGGTCCTTCATAGTTCCTGAATTGACCAGTATATTTTTTACCATCTTTCAATACGCAATGAGCGCAGCTTCCATATTTAATCTTATCATGCTCTCTCTGAAGTCTTCGGTCTTCTGCATGTCTGAGTTGTCTACGCACTGTATCATAGTCATAATCGAATAACTGCTTTACTGCTTTAGCAATTTCTCGCTTTTCACTATTCTCCAGTGGTTTGCCCAACCAGAAATAGAATTCCTCAACATCCATATCAAGCTGATCTGCTACTTCTGAAAGTAAGCGTCCATGCTTTCTAATGAAATCATAAATATCCTCGTTTTCAGGTGCTAATTCGTACTTATCGTATAAATCTAATGTCATAAAATCCACCATCCTTTCTATTACATACCTTGCGTTTTTCACGTTTCTAGAGACGAAAAAAGAAATAGAGGTTGTTTATTCTTATAACTGCTTTATTTTTTCGATCAAATTTTCTATGTCTTCGATTACTTTCTTATGCACATTCATCATCTCCAAATTATGTTCTAAAGAACCAAATCCATTTCTAGATGCATTTTCATGAAACATTCGTCTTTGAACTTCAAGACTGTAATATACAGATATTGCTCTCTTCATCATATCTTTTTCTTCATCGTTAAAAATAGGTTTCTTTTTAGCCATACTAATTCCTTTCTACCTCTATTCCTCATTGTATGCCTTGATTTTCTCACGTACCTACAGTATTCTAGTGTACGAACGGAGGTGAACTATATGAGAAAACACATGAAATTACCAAATGGCTTCGGCCAGATTACCAAACTTAAGAAGCCACTGCGCAACCCTTACCGAGCTATGATTACAGTCGGCACTAATGCTAATGGAAGACCGGTCTGTAAGCTGCTTCAACCGCAAGCGTATTTCAAGACCTATAATGATGCCTATGCTGCTCTATTAGACTACCATCGCAATCCTTATGATTTGAAAACAGCTACTATGACAATGTCCGAATTGTACGATAAGTGGTTTGAACGACATAGTCAGACAATAGGATTGAGAACCGGGCAAAATATAAATAGTGCTTGGGTTCACTGCAAAGGATTGTATAAGCAGAACATTAGAGATATGAAGCCCGGACAGATTAAACTTTTTATCGAGACGTGCGACGTATCTGATCACCTTAAGAATAAGATCAAAAATATCATTAGCATGATGTACGACTATGCGATCGAATATGATCTGGTTGACCGTAATCCTGCTAAGCAATTCAAACTGAGTCTTAAAGACACAGAGCATAAGCATCACATAAGCTTCACTGAAGACGAAATGTCATTACTTTGGTCAAAGATAGACGTACCTGGAGTTGATTTGATGCTGATCCAGTGTTACATGGGATGGAGACCTCAAGAACTAGTAAATATCAATATAGAAGACATAGATGGAGACTTCATTAAAGGCGGTTTAAAGACCCGTGCAGGCCGCAATAGGGTCGTACCTATACACCCTTGCATTAAAGAGCTTATAGAGGCTAGAATTGGCTCTAGACGCGAAGGAAGCCTATTCCAAATGGCTAGTTATAGCACTTACCATGATGTGTTTGCTGCAAATATAAAACGACTTGGTATGTCTGCTCACTCACCGCATGATTGCAGGAAGACTTTCGTAACTTTGTGTAAGAAATATAAAGTAGATGAATACGCTATCAAGAGAATGGTTGGACATGCGATTAAGGATCTGACTGAAGAGACGTATACTGATAGAAGCAGAGAATGGTTAATGGCCGAAGTGAAGAAAATACAGAAGTAGTTCTTTTGACGTGTATGAACGGTGTAGGAACGTACTAAATCTGACCGTGTTTTTCCAAATCTCCAACCCGGGAAAATTCGGCATTTGCGTTTCACTAAGTCCTAAAATATCATTCGGCTACAATGCTACGGATTATTATTTTTAAAGGGTTTGAAGTGTATAGGTGTATGAACTATGTACGTACCTACAGTTCTTTAAGACGTCTATCGGCAGCATACTGGCCCACCTAGCTAAAGGAGATTAAAGTCTAAGTGGGCCCGCTGCCCGATTTAAAGGAAGAATTATGCAACCACAGAGGTAGGAAGTGTATGGGAATAGGTTGCATTAAGAGAAAAGCTTTGTCCAAGTCTTCTGGCCTACAACACCATCGATATTAAGGTCGTTAGCAGCCTGGAAATGCCGGACTGCTGAATCTGTCTTACTGCCAAACACGCCGTCGATAGTGCCTACTTCAGTAAAGCCCTTCTTTGTAAGCTGTGTCTGGCATTGTCTTACGTCGTCACCTCTCATAAGGTCACCTGATCTGTAGTACAGATTGCGAGTGAGAGGCGGTATCTCGGTAAACCATATCGGTCTGCCTGCAGCCTTCCAATTGTAACTGTCAAGATATTGCTTAACAACACCCAGATCTCGTCCTCTCGAGTCTATGGTCTCGCCATTACCAGTATAAGTTCCGATATGAGAAGCTTCTGAAGGCTTGTCGAACAGCCAATCGCCAGGCTGTATCTGATCGAGAGGAATCGGTGTAGAGAACTTCGACTGAAGAGTCTTAGCATTGTAATCTTCTGTAGGTCCGATCAGACCCATATCTCTGAGAATGCCAACGATGATGCCCGAACAGTCTCCAGCTCTAGACTTGCTCATGTCATACTTGTTACGGTAGCACTGAGCTAAGAACTCGTAGTCACGCGCCGTATCAGTATAAGGATCAGGTCTGCCATAGCGCTTCTCGTACTCGTAAAACTTGCCGGCTATATCTAATGTTCTTTCACCGTTAGCAGTCCCTATATACATACCGTGGTTCTCGTAGATTTCGTAGAGACGATCTACGTAATCAGTAGCTAAACTCATATAGGCCTCCTTAAAAATTTAAAAATAAACAGCAAATGAGCAAAGGTGGTTGTAAGTTGCATTTTGATTGTTTTGTTCGAGGGAATCGACTCATCTGCTGTTTATCGACGAAGTGAATTAGATTTCAACCATCAGTCTTAAAGGAACATCTAAAACAAAAGTTGAATAATCTACAATCCGAAAACCAATTGTTGTATAATTCTGCGCTTCTATAAGAATAGAAGATCCGTTTAAAATGCGGAGTGTTCTTGTCACCAATAAATCAGTTCCTTGCACATGCGTATGAGAATATATACCATCCGAAACATAATCGAATTTCGTTGTATCACCTTTGACCATAAAACTACGCAATTTATCTCCAGAAGATAATGAATTATATGCCGTATATAACTCATTTAAAGCTTGTCTATTAGTTTTTATGCCGTCTGGATTTGCTTCTGCAATTACACGATACTTGATTTCAGCTAAAGAATTCACACTATCAGCCAACCCAGTAATATCAGACAACTTAGCAATATCGCCATCTCTATATGTGAGCTGGATTGAGGTTCCATTCGTAGTGACTACGTTTGCACCCTGTAAGAGTTTAACCTGATGAGGTGAGAGCTGGTAGGTGATTGGAGTTATTGAATATATTAACTTTCCTGTAGGTGATCCGCTATCGGTAAGACAAACCATTCTATTATCTCCAGCAGCAATTTGCCTATATACCAGGCCATACATATCATTTGAGTCAACCACACGACCCCAATCAGATGAATGATACTTTTCGAGTACAAAATGATTATTACCGTCATAGTCAACAACCGGAATTAAATTATCTGGTAATGCTGATGAAACCATATACATATTCGGATTTCCAAGGGTATTAGACGCCCAAGTAAGACTTCCAAGATCGATAACGGCTTTATCAACAACCAACTTCCCACTCTCAACATCAAGAGTTCCGCCATATACAGTTCCGGGCATAGCGATCGAGATATCGGTTGCGGGGTTGTAAAGTGATGCACTACTGCCTTCTTCTAATTGAATATAACCGATCTGACTTGCAGATACTTCCGTCTGTATTACGGCATATGCTGTGTTTGCAGGAGCAGTTATAGTGAAATTATTAGTGCTTGGAGAAGGAACCTGCATGCTATCTACTCTTGCACCGCTTGCATTAAAGTATATTATTCCGTGTTTGGCGATTTTATCAAAAGAGGCAGTATACGTTTTACCCGCTTGAATGTTTGCTTTTGCGTGACACCAAGTATTAATAGATAGAGAATCGAACACACCGGTAGAATAATAATAGCCGCCTTTTTCAACTGGCTTACACAAATTCTTTTCAGATGCGATTATATCAACCTTATCATACCCACTAATAGCCCTCACATTGCTAGGACTAGGATCTCCTGAACCAGCCTGAATAGGCTCGAGTGTGATTACTGTGTTTGAAGAAATCTGTGCGCTGTCTGTTGAGAATGAAAGCGGATTCCCATTAAGTGTTATAGCCTGAGAAACATCGGACAAGTTAGCACTTACCGGTTTTTCCTGATTTCCTATAATTTTGCTAATCAATCTCATTCACCTCCTTATTCATAAATAACACAAATAGTACCAGTAGTTAAAGCTGTTGTACCTGGTGTTAAATCAGTAGTTTGAGCCCAAATATCTCTAACTTGAGGATTTCCTAATGTTTCCTGTGCAGTGGCATTCGCTCTAACTTTTGCACCTAATGTGCTAACCGCATTAATATCTGCAGCACTATGACTATGCGCCGTAGGTGTTCTGGAATCTGATAATCTGGTATCGTTACCCATTACAACTTCTGTAGTCGAAGCGTTTCCTGAAGTAGGAACATTCTTAGCAGCTGCTGTACCTACAGCACTTGAAAGGACAAAGTCACTAGCCTTCTTACCAGAATCAGCAAGATTACCGTTAGAATCTAAGGATGCGAGGTTACCATTAGTCGCACTTGAAACCTTATCAGCCTTACCTGAAATATCCACCGAATGTCTTGAGACATTAATAGTTGTCCAAGCGCTCAGATCGGATGCAGCGGCTACAAGAGTTACATTATGTCCTGCCGCTAAATCATTTGTAACGACATTATCAATACTAAACAAATACATTTTGTTAGTTGATACTGTCATAGCTCCCTGGTAACACAGTACCGATCCATCGTTCATCTGTACAACTTTACCTGCAGCAAGTGCATCTTCAACTTCAGCCGGAGTTTTGTCAACCGAATAAGGTGTAGTATCTCCGTCACCAGTTAAAGTGATAGTAAATACTGCTTCACCATCAGGCAGATTAGCATTTTCGAACTTGCTGGTAGTACTGTTATACATAGGAACCTGACCATTCTGTGGGTTGGAAATACCAACATCTCCAAGGTCATTGAGGAACGCTACCGTGGGATCAGTAATGGTTTCAGGGGTGAAGATAGTCGTGCCTTCAGGCAGACCATTTGCCTCTATGTTTGTATTTAAAATCAGAGAATCTCCGATACTTATAGCCGATTTTACTTTGTAAGTGGTGCCATTATAGCGGATGTACTCACCTACACCATGTGCGGCTGTAGCAGGAGAGGTTTCCCTTACAGCTATTACACCTTTACCTTTCTTAATATCTTCAGCGTATGCTCCAAATACTTCTAAAGCATCGCTATTACTCATGAAATTTGACATGTTTTTATCCTCCTGCGAGAAATATAAAAGGCGTCCCTACAGCCTAATAAAGACCATAGGGACGTCAGTCAGTCGGCTAATTAGCCAAGCAGTGCCTCAAGAGCTGTGATCTGGGCTTCGGTGAGCGAGTCGGGCTCAAGATCTGCAACGGTGATAGCAGTGGTATCGGATGAACTCCAAGCACCTGCTGTATGAGCTGCAGTAAACTTGTAGAGGCCATCCTGATAGGTAACAACATCACCTGCTGCATAAGCAGTAGCGGTTGAGAATGCAGGAGCAAGATCTGCTACGACATCGTCAACGCGATCGTCAACGTCCTCAACATCAGACTGAACGCCTGCGATAAGGGTTGCAAGATCAACTGCTGTAGCGTCCGATCCGGTCCAAGCGCCAGCTGCATGATCAGCGGTGAACTGGTAAACGGTGTCACCATAGGTAACAACGTCGCCTGCTGAATAAGCTTCAGAAGCCGAGAATGCGGGTGCAAGGTCAGCTACAACATCGTCAACACGGCCATCAGCCGAGCCAGATGTAGCAAGGATAAGATCGATAACTGTACCGATCTCATCAACTTCGGTAGGATCCCAAGGATCGCCGGAAGTATGAGCTGTAGTAAACTTGTAGATCACGCCGTCCTTGATAACGTAGGTGCCTACAGTATAAGCCTCTGACGCATCGAAGGTAGCCTCGATAGTATCAGATACTTCCTGAATGGCGTCTTCGAGAGCGTCGACGTCTACAAAAGAACCGATAACGTCAAACTTCATGTCAGGTGTGGTAGCATCACCGAGGTTAACTACTACAACATTGGTGCCTGCAGGATAATCCTTGCCTGTGCCCTCAACGAATCTGCTATCCGTTGTGAAATCGTCAGTAATGTTGTAAACGTAACCGGTCATACCTGCTGTAAGAGAAGCAGGAAGATTTGCAAAGGTACTATTGCCCTTTACTACGTACGCTCCATTGAGCGTTGAGAACTTCTGACCAATCGCTGTCATCAGCGTATTCATGTCAGAATAGCTTACAAAGTTAGCCATAAATTTTTACCTCCATTTTATGTGATTATTTTTCTTAAAAGATCAGCTATCTGCTCAGGTGTAAGCGGTTCAACATCGCCGCCTCCGCCTTCCTCGATAACCTCTTTTAATTCGAGTAACAGTTCTTCCTCTCTCGAGTGAACTACTTCACCGTAAGGAGTCTGGTCAATAATAGACTGTACGATGTCTTCGAATCTGCTAGATACTGTTTCGCCCATCTTCTACCTCCTTACGGTTTCTCAATTGTTTCAAGTCTTGCTTCCACTTTCGCAAGTCTCTCATACAGTGTAGATACGCTGTTCTTAACACCTGAAATGTCGCTCTTTATTTCGCGTACTGTTTCACCTATGTTTTCGAGCTTATTAATCACTGTAATCATCTGGGTGGTTTCTTCCTTTTCCACTTTCTTACGAGTATGGCTAAAGGAAAAATATCCAAAGACAAGAGCTGCAAGTGGACTTATGATAGCAAGCAAAGTGATAAGTTCCTGTGCCATAAATATCACTCCCCCTTGTCCTTGTAGGGTTCAGCGTAGCCCATGGCACGTTTAGAGTCGTTAAGTCCATAAGTGGTCGGATCATTAACGATTCCAACGATAGCCAACAGCATGAATACGGCATCCACAAGCTTTAGGAGCTTATTGCCGATTTCACCTAAGTCCAGCTCAAAGCCGAACAAACTGGCTACGATCTGAATGACCAAAAGCAAGGCGGGGATCACTGCTAACCAGAAGGCTTTGTTGCGCATCCTTACCAGTAGATTGATCTTCATGTCATTCCTCCTTACATGAAAAGAAGGGTGCCACAAATATCAATCTGCAGCACCCCGCACGCCTACGAGTTACCTAATTTTTGAGACCGCGTCCATAGCGTTTCTGATAGCCATTGCATCATCTTCTGAGCGTGCATAGCGCATCTTCTCCTCGAGCATAGTCATCAGCTCATCGCCATCGTTGTGGCCTGAGTAACGGCCTATGCTGTCTCTATTTCTATTCCTACCGCTGTAATCATTGCCGGAATATCCATAGTTTATTCGCGGATCTCTGCTCATTCCATCACGGTATCTTCCAGAATATCCACTTTCATTGTAGGATTCCAACATAGCTGCAACAGTTTTTATCGATTTAAGAGAATGCCAAAGAGTATCGATGATCTCCATATCTGATACTGAGACCGGATTGGATTTTTCTACTTTCTTCAGCTGATCCTCAAGCTCGTGCTCTATTCTTTCGCAATATTTTTCAGTTAATTCGTATAAATTACTCACTTGGTTTAGTTCTCCTTTCTTTAGGCTATATCTATAACAAGATTAGCATTCTGGACATTAATACTCTGAGTGCTATTGTTACGTATAGATACGCTTGAGCAACCACAAAGGAAAGGAACCTGTACAATAACTTCAGCTCCGACATTTCCATATTCGTCAACAGCTGCAGGAGTTAAAGTCATAATGCTTGAAGGATCTACTTCACCATCTATAGCTACGGCAAGCGAGATTGCTTCAACAGTTCCACCTGTGGGTACGGCGATGTTCGCATGGAAGCTGATAAGGTAATTGCTATTTCTTCTCCAGCAGTTATTAATATTCTGTCTAAAGAAGCGATTAGCAAGCCTTACGATTCCAGAGCCATCTCTGTGGTAGACCAAACCGAGTTTACAAGGAACGGGAGTTTCGGTGAAGACAACGCTGCTATTTGCAGGAACGACCTGAACAGCATTTGCACTGAGTTCTGCAGACATTGGATCACCTCCTTACATACCGCAACCATATGCCATGGACTGACAGCAGTTAGGATTCTGTACGACGTATGCAGGACGAGGAGTAGGAAGTACGTACTGCTCAACCTCATTCGCAAGAGCTCTCTGACCGGCCTGGATAACAGCAGTCTGCTCATTCTGAGATGCCTTGAGCTGAGCCATCTGAAGCTGAGTTCTGAGATCTGCATTCTCTCTCTGAGCGGCAGCAAGTCTATCTGCGCAGAGATCGTCCTTAATAGACTGGAAGCCAGCACTCATAGCTGTAAGGAGGTCTGACTTGAGGTTGGCTGTCGACTGTCTATTCTCGCAGCAACAGTTCTGAAGTGAGTTAGCAAGGTTATTCATCTGAGTAAGATTGCTAATCTCGGATGCATGCTGTGCATTAAGATCTGCGATGGTGCGGTTGCAAGCTGCTACTTCTGCAGACGAGAAGCCGTTAGTGATCGAGCTCTGGATGCCACTTAACTGGCTAGCTGTTGCGGCCTGGTTAAAGCCTGCCTGGACGTTATCGTCGGTACGCTGATTGGCTGCCTGAAGCCAAGGGAACATGCCGTTCGTTCCACCGTTATTACCCCATCCGCCATTTCCGAACATGCCGAATATCAGGAATAAGATGATCCATGAACCCCAGTCGCCTCCGAAGCAGCCTCCAGATCCGTAAGATCCCATCGGGCTTACAGGCATTACCATGTTACCGTTTTCATTACTTATCATACTTTTTCCTCCTTTTAGGAAATATTTTTGTATGCTAAACCCTCTAGACTATTTAGAGGCATTTGCATCATAAGGAATGAAGTCTGCACCCTAGTCGGACTAGCGATACCTCTTCAGTACCCTAATCCCGACTAGAAGTTGCATTTAAATTGAACTATGAATAGTTAATTCACTGGTTTGACTTTTTACTTGTTATAAGGCTCTCCTACAATAACCTCATACTCTTCCTCGGAAATCCAGCCTTTCTTAACGGCTTCGCCAACACGATACTTTGTCCAAAGCTCGTTATCGTAGTAATACTTAACCTTATCAAACTTTGATGATTTAATCATCTAAATCCACCCCCAATTCCATAGCGATGAAATCAAGATCTGCAGCAAGCTGAGCCTGATCTCCTGCGAGATACTGCACCTGCTCCTCAATCGGTAACGGAGGCTCCTGCCAGTCAGGATTAGGGACAAACTCATTGTTAATAAAAAAGTATTTACCCTGTTCATAATCTTCAGGCTTGATTATCGGATTGTATTCTACAAGCCCAAAGTCATGGTCAATAGCATAAAGCATTATGTTATCGTCTTCATCGTACATTCCCCACTTTTCGATTACTTCTCCAGTATCACTATCAATGTCTGTAGGATCAAGCTTTCCAAAACGAATTTCAGGAGCTTCAAAGACCAAGATATTGTTAGCATCTTTAAGTGCTTTCATTTTTCGTCATTCCTTTCTAAAAAATTAATCATATGCATACGGTTCATGACTATCTCTAAAAACCATAGTGAATGCATTTGGTTTATAAGCTGCAGATGTTCCGGATACAGTTGCTAACACTGTAAGTGTATCACCAGATCTACTACAAACATTTACGGCATGTGACGAGTCAGTACTATCTAAAGTTATAATCTTATCATCAAGCAAAAACATAGGGCCGCTATCATTATAAGCATCTTCATATCCAGAAGCCCATGATATAGAATCATTAACACTACTTAATAATGGAGCATGACAACAAGAACCGTTAGTACGAGCATATAAATTTCCATTGTGTTTAAACAAATAACCATAAGCTATTGGCGAATTCCAAACTGTTCGCGAATTCTTTGGATAGTTCTTATAAGAAACTACATTAGGATTTGACATATTTATAACGTACAAATAACCATAACAACTATAAGGCGTTGAACTGCCACTAGATTGAGCTACATCAAAATATCCAATTCCAGTACTAGAATCTATTACTAAATTCGATATTTTTGCACTACTAGTAGAATAAGAATAAAACGTAGTAGGAGTAAAGTTGCCAACCTGGCCAGTCATTGACGCGAATGTTGTATAAGCAATCGTATTTGCAGATGTGAGATATAGTTTACCGTCATATATAGCGTATCTAAAGTCATTTCCGGCATACGATGAAGTATTTGCACTTGTCGGATAAGAGGATGACCAGGACGTTCCATTAGAACTGGTCAAATATCCTTTATTAGCAACATTAAATCCCTGAGTAGAATCCGAAATAGCATATAGAGTACCGTTATAAACATAGAAATTAACACCCATTCTACTCGAACCACTGTATAGTGTTTTAGCTAAAGTCCAAGATCCTGAAATAGATGTTCGGTAATAAATGCCATAATATGTGGAATTTGACGAAGGAGATAGGCACGCAAAAAATTTACCGTTAAAAAATACCATCTTGCTTCGTTGAACATAAAAACCTGCGCCTAGATTAGAATATTCGGTAAAATCTGAAAAACTATCAGTTGTTGCCTGGGAATTTCCTCTAGTATTACTATTGAATATAGCAATAATATTGTAAGGAGTACTTCCACTCCAACACAGCCTAGCTTTTCCGCTAACACCGATGTAGACTTTCTTGACTTTACGAGCTTTACCGCTTACACCGATGTAAATCTTTTTGACTTTTCTCGCTTTAGAGGAAACACCTATATACATACCTTTTGCCATAGGCTCACCTCCTGAATAATAAATTAGCTACGGATTCGGGAGTAGGGAGACCGCCGTTCCTGGCCATACTATCCTTCTGCATCCTAGCTTGGTTGTACTGTTCCTGAGTTATCTTCCCATTCTGAAGGAGATAACTAATGATCTGATCGGGATCTGTCATGCCAGCCGGTAACTGGTATCGAGAACTGATCAGTGATATCAGCGATTGCTGTGCTGTGTTCACTGCTTACCACCTTCTTTCTTGTTGTAGTAAGGCTTAACGTTCTGCAGTTTAACGAGTTCAGCTATCTGGTCTTTAAGGTCGTAAATATCTCTTCTAAGTTCATCTACTTCAGATGACTTAGATTCGACAGGTGCCTCTACTTTAGGAACTTCTTCGACCTTAACCTCGAACTCCTTAAAAGTTACTCCCTCATAAGGAGACCACCCTAAAGACTTCTCATAGTAATGTCTCCCATCAGGGTCTTTGAATGTTATCATGTTCCCAGGAGCAATAGGCCAGTTTAAAGCCTCTTCCTTGGTCGCATAATACCAATAATACGGCTGAGCGTAATTATTGTTCATTAGTTAGGCCTCCTTATCTTTCGTAAAAATATAAAACTGCACGATCGCCAGTATCCATAGTGTCTATGTAGTAGCCATCAATAGCAGCTATTGCATGCTGTCCGTCAGCTAGCACATAAATCCCATGTCTATGGTCACGCACAAAATCTCGTACCGTATAACATAAAGGGCAAGTATCTGGTAATTTACGGCGTATAAAACCGTTCTTCTCCAAATACTCGCCCCATACGTAATTAGCGTCCAACTTGTCTTTGGCTTTGAAGGCCTCTATACTCAGATCCCAGTAAATATCATCCCATGATTTCCCTGTCGCTGTAGCTATAGCTCGTATGACACAGTCGTCAACTAATTTTTTCTTCGGGTTATTGTTTTGATAGATGTAGCCCATGATTTATTATGGTGTAGATGTGTATACTGCCTGTGATCCTCTACTCTTTGTTATTGAATTAACTGCTGATCCATTCAGATACATGGTTTTTGGAAGTGTAATAGGCTTGGAAGAAGGAACCACAGCATTGGTACTCAAACCTATATTAATCAAAGCAGTGCATCCACTAAGCATATCAGTAACACCACCAGAAGAATCATTTCCGATATCACATTCATAAATCGTTAATTCTTCGAGACTAGTGCAATTCTTAAACATTTCAGTAGTATCGTCCAAACTAGAGTACTGATATCCAGTTGATGAATCATAGACATATACTCCATTGATTGTTACTTCTTTCAAACTCGTGCAGCCATAACACATGCTATTGTACTTAACATTAGCAACACCAAATGTGCTGCCAAAAGTGAGCGTTAAATATTGCAGATTTGTAGCATTTCGACATGTAAATCGGAAATCATCACTCATTATTTGCAACAACCGGCCAGCTGTTCCATATTGAGTAAAATCCAATCGACGAATTCCAGATTCTTCAAATGCCGATTGCATAGACATTATATAACCAGTGCGTTCGGTTATTTGAACATCTAAATGTAAACTAGAGCATCCCATGAACATATTTGTATATGTCATGTATCTGGTATTAGTGTCTATGATTAACGATCTATCAGGTCTTCTTCCAAAAGAAACCAATGAAGTATCGCCTTGGAACATTGAATGGAAATTTTTAGCAGAAGTGAAATCGAACGGATTAGAATACTGGTATCCATAATGTTCGTCACCTAGTCTTCTACTAACGTCAATTAATTCGGGATTATTTCGGAACATGTAATTGAATCCAGTAAGAGACGATGTGTCAAATCGATTACTGAATTCAAAATACTGCAGATTGTCATTATTATTGCATATCGGTGCATTTGTTGCTGCAGAATCCATTTCGATGTCAGCATATACCTCATACACATCGCTATAATTTACCAAATAACTACCGGAAGGTATCGGATTAGTTATTGTTAGATTTAATCTTCCCGCATCGACACTATACAATGAATTGCTTATAAGGCTATCCATTGTTAAATTCAACGTAATTCCAGGTCCACCAAAACTGCTGAACATGTAAGTAGCTGCAGTTATTCGTGAAGGTATGGTTACATTGAAAGTTTCGATCTGTTCAGATAATCTCAATGCAGTAAAGACATTCGCGAGATCGGTTATCTGAGTCTGATTGAAGATATAGTCTTTGAACTCATTAAACCCATCTGCAGCCTTAGCATACGTATTAAGTATATTTGTATAACTCGAAAGATTGTCCCAATTAATTTTAGAAAAATTGATGTAGTCCCAATGACCGAAGAACAATGTAGTCGCATCTGTGGTACCAGAAGAAAATCCGCAAGTTCCGAATTGTAATTCTTTGCACTCTCGATCGGTATTCAAACGAAATACATTTCCGCTACAGAAAGTTGCTTTGGCGTAAATATAGTCAATATCACAATTTTCTCGCCAAGGAGTTACATCGGTTCCTGATATACTGTCAGACTGAGTTCCATGAATAATAATTAAACCATTATCATAGATCTCATACTCAAGACCTTTATAGGTTCCTTCAGAAACTTTATCTGCATTAACTGCAACAAGTTCATCCTCATCCACAATGATGTCAGCATTAGTCTTGAAACGAAGAACAGTCTTTGTATTACAGTTAAATTCCACATAATCGCCTTCCACTTCCTGATAGGAGTCAGAGTGGTCATAATATCCAGTGACGATTCTTGCTCTATATCGTCCTTTAGTAAAATTATAACTCGGCATTAACTACCTCCTATAATCAGTGGCTCATCGGCATATGCATCTTCACCGTATTCAGTATAATCATAAACGTCTTCCCAATCCTGAGTGTCTTCATTCCATTTCTGTATCTCGATCCTATCCCGACTCCAAGTAATAAACTTACTAAAGTCATCAGGACTAGACCATTGTGCGGCAAGCTCTCCAGCATCGTCATCGAATGATACAGAAAGATCAGCTCCCTCAATATTAGGGAATATGAAATCTTCAACAAGAAGAACAAGATCGACATCTGATGCAGGCTGACTTTCTGCTATGAATGTAACTTCATCACTATCAAATGTATCTACCTCAATCCTATGTTTGTAAACAAGTTTAAGATTGGTTTCATCTTCAGTAGCAATATACAGATACATGTTGTCAGTAATTCCATTAACAAATATCGTCTGCATAAAAAGACCGTCACTTGATTCCCAATCAGAAGAAGGAAGAGTCATCTGAAGACCTTCTGGTAATACATCATGGGTGTAGGAATGTCCGTTTCTTTCTTCCTGAACTCTAAGGAATTTAAAATATCCTTTTCGCCAAGGGTAATTCTTGGTGCCTATAGAACATTCAACTGTGGTATCGTTATCAGCATTATGTCCTACGTTATGACCGGTACTCACTATGAAATTCTTGTTCTTTGTCAGAAACGTATAGTATCTTGTACCAATGTCATCTACAGCCGCACTTCTCAATTTCCACGCATTATTAACATGGTCAATAGACAGCTCATTACCATCAGCAGTTGATGTAACAAGAGGCTTACCTGCTACAGATCCACTTGCCATATCGACATGACCATCTATTTGTACGTTACCATCTTTATCTAATTTAAACTTAGATGTATTGATAACAAGTGCACCAGTTGAAGCAATAGTTATGTCATCAGGAGTAATTTCTATTCCGGAACCAAACTCTAACTGCAAATCATCTATTACTTCATATTTGCTGACTTTCATGGCTATGGCACCAGCAGTAACGTCGATCCGTGATTCAAGTCTAGATACATTAGCATCAAGAGAATCTGACAAATCACTAACAGTGCCACTTACTGAAGATACGCTCAATTGAATGGCTTGAGTGGTCTGCGTTATGGCCGACTTGAAGATCGTAATGTCGTTATTAGTAGCGTCTATACGGTCATTAAGCCCACTTTGAACATTAGCCAGATTTGTGCTAATACCAGACATTTCCTGCCTGTAATAGCCATCATTCTGAGTAATTATCGTCTGAAGGTTTGTAAGCCCGGCATTAGCTGTTTCAGCGTTAATGTCAACCTTCAGATCCATAGCGTCTAACAGATCATGAACATCACCGAAATTTCTGCTTACTTGCTCAAAAGAACTTCGAGTAGCCTGCTCGTTAGCAGATATGGTGTTGTAAATCTTTGTAGACGGATTATAAGTATAGCTATAGCCGTCATGCTTGGTGATCGTAATTAGACCTGTATTCTCGTCAACTGTTATAGACTTTGGAGAGTCTTGCTGAGCGTTATACAGGTCTATAACACGATCATCGACAGTGGACAAACCACGGCTCATAGCATCGAGATTCTGCTCATCTAAAGGAGTTGCAGTACTAGGACGATCTTCCCAGTCGATTTCTGTATATGCTTTCTCCATGGTTTACCTCACTTTTTCAAATTTTTCACCCCGGGGATTTTTCGGAATCCGTTTTTTCTTTCTCCTGCTGGAGATCGGCTACCTGTTCCTTCAGGGTTGAGTTTGCAAGTTTCGTTGTTTCGTCAAGGATGTCAACAAGCACCAACCTCTTTAGCTCAATTGGCAGTAGGAACTTGTTCATATGAGCAATCATTGACGTTTTAAATGACCGAATTTCTAAATCCGTCATATTATAGACCTCCATTTTGATTAATAATCACGGATTATAACCAAGGTAGTAAATCGTCTTAGATCCGCTAGGTGTGGATACCTGCATCTGACAAACCTTTAGATCTGCCGTCGTATTCCAAGGTGTTGTAGCAGTTAAAACTTCATCATTACGACCGTTTGTAGCTCTAAATTTCTTACTCGAAATAGAGCCTGTGTTAGTTATACCTCCAGAATTAATACCAGCTACTCCAATCCATTTTCCAGAGAATATTCCTTCAACGTCCAGTCTATCAGCAGAAATCTTTCCACTAGTAATCTGTGAAGCATTAATTTCTTGAGCTCTAAAGTTATCAGTGGTAATTGCCTTAGCCGTAAGGTTATTAACTGTGGTATTAATAGCAGTTATGTTTTGAGCATTAAGATCATGCTTAACTTCAAGATCATCAATGTTAGCTTTAACAGCATTTATCATGCCAATGTTAGCAACCTCGCTCACATTAAGCATCTTGGTTGTTATTACATTTTCAACATTTACTCCATTGCCGGTTACACTAAAGACTTCTCTATAATCAGAGTCTGATCTCTTCATATAATACGGCTTATTAGGATAAATGAACGTGTTATCCGTCTTCCTATAGTTACCATTGAAGATTTCATACCATTCCAGATCATGAGGATTCTCTTGCGATATGTAATACGTTTTTCCGGAAACCACAGAAGTATCCTGAGTTCCAATGTATTCTCCAGAAACCTGTTCATACCAGTGTTCATTTAGAGGATTCTCGGTACCAACAGGAGTAACAGCTACAGGTGTAATTGCAGAAGACATTTGCCTATATCCACCCATTGCTTCAAGAATAAAGCCGGTAGACAGTAATCGCCATCTGAAACCCACACCAGTGCCGTCTACTGATAATTTGTTCTCTACAGTGGCTGTGATGTTGTCGAAGCCTATGTCAATGCCGCTCTTCCATTCTTCGAGCTCTTTCTGATTCTCGTCATATACAGTTTTGCTAACCGTTTGAGATATAAGATCATAAGTAATGTTAACTGCGGCGTTGTACTTTTCTGTTGAACCGTCTTCTACAGATTTAATCTCTTTAGCAACACTTGCCTTTATAGACTCGGCAGTCTGTTCTATAAGAGAGCTAAGATTCTCAGAGACGTCAATAATTTCACTTCTAGTTTCATCAACATTCCTTGTAAGGACATTCGATTTGCCTTTAAGTTCTATTATTGCATTGTAAATGTTGTTCTCGCCTTGACGCTCTTCATCGCCCTTAGCTTCAATAGTGTCTGTCAAACACTGAGTATTACTAAGAGTTTTCTTAAGAACATAGGTGAAGAACACTCTGTCGCCAGATACAACTTTTAACGTATCACCTACTTCGAGGCAAGGATTGCCCATAGCCTCTATATCGCAAGGAGTATAAGACGATATCTGTCCTATTCCTTCTCTAAGGATATTCATGCCAACAGATTCAAGAACATCTTCTTTATCTGTAAAACTGTACCAGATAAAGTTTCCTGTTATTCTGTAAGTGTTGTGGCCTTCTGCTGTACTACCAGCTGGATAAACATATCCTGCATCACCATCTTCTTTACAGATAACAAGACGATCTATTTTCTTGACTATATAGGTCTCACATGTAACATTCTTGCATACGATCTTCGGAAATTCCTGATCAGAAGGCAAACCTGCCGGATAAAGGTTAGGATCGGGATATAATTCAGGATCCGGTAATAAACCTTCATCTTCGTAATCGATCGGCTTAAGCTTTACGTACCTAAAGACGCCATTATTGCCTATATGCCCGAATCTTCCATTAATTTCACAAATTGCAGGAAGAATGTCCGAGCCAAGAACTTGGTCTTCGATAATATCAGTCTTGTCTGCCTGATTTAATTCCCAGATATTCAAGTAGTATGTTTTTCCGGAAACTATTGAAGTGTCATTTGTATAGACAAACGCTGTCTCATCGTTATCAAGCTCATACCAATGCTCTTCTTTAGGGTTATCATGAGTATGGGCTTCAGGTTTAATAGCAAGGAATGCCGATGATCTGTTTTTAGGCTCCGATAACTCGTAATAAGTTACTCCAGGTTGAGGTTCAGTGTGCTGCGTCTTCGTATACTCTTTTGTTGTTGAGTTATAAGTATACCAATTCTCTTCTGCAGGACTCTGGCCTTCTCTAGGAGTAACCTCCTTATACTTTGCTTCAGGAACCGGACGTTCAGTTTTCTCGAAGTAAGTTGTTGCAACATCAGCTTTTGTGTCGGCAGAAAGCATGTACTTTTCCGCAACCGGATCATACCAATACCAACCTAAAGCTGAAGGATTAAAGTAACTTTCAGTTGTTTTTTCAAAGTAACTTTTTTCAACAGCTGTAGCAGTGTAATACTTTTTATTCTCATCAACTGTTGTATCATTTGTAGGTTCGAGCTTACCCTTGTTGTTAACCTCAAGCCATCCGTTTTGTTTCGGATTGTCGCCTTCATGAGGTGTAACCTCTACTGGATTTTCATAA